>Ga0224528_1000516_pt1 | contig 29401 bp, 29 predicted proteins | sample CBST25metaG_2_FD_179888 | JGI IMG/M metagenome (GOLD analysis project Ga0224528, IMG submission 179888) | Peat soil microbial communities from Stordalen Mire, Sweden - C.B.S.T25 | ecosystem: Environmental > Terrestrial > Soil > Wetlands > Peat | place: Sweden: Norrbotten County, Stordalen Mire...
GACGCGCGCTTGTTGTTGGGCGCACTCGCGCAGACGCTTTATCGATGCACTCAAGGTGCAGACCAAAGGCCATGCCGCAGATCGCAACCTCCACCCCAGCAAGCAAAGACCGCTTGCCGGGGACCCTGGACTGGAACGCACTGTCGTGCTCATGAACGAACTGTTTGCCATCGATCGCGAAGCACGTGAACAAAATCTGTTTCTTGAAGACCGCCATGCGCTGCGGCAAGAACGTGCGCCTGTGCTGCTGGCGGAACTGCAGGCGCTGCTGCTGAAGATGAAGACGTCGCGCGCGTATCTGAAGAAATCCGTTGCCGGTCAGGCCATCGACTATACGTTGAAGCGGTGGGAAAAGCTGACCTGCTTCCTGGAATATCCGGTGATCGAACTGTCGACCAACTGGGCGGAAAATTCGATGCGTCCCATCGCAATCGGAAGGCGTAACTGGCTGCAGATCGGCAGGGAAGAGGCCGGACCAAAGATCGCCGCCATCTTCTCGATCATCGAAAGCTGCCGCAAACTCGAGATCCCGGTGCGCCAGTATCTGGCCGAGGTGCTGCCGGGCCTGGCCGACCGCTCCATCCAATCCCTATCGGGACTCACTCCTGCCGCCTATGCCGCCAATTCGGCAAAATAATCTATCCAGGACTCACTGCCCCGTCAACCATGGGCTTCGCCGGAGCAATACGAACTGTCAACCGTATGGTGATGTGAAACCAGTCAAGCAAATGCTTACTGAAGGGATGAAGATACTGCTGCACGCGGCGAACATCCTCGCCGCTATCCGACATGAAGACGACTTGCTGGTTTTCTTGCATTCCCTGTGGCTTCAGCAATTTCCACAGTCGCCGCCGGGGCTTTTCGTCGTATATTTGCAGGAGATCCGCCTAATCTGCGCGGTTACACTTGCTTTGGTCAACCGTGTGTTTGGTCGTACGGATGTTGCTGTACACAACATACAGAGCGAGTTCAACGCGCGACGACACACCCAGTTTGTCGAAGATGTGAAATAAATAGTTCTTGATCGTGTGTTCGCTGAGATTCAGCTCTCGTGCGATGTCGCGGTTTTGCATACCCTCGGCTACAAGACGAACAACAGCTTCTTCGCGCTTGGTCAGCAAGTGCATTCCATTGCCACTCACCACCCGCAAGGGAGCGAGCTGCGAAAATGCCTCCATCACATCCAGCAACTGGCGACTATTGGCCCAGATTTCTCCCGCATGGACGCGATCAACACACTGGCAAAGCTGCTTGAAGGGAGAAACGGAAGGGCAGAACACCCCGCGCGCACCAACGCGAAAGGCATCCACAACTAGATGCGGCTCGGAGCTATCCAGCAAAACAACTGATTTCAATTCAGGACAACATTCATGAAGTTGGCGTAGGGCCCCAAATCCACTGAGAGGACCATCTGCCAGAGAGGCGGCAATTAGCGCGACTTCGGGCTTCAATGATTGTGCATCTTCAAGAACCTGCTGGGTGCATGTTGCCTCGGACACAACAGTGAAATTAACGTGCCTATTCAGCGCACTCGCTAGCAGTCCGCTGGACATCGTATTCGTGTAGGCTACAAGAACAGAAATGCTTTTCTTTGCTGTCACGCCAGCATCCTTTTCGACATCGCACAGAAATCCTATAGCTGCTCACGAAAACTCATTCCTGAATCTCCTGCTCCCTGCCTACACGAAGCAATGTTCGTGACCAATGATCAGAGCGCATCGGCACTGCAGTACTGCGTTAGTCATAGCAAACTAGCAGCGATAAACCGCAGCTAAGCATAAGTGCATCCTTGGAGGCAGTTAATCAGTGCACCAACCTAATGACACGCCCCTGTTTGAAAGGGCTAAGCGCTACGATACATTGATAGACAACAACCCGACTGGTATCCTAAAATTGCGATAATAATACAGCATTGCCATACAAAGTCAACCTCTGAACTACAAAAGGCCAGACAATAGAGGCTAGACAGCAGAGCTGCAAACTGGAGCAATGTCGTCCATTTTAGCATCTCCATGAATCACTGAGCTTTATGGAAGGTTCCTTCCGGATAGGTGGATTCCATTTAACCATGGTTGAATATTGCAAACGACAGGGCACTGTCCCAAATAGCGGTAGATATTCCTCATTATGTATGAGAATATTTTCTCTATATGTTTCGAAGCACTTAGGCTCTATCTGTAACGGGAAGTGTTTCTCAAATAAAATAAAACTTCTGGATGCATGGCCACCGCTTATATAGATCATTAACTCTGGGTATTTATGCTCCTTGTGGTTTATGCCGCTAATTTATACACTAGATGCATCTACTCGAACTGGACTTATCGAGTATGGCTATCCTGAGCGTAAGCGTCATGAACCATCCTTATGCATCCCTGTTTTATCGGGTTGAGGAGAGCACGTTACTATGCGATGAGCGTGCAGGGGACGTCCTTCTGGGCATTATAGGACTGAAATATTTGATTCATCCGGTAGAGGGTTTTCTGCTTTGGGTAAGCTTTATTCCAAGACCTCTAACCTGTCTCAATCGCATCTCGCAATCATCAGACGGGTAGCGTAAGAGCAAATATTTGAGTACTAGCGACTGTTCCTTTTGATACTTTGAATTATCTTTATTCACTTACAATACCTTGTGCGAAAATCTCCTTCCGAGTAAGGATGGCGAAGCCTTGTCCGAGATGGCTCAATGTGTGATAGCACCTCAATTCTATGCAGCATCCGGCGGCATTGCCGCTATTGAGCCGCATTGGTTTGCTGCCTTCACCACGCCACGACATGAGAAACATGTTGCTGAACTCCTCACTGAACGCGAGATCGAAAGTTTTCTGCCGCTTTATAAGGCGTGCAGGCAGTGGAAGAAGAGTGCGCCGGTTGAGTTGCAGCTTCCCTTGTTTCCAAACTATGTGTTTGTCCGGATTGGCAAACAATCACGCGGGACAGTACTTAGCTTGCCGGGGGTGGTTTCAATCGTTGGTTCATCCAGAGGGCCGTGGCCTCTCCCTGAATCCGAAATTGAGATTCTCCGCAGCGGTATAAGGGTTGGCAGAATAGAGCCGCACCCATATCTGACAGTCGGCACAAGAGTAAGAGTGAAAGCTGGCGTAATGGCTGGGGTGGAGGGGATTTTGACCAGAGTGAAGAACGGACTTCGCGTCGTCATGTCCTTGGATGCCATCATGAAGAGCGTAGCAGTCGAGGTGGACATGTGCGATATCGAAATGGTCTGCTGAGTTGAAGAAAAGCATTGATCCTGATCAAAGTACAAACATCCTCTGAACTGAAATATATCTACTCTTCGCTCAGAGAGTTCGAATGGATGCCGACTTCGTATCGACTGACTATTGTGTGCAAGACATCTACTGTGGCTCGCATATTACGGTGACTGAGGTTACGATTGCCGATGACTTAATCTGCGCTTTACGGTGCGATCGAATGTAACCCAATTATGTGAGCTTCAGTAGGCAGACTGGAATTTCTTGGCTAATAGCGGCGATAGAGGTCGGGTGACATGGCATTTTACAGGAGCTTATAGCCGGAGAAGCGTCGGGCAATCTGGCATGGTTCGATTTTATCGTGATTAAAGTCTGTTCGTCGCATAAGAGGTCTGAAGTGGCAGTATGAGATCACAACAAAAGACAATCCCACCCACCGCGTTAAGGCTAGATGGCAATCTGCATCGAAGCGTAGATGGATGTGAGTCGTTCTCTGTGTTGGGCGTTCCGATTGCAACCACCTCGCCAACACAGGCTGTCGCTAAAGTTAGTGAATGGCTACAGACGGGAACAGGCGTCAAGCTTGTTACGTTTGCAAACGTTCATATGCTAACAGAAGCACGTCGTAGCCCATCGTTCCTTCAAACCCTCCGAAGTATGGATATGAACTGTCCTGATGGTATGCCACTTGTTTGGCTGGGGAGACGCAAGACGGGCTGGATCAGAAGAGTCTCTGGGCCTGATTTCATGCCAACGTTCTGCTCTTCGTCTGCATCTGGTGGATATCGTCACTTCTTCTATGGCGGAAGCGAGGGGGTAGCAGAGAAAGTTGCAGTCACTCTGAAGAAAGTGAATCCTGATCTTCAGGTCGCAGGATGGTTTTCACCTCCTTTCGCTCCGATGAGCAAGGAAGAAGACGCAGCGGCGATTCAGTTTGTGAACAAATCAGGAGTGGATATTCTCTGGGTTTGCCTTGGCTGTCCGAAACAAGAGAAGTGGATGGCGGATCACCGGGACCGCCTGAATGCTCGCGTTGTCTTGGCGGTCGGGATGGCCTTCGACATTGTAGCCGGTCAGAAGGACAGAGCCCCCTTGCGTATGCAGACTATGGGGCTGGAGTGGCTGTTCAGGCTTATGACAGAACCACGCAGACTTCTCGGCAGATATCTAAAGACAAATACCTTATTTGCTCTAGCTTTGCTCCACGACGTATTGCGCGATAGGTTGAATCCGCACCGCACATCCTAGAGTGCTTTGCGTTAAACCTCACTCAGTAATGACCTCTGGCTTTCGGCGCTTTCGAAATACCTTGCACTGCCTCCTCTGGGTTTAGCCCATCGCTCATAAGAAGGAGTGTTTGACTACTTCCCATAGCATTTACTGGTTACGATACACTCAATGCGATGTGCTCGACGGGGGCCAGGGCGAGTGCGACCAGAGTGCATAGTACTACCGCGTTAAGGTAGTACACGTAAGCGGACATGAATGCCGATTCATTACTGCATAGTTCTCTTCGAGAAGGGTATTCGAGATAAGGGTGAATATGAATGCAGAAAAGCGTCTGACTCCGGCAAAAAATGAGGAGCTTGGATTCTCCGACATCTGGAAATTTTTTATTCGGAGCAGAATTACCCTGCTTTTATTCGTTGTGTTGGGTGGCCTAGCGGGACTTCTTCTCTACCTGAAGGCTCCCAAGGTGTACACAGCATCGACGATTGTTGAAATGAACAAAGATGCAACGTCGGGAATTGGCATGCAGGACTTGTCGGGTGCAGCGTCGATGATGGCCGAAGGTACAGGCTTTATGACGGACATGCTGACGCAGCAGACTGTTCTAATGGGCGATAGCACAGCTTTGTCGGTCATCCAACGTCTGGACTTGATGTCGATTGATCCCTATAAGAGCCTTCGAGTTGGGAAGGATGGCAAGGTTGCAACATCGGCTGTGCCTAGCCTCCTGGAACAGGACAGCAGGGTGCGAGACGGAGCCTTGAAGATCTTCAAGCGCGGTCTTGCAGTTGAGCCCATCAAGAATACCCGATTGCTGAAGGTCTCCTATCAAGACCGGGATCCTTTGCTGGCAGCGCGGATCGCCAATGCGGTCGTAGAAGCCTATCTGACCAACCACACGAAGACCCGTTACGATGCAACAGCCAAGGCGTCGACATGGCTGGCTGACCAATTGGACCAACTGAAGCAACACACTGAGGATATTCATCTCCAGATAGGAGAGCTGGAGAAAAAGACCGGGGTCATCGTGATGCCTTCCGGTTCAACGGGGCGCGGGGAGGATAGCTCTGGAGATAGCTCTGGAGCGTCGACCTCCAGCCCTGAGTTGCAGCGTATTACCGCGATGAATTTGCAGTTGAGTCAAGCTGAAACAGCCCGGATCGAGAAAGAGGCCATTTATCGAATGGCGCAAAGTAATGATCCCGAGGTGATTCTTGGCATGAGTTCGACAAGGCTAGGCCAGGAATCTGGCAGCATCGTAAGCGCAAATAGCCAAAGCATGCAGATGTTGCAGACGCTACGTGGGCAGGAGTCGGGGTTGAAGACGCGACTTGCCGCCGCACAAGTGAAATACGGAAGCAAGAATCCCATCATCCTGGAAATCCAGAATCAGATCAATGCGGTTCATGTCCAGATAGGAGCAGAACTAGGAAGGGTTCTTGCGCAGACAAAGGCCGATTATCTGCTTGCTAAGTCGAGTGAGGACGCCCTTCACAAGAGCGTGGATAGCCAACAGCAACAGTTGATGTCCATCGGCAACGATATGGCATCTTTGGCCTTCTTGCGCGAAGAGGAGGAAAGCAGTCGCAAGCTCTATCAGGATCTCTACTCTCGCCTGGAGGAGGCCAGTATTGCGGCCGGTGTTAGATCTTCTGGCATTGCCATTGACGATCCAGCACGTGCCCCGAGCGTCAAGTCTTCACCTGTATTGAGAAAGTATATCTCCGCCGGAGTTGTGGTTGGACTGATGCTAGGAATCCTAGTGGGTGGCTTCCTGGTGGCACGCGATACGAAACTCAACATCCCCGAGGACTTCGAGCAGAATAGTCAAGTTCCCTTGCTGGGTGTGGTGCCCGGTTTCGATCAGGGTAACCGCTCAGCGTACGGCAAAAAGGAATCAGAGCCCCAAAACGACGAAGAGTCCGCTTGGATAATTAAAAATCCAAAATCAAAGATTGCTGAATCCTATCGCCAAATCAGAACTGCCATTCTTCTATCCTCCATCGATTCCCCGCCCCGAGTTTTTCTCTTTACGAGCCCGGCAGGCGGAGACGGTAAGACGTCCACGTCATACAACCTTGCCGCTGCATTTGCAGCGCAGTCCTCGACAGTAGCTCTGATCGAGGCAGACATGCGCCGCCCAAACATTGCGAAAAAGGCACGGATAGATGCGCCGCTTGGCTTGAGCGATGTCCTTTCTGGGAGATCTCAGTTGTTGGATGTGATGCACCAGCATCCATCCATACCTACGTTCAGCATCATGTCGGCAGGAACCATCCCACCTGATCCTGCTGAATTGCTTGGCTCCAAGAAATTTTCCAAGTTGTTGGCGGACCTGAAGAGCAAATATGACTATGTTTTGGTCGACGCGCCGCCCGTCCTGCCGGTCACCGACCCAGTCGTAGCCGGAGCAGCGGCGGATGTTGTAATTTTCGTAGTGCGTGCAGGGAAGACAACCAGACCTGAACTCAAACGGGCTTGGGCAGCTCTTGAAAAACCAAGCTTGAACGTTCTCGGCATGATCGTGAATGACTTCCACACCGGACTGCAAAGCTACGGTTACGGATACGAGGGCGGCAGCGAATACGGCAATTACTATAACGACAAAGACGGGGAGAAGGCGTGAGACATATGGTGTTTATAAAGCATCCCAAGGACATCGTCCTTTTGGCAAGTGCTTGGATGCTGATTGCAGCGTCGTTTCCCGCACTAGGGCAAACTGGAGCTTCCATCCCGTCCAGCCTGGATGTCAGCGCTCAGGTAACATCGCGTGGCCCGCACTTTACTCCCAGTCCGTCAGGACCTGTAGCCCTGCCGGACGACTTCAATAAGCTCCGCCTGGCCCCAGGCCACATCCTGGATATGTCGGTTTTCGATGCGCCCGAGATGTCGGCAAGGCTCTCGGTCGACGACAGCGGCGATGTTGTCGTGCCGCTGGGTGGGCCGATCCACGTGGACGGCGACTCGTTGCGGGAGGCGGAAGGCAAGATTGCCCAACTCCTAGTAGCGAAGCAGATCATGAATCAGCCGCAGGTCATTCTCGAGATTGCTGCGTATTCCCCCCATTCGGTGTTGGTCGCCGGCGAGGTGCAGCAGCCTGGCCGAGTGCCCACATTGGCCCCCCGCCCCCTGCTCGACCTGCTTGCCGCAGCGGGCGGTGTAACCACTGCCGCTGGTGGAGACATCGAAATTCACCACCCCGTCACGGGCGCAGCCGATGAGGTTCGCCACATCCCCTACGCGAATGGCAATGACCCTGCAGAAGCGCGGGCGGCGCTAGTAGCCCCTGGTGATAGCGTGTTTGTCCGGAGAGCTGGCGTCATCTATGTCCTCGGAGCTGTTCAGCGTCCTGGCGGCTACCTGATGGTCAACGGTGGAACCCTTACCCTGCCTCAGGCCATCGCACTGGCCTCTGGCCTCACCCCCGTGGCTGCCGCTCAAAAAACGCTAATCGTGCGCAAACATGGCAACGAAATCATCGAAGTTCGGCCCCAACTCGAAAAGATTCAACGTGGAGAACTGCCCGCACCGCTACTCCAGGACGGCGACATGATCTACGTCCCTAACAGCAAGATCAAGTCGATCCTGATCAACAGCTCAACTGTGATCAGTTCAGCCACATCTGCGGCTATCTATACTGTTGCGCGGTAGGAGTTGTTCCGTATGGCCTTCTTGATGTGCTGTATTGCCCGGCGTTAGATAGGGAGCGTGCTGTTGAATTCGATCAGGACGTTTGACCTGTTTCGGTCTGCTCAATTTGCGTTGTCGAGGCTGCGCGGCAAGCTCGCGCTTCTCACCTCCGGCATAGTACGTGGTCCTGGGCTTGATGCCATTGGTGCACCAATTATCAATTGCTGCACAGGAAGCCAGATTGTCATTGGAAGCCATGTAATGCTGATTTCTGAAAGCTATGCAACAGCCCTCGGCGTCAACCACCCAGTTGTACTGCGTACTCTCGCACCGAGAGCAAAAATTCTTATCGGTGACAGAGTAGGAATCTCCGGAGGATCTATTTGCGCGGCAAAACTCGTCGAAATCGGCGATGGAACCATGCTTGGTGCAAACGTGATGATCGCTGATACCGACTTCCATTCCATTCACGTTTCCCACAGGAGCGGACACTCCCACCCCACCATAGGGATTGCAGAGGTCAGGATCGGGAAGTGTGTCTGGATCGGGGCTAACGCAACAATCCTCAAAGGCGTTTCGATCGGTGCCCATTCCGTAATAGGGGCAGGTAGCGTGGTAACCAGAGATATTCCAGAAAACTGCTTGGCAGCGGGCGTCCCTTGCAGAGTGATTCGCTCCTTGACGGAAGAAGAGAGTGCCAGGACACAACCTTCTTCCAATAACATCAGCTTCGCTTTCGATAAATGATTTTTTCAACCAGTTATAAAATATGGTGCATTGGTTTCGTAAGCGTTAGGTAACTCAAACAATATGAAAATAGGATTTGCAACTCCAGTCTCGCTTGACCTCCTTAGAGATTTTGTTGTAGGCGGCGACAGAATGCCTCACGGCTACGTGTTTGGGCCTGCTGCTTCGTGGATCAAGGAACTCATGCGTTGCGGTCACCATGTGATTGTTTACACTACGGCATCTGACATCGAAGCCGCCGAAACGTATTGCGGCAGGAGTATTACGATCCGAATAGCCAAGTCCCGTTCGCGGAGTGCCGGGCGCAACTTCTGGGCAACTGAACGGAAGCAGTTGAAGCAGATGATGCTTGAGGATCGGTGCGACGTGATTCACGCGCACTGGACCTACGAATTCGCACTGGCCGCACTGGCAACAGGTATCCCGACCTTAGTAACCATTCATGACCTCCCGTGGAGAGTGCTAACATACTTTCGCGATCCACACCGCCTAGCGAGACTTCTCATGGCCTACGTTGTGGCGTTCAAGGGACGCCAATTCACCGCGGTGTCGCAGGATGCAGCAAACCATTTCCACCGTTTTCTCAATCCATTTGCTAAAATTACGGTCATCCCAAACGGATTGCCAGATTCCATATTTGAAACTGACACCACAGAGCAAGTGCATAGAAATTCTGGATGTGTATTTGCTACTATTCTCCAGGGTTGGTCACAGAGAAAAAACCCGATCACGGCTTTGAAGGCATTCCATCTGGTGCTCCAAAATGTCCCTGATGCGAGGTTGCTGATGTTCGGCTATGACTACCAGCCTGACGGTCCAGCACAACAGTGGGCAAATGCGGAGGGGATCGACAAGAATGTGACATTCGTCGGTCTTCTGCCATACGATGAGCTCCTGAAGCAAGTTAGGACACAAGTCGACGTGATTGTGCATCCTTCCATGGACGAAGCGTTCTCTATGGCCGCACTCGAGAGTATGGCCCTTAGAAAAGCTGTCGTTGCTGGCAAATCTACGCCGGGGATGAGCGATATGTTCGACGGCGGAAGATGTGGCATTTTGGTTGATGTGACAAGCCCACCTGAGATAGCCAGCGCAATGACTCGTCTAGCAATGGACCGGTCATCTTGTACGGGCATCGCATGCGCGGCATATGGTCGGGCCGATTCGCTGTATCGGGTTGATGCGGTGATGAGCCGCTACCAGGCTCTATATAGGGGGTGCATAAAATCGTGGCTATAATCATCTTCCTGCTAGTGCTCTGTTTTTTCGCCTTCTGTGCATTTCTGTTGTCGCAATCTGTCTTTTATGGCTGGATCATACTTCTCGCAGTTAATCTCTACAACTTCACGTTTGGCTTAACACAATACAATATCGGAGGAATCCATATGGACCCCCTCGACGTTGTGATGATTGCTTTGTTGTGCGCCGGGATTTCCCGAACACTGCTCAGACTCAAGGAGCGAAACACGCCAAGGCTACTAGCGCTTGGATTCACATCGCTAATGATCCTATCAATTGCACGGGGCATGCTGGACCATGGAGTGACCTCGGCCGCCAACGAATCACGTGCCTATGCAGGTTCTCTTGCTGCGGTACTATACTTCCTGACCGCCGAATTGGATACAACTTCCATTCGAAGATTCCTGGCAGCGTATCTATGTTATGGAGGAGCGCTTACTGTTGTAGCGCTGCTAGCATATGCAGGATTCGATGTCGGCGCGATTGCGTGGGCTCATCATGCTCAAGGAGCAGAACTAGGAATTGATGGAAGGTGTCTTCCCTCAGATGCGGCTCTGGCAATAGCCATCTGCTTCATTCTCGCTCTGGGTACCACCGGATGCTGGCCCCGCCTTAGAGGCACCGCAAAGTGGCTAGCTCCCATCTTCCTGGGTATGGCAGTCTTCCTGCGACACAGAACGATTTGGGTGGCGTTGGCGTTTGGAATCGCGACTCTAGCGATGCTCGACAAACGCTCATTTCGGCGCTTGATACCGATGCTTGTTCTGTCGGTATTTGCCATTGCTGCTATCACGGCAATTTCAGGCGAGAGTCGGCATGATACGACGGGACAATTCACAGAAAGCGCGGAGAACGAAGGTACTTTCATGTGGCGCGTCAACTCCTGGAAGGCACTTTTACTTGATAAGGACCAGACCTTGTCAACAGTAATGTTTGGTAAGAGTGTCGGAAGCGGATACTGGCGTTACGATATCGGCTCTGGGGGGTACATTGATGTTGCACCGCATAGCGAATATGTCACGTACTACCTCAGAGTTGGCATCCTTGGGCTTATGTTCTTCCTATGGTACCTACTTCGGACAGTGCGAATTATATGGATGGCGGCTCGCGACAATTCGGATGCTTTTGTTCCGCCCGCGGCAATATGGGCAGCAATGCTTGTTGTTATTCTCATTTACAATATTACCTATTTTGCGCCGCAAGATGCGTATGCGATATTCGCATTAACAAATGCCTTCATCGCTAGCACGGCGATGGCTAATGGAGAGCACATTTCTCTTGACCGAAGCCTCACTATTTCAATGGAAGAAATCTAACGCACCAGTTAAAGTGCTGCAGGCAGAAGCGTTAATTTATGGCATATTCTCGAATCTGTGTACTTCTTACGGTGCACAATCGCAGGGAGACAACACTCAGGTCGCTTGAGTCGATAGCTAACCAGAAGATGTCGAGCGGAGACGGCATAAGCACATACCTTGTCGATGACGGCAGTACCGACGGGACCATAGAGGCGGTATCCTCTGAATTTCCGGAGGTTCGCGTCCTGCATGGTGACGGAGGCCTCTATTGGAATGGCGGGATGAGAAAAGTTTTTCAGGCCGCCATGGATGATGGATATGATGCTTATATCTGGGTGAATGACGATTGCCTCTTTGGTCCAGATGCTCTCAGCAGACTTCTGGCCTGTGCAGAGCAAACTGCCCAGAATCATGGTCCATCAATCGTCGTCGGAAGCATGATAGACCCCAGGACTGGCAGGCGGAGTTACGGTGGGATTAAGAAAAGAGAGGATGGCTTACATCTCCGCTTCGACCCTGTCATTCCTGACGAGATAGCAGCTTTGCCCTGCGACACGATGAACGGCAACTTCACCCTGATCCCTGCTGCTGTAGCAGAGGTCGTCGGTAACTTGGACGGTGCCTTTCGTCACCAACTCGGCGACTTCGATTACGGACTGCGCGCACGCAAAGCAGGCTTTCCTGTCTTCGTTGCTCCTGGCTATTACGGGGAATGCTCTGACAATGATCGCGCCGGGTCGTGGCGGGATCCATCAATTTCATTGCGTCAGCGTTGGGCGCAACTAATGTCTCCAAAGGGCGCTCCAGTAAGGGAATGGTTCCTATACACGAGGCGCCATTTCGGATGGCGTTGGCCGCTTTACGCAGCTTCGCCGTACCTCAAGTGTTTGTTCAATTAGTGATCACCAGACAGGCAACTGGAGAATGCAATGAGCGCGAAACGGGTACTGAGCACGTGGATTGTATTGGATGGAGCAGAGAATGCGAGCAACTATCCACAAGCAGGAAGACTGCAATCAAGCGATCCCCGGATACATGCGCTGTACTGGCGATGCGTAGCTTCGTTTTTTGCCGTTGCAAAGTGTGTAGGTGGTGAAGGACTCTCCTTTCGCCTGTACACGAACTCGTCTGGGAACATGACCAAGGCATTGCCTCAGGTGATCGAATTGCTATCCCAGGCAGGGGTGGAGATCGTTGGCGTTCCAATAAAGCATGTTCCTCCGGTTGGATATTACGGCAGGTGGAGGAATCAGTTCTATATCATCGACATCATGGCCTCCATTGCCAAGGAGACGGAGAATGCAAGTTATCTAATACTGGACAGCGATTGTCTTTGCCTACGCCCACTTGCAGAGGTGTTCGCTCTTATTGAGCAGAAGGGTGCAATCACCATGCTTACAGGCGAAAAGCCTGACGCCTACATCAACGGCTTAACGCGAGAGCAAATGAAGACGGTGTTCGAAGAGATTGGTAACACTCAACTCTCTTTGCTGCCAAAATATTCTGGTGGAGAACTGTTTGCTGCCAATCTTGATACTATCCGCCGCATGCTTCCTATCGCGGAAGATGCGTGGCAGTCCTCCTTGGAAAGGCATAGTTCTGGAAAACTGAAGCTTAATGAAGAAGCGCACCTTTTATCGTTCGTATATTACATGCTGGGAATCGAACCGGGCCTTGCGAACCAATTTATTAAGCGCCTGTGGACAGGAATACATTTCAGAAATGGGCAGCCTGACGATTCCAGGCTGCCCATCATACACCTCCCTGCCGAGAAGAGGTTTGGATATGTCGACCTTTTCAAGGTGATTACAGACAGTAGCTCTTGGTTCTATCGCGAAAAAGATGCTGTCCGTTGGAGGCATCGTCTTCAGAGAACCATGAGCATACCCCGTCCCTCCTTTTTGAAAATGGTCCGTGAGATAGGAACTTACGGCATTGTCCGGATGCGGAACATGGCAAAGATGTAGGAGGGCAATCATGGCTTGCCGTAGTTATCCCATGCAATCTTTGCTACGGGCGCAGATGACGAGGGTTGATATCTTGCAAGACATATTATTGACCCGGCACTAAATGACTGAAATGCTCCGCAATGCAAAGGACATGACTCAATGCCAATAATAACCCTTCTAGCTCTTTATATGGGAGATTTGCCAAACTGGATCACGCTATGGCTAAAGACATGTGGAAACAATCCCGACATACGTTTCATTCTCATTGTTGATAAACCTGTAGAAGCGAATTTGCCTCCTAATGTGCGCGTCATGGTTGCTACGCTTTTAGAGTTGAAGGAACGCTTCTCTGACGTACTCGGAATGAACGTTGTACTTGACATAGGGTACAAGCTGTGCGATTACAGGCCGACGTTCGGCCTAACTTTTAAGGAAGAACTAGATGGAAGCGACTTCTGGGGGCATGTTGATTTGGATCAATTATTCGGCCACATCATTTCATTTCTTCCACAGCACGATATCTATAAATACGACAGGATCTTCCATCGGGGACACTTTACGCTCTATCGCAACAACGAAATTGGCAATAATCTATTCAGTATGCCTCATCCGACGGTTCACGCTAAGGACACATTTCTAACCTCTAAAAATACTTGGTTTGATGAGACAGCAGGAATTTATCAGATCGTTTGCCACAATAACGTTCCACAGTATGAGAACAATCACGTGGTTGGGGATCTAGTGCCGCGAATTCCTCGTTTCGCTCTTGGAGATAAATCGCTTAATCGACGTCATCAGGCATTTGTGATCGAAGACGGACGCGCTATCCAAGTGTACGAAGAAAATGGGACCATACAACGGCGCGAGTTCATGTACTTTCATTTTCAAAAACGCAAGTTCCCAGACATCCTCGAAGCAGAGTTTGAGCCAGTTAGCAGTTGGAGAATAACTCCTTACGGTTTTTTGCCTGGACTTCCTCTGGAGTGGACGGGGAAAACTCTAGACGAAAACAATAAGCCAAATTATGCTCATATCTACCAGCTGATTCTATCTGCGGGTAGAAAAAGATTACATTTTATCGGTAGCAACCTACGCAAATGCTGATATTGGCACGGCTGCTATGTGCAGTCACTATTGATCCAGCCTTGAAGTATTGCTACACCGTGTCCCGTCTTTGCGCATTTTCCCTGGCGCAAAGGAGGGAAACCGATGCATTTATTTTGGGCCGAATCAATAGAACCTATAAGTATGTCGCTGTGCCACGTCCTCAGGTGAGTATCTAATGACTATCCATACTCGAACGGCAATCCTGACCAACATGATCCTTCCGGATCGCATTGCGCTTTTTGGCGCGTTGTGCCCTTTGCTTGATGAGACTCGGATATATTTATCTGACGCATCTAACCAGTGCGAAGACAAAAAATTGCCTAGCAAGGCAACAGTAATCCAGCAATATACGTTGCGGTGGAACTGGTCCTACATGAACCGCTCTGGCTTTCGCGACCAAGTCAGTATCCATATTCCTTATGACACCTTCTTGCGGTTGCTATGGTTTCGTCCAGATGTTGTTATATCCGGAGAATTGGGCTTTAGAACATTCTTCAGTGTGCTGTATTGTGCGTTTTTTCCCAAGACGGCGTTGATACTTTGGGCCACTCTTTCTGAGCGCACGGAGTCTGGTCGTGGTCCCTTGCGGAAGCTTATGAGACAGTGGATACTGGCGCGAGTTGATGGCGTATTTGTCAACGGGAGGAGTGGCGAGCGTTATGTCAGAAGCATGGGCTATATGGGGGCTGCCTTTATCGTCCCGTACGCTGTAAATGTGAGATTGTTACAGACGAGATCTCAGGCGCCAAAAGATGGATCGATTCATCTCTTCTGTGCAAGTCAATTGATTGAGCGAAAGGGACTCCGTCACTTTCTTCCTGTGTTGAGTAGGTGGTGCAGCGATCATCCTTCTCGACACGTAATCCTTCGCATTGCAGGATCTGGCCCTGAGTTGGCACTGCTATCCGCTCTACACTATCCTCCGAATCTCTCGGTTCTCTTCCTGGGCAAGGTGTCGCACGAGAAGATTGTGTCTCTCTACCAGACAGCATCGTTTTTCGCTTTTCCAACTCTTGCCGACGAGTGGGGTTTGGTGGTCGGAGAAGCGCTGAGTTGCGGTGTTCCTGTGCTCGGCAGCGTCTATAGTCAGGTTGTTGAGGAGTTGGTGGTGGACGGCTACAACGGATGGACCTTTGTTCCTACGAACGCAGAAAGCACATATGAGGCCATTGACCGAGCACTTCAAACTGGCGATGAGGTCCGTAGGGTTATGTCGCAGAATGCCCACGTTTCAATCGCCAAGATCACCACTGAAGCTGTCGCCGCAACCATCGTGGAAGCTATACGCACTGTCCGAAATACGAAGGGTGATTGAATGCGCATCCTGATCGTGCACAATCGCTACCGGGAGCGCGGTGGAGAAGACAGTGTAGTTGATGCCGAGTCGTCTATGCTCGAGCAGCATGGACACTGTGTGGAACGATTATTCTTCGATAATGGTGACATTTCTGGAACCATTGCGAAGGTGCTAGCCGCAGGACGAATCTTTTACTCTGTTCGCTCTGCCAAGCGAGTGAAAGACGCACTCGATGCCTTTCATCCGGACATAGTTCACGTACATAACTTTGTAGCCACACTCTCGCCTTCGGTTTTCTACGCAACAAAGTCGAGGAAGGTGTCTGTCGTCATGACCCTTCACAATTACCGCCTGGAGTGCCCATCCGGAGTGATGTTTCGTGAAGGGGCTGCCTGCGAAGAATGCCCAAAGGCTGGCAACTTCCTTCCTGCGGTGCAGCACGGATGCTATCGGGGCAGTAGATTTGGTAGTGCAGCGCTCGGTGGGAGCATTGCTCTTCATTCACTACTTGGAGTATGGCAGAATCGAGTCGACCGCTACATAGTTTTGACTCATTTTGCGGTAGAAAAGATGAGGGATGGTCATCGAGTTCCGACTGAAAAGATTCGAATCAAGCCGAATTTCGTACCCGACGCAGCGCCAGGCAACGGCGGCGGAGGATATGCCTTGTATGTAGGAAGGCTATCGCCGGAAAAGGGAATCAGTACAATTCTCGAGGCCGACGAGAAGGGGCTCCTCACCATGCCACTGTGGATAGCCGGCGAAGGCCCAATGGCAGACTGTGTGCGGCGTGCGGCACAGCGGGATGGGAGTCAACTGCGCCTCAGGGGGGCGGTATCACGCGCACAAGTCCAGGAACTGATGCGAAGGGCTGAAGTTCTCGTCCTGCCATCGATCTGGTATGAAGGTTTCCCCATGGTATGTGCAGAAGCCTACTCTTTAGGGCTCCCGATCCTCTGTTCGCGGATTGGAGGTTTGCCGGAGATCGTTCTTGAGGGGATCACTGGCGATCATTTCTCCCCTGGCGACGCAACGGGTCTGGCCGTCGCACTACGACGCTTCCACGCCGGTACTCTTGGTCGGGACCAATTGCGCCAAGCCGCGCGGCAACTGTATCTTGACAAATACAGTGAGAAGCGCAACTACGAAATGCTGATGAGCATATACAACGAAATAGTTTAGTCACGTAGGGAAGCACGCTTGTAAAACTGACAGGTCTATTTGTGAAATGAAGGTCGGATTTCTAAAACTGCACAGAGAGCGATCAATGCGTCTCACAACTGCAGTGTTTATGAATGCGAGGACTAAGTCCCATATGATGTCAACTAAACAGAAAAAACGCTTGGCGATTTTGGTCAACGTTGTTGCTCCGTATCGCCTGCCGATTTACGAGTTTCTCAATAGCATCTATGACATGAAGGTGTTCTGCGGGAAGCGTGAAGGTAACCGATCCTGGGTTCTCACCCCTTCGGCAGGGATGAATATTCAGGAGGCATGGGGATGGGTGTTTCCACTGACGACCAAAACTGGCGTAGACGGGGTTCGCGACACGCACTATGTGCACATCAACCCTGGACTGTTTTGGAAGTTGCTTCGATTCAAGCCTGACATTATCATCAGCAATGAAATGGGCTTTCGGAGCGCAATTGCTCTGCTCTATGGTGATATCGCAAGGAAGCCGGTTTGGGTGTGGTGGGGCGGCACGTTGCATTCCGAGCGCTACGCATCTGTGCTGACGCGCTTCGTGCGTCGGCGGATCGTTCGTCGAACGAAGCACTGGATCAGCTATGGACGGGAGGCCTCCGAATATTTGGAATCGCTAGGGGTGGAAAAATCGAGCATACTTCAGATCCAAAACTGCGTGGAACAGGAGAGATTTACACAGATTCCCAAAAACCATTCCGGCTTACTTGACGGTCTGCAGCGGCCCATTATGCTATGCGTTGGGCAACTGCTCAAACGCAAAGGAGTAAGCCAACTCATCGAATCCTGCGCTCGGCTTGCCGCGGAGGACCGCGAATTTTCCCTGGTGCTGGTAGGAAACGGACCTGAAAAGGATGCACTTGCCAAGCTCGCGAGCGAAAAGGGCTTCAGAAATCTTCACATGATTCCCAATCAAGACCAGGAACAGATCAACCAGATCTATCACGAGGCAGATGTATTTGTGTTTCCCACTTTGGAGGACATCTGGGGACTGGTTGTCAACGAGGCAATATGGGCAGGATTACCTGTCGCCTGTTCTCGCTATGCTGGCTGCGCATCGGAGCTGCTGCCCGAGGAGTGCGTCTTTGATCCGCTTGTGCCTGAAAACATTGATATGGTGCTGCGTTCTGGACTTGAGGGGAGTCTCGGAGTTACAGATAGGTCATCCGTATTGAAGTGGCAAGCAGTGGCAGAGGCGATACGCCTGTCTCTTGAAAGAGATGACGCTATACTATGAGTAAACTTTCTGTGCGAACTTTTTCAGCGTTGCGCTGGGGATATTTAGGATATGTGGTTCGGGCCTTTTCCGGTCTAGCTATTGGCATAGTGCTTGCACGCATCCTTGGTCCAAAGCCATTCGGGCAGGTGGCTGCAGCCATGCTTGTATTCGGACTAGCTAATCTTCTTGCTGACGGAGGATTTGGTTCAGCAATCATTCAGTCTCAAGAACTCGGAGACGAAGACATTCGATTCGCGTACTCCTGCCAAATTGTTCTGGGGGGCATACTGACCGCCCTCTGTGTGATCATCTCGCACGAGGCCTCGGTATTTTTGCGGGATCCTGCAATTGAAAATGTCCTTCGTGTGACGTCTTGCGTCTTCATCATTCAAGCGATTGGGCAGACATCAACGGCGTTGTTGAAGCGGCGTTTAGAATTTCGATTGCTTCAAATAGGGCAGATTGTTACCTATCTTTTTGGATACGCAATCGTTGGCATCTTGCTGGCAAGCAAAGGAGCTGGGGTGTGGAGCCTAGTGGCTGCGCAAATCACGACATCTACAGTTGGTACGCTGTGGGTTATATCTGTTGCTCGTCATCCAATGATCCCTGGCTGGAATAAGCCACGCTGGCGCTTGGCTCACTTTGGAGTCAAGGTTACGGGCGCTAACATCATGAATTACGGCATTAGCAATCTTGACAATGCCGTTGTAGGACACGCCTTTGGGTCCTTCGCGCTTGGATTGTACAGTCGTGCATTTAATACTGTTAGTTCTCCGTCCGATGCAGTCGTTGGCACTTGGCAACAGGTTCTATTTGCCAGTTGTTCGCGAGCTCAGAATAAACGTGAATCCATCTCTAGAGCCTATCTGGCATCCGTCGCCCTGATGGCACTAATCATGTTTCCTGTTTTTTGGGGGGTGAGTGCGGCAGCGCCGGCGGTGGTTCTGGGAACATACGGCGTGCGCTGGATCGAAGCGGCTCCATTGCTGCGCCCCTTGGCCATAGCCATAACTATCAATGCCATTATGGCCCTAACGGGGCCAATTCTGACAGCTGTAAATCAAGTCAAGAGGGAACTGACCACACAATGCCAAGCGCTCCTGGTTACTATTCCTGTCTTCATTGTTTGTTGCCACTATTCTGCGACGGTTCTAGCGTGGGGTGTCCTTGGAGTGTACTTGGTCAGGTTCTGGACGGTCGTACGACAAGGCCTCCAAGTTATGAACCTAAAATGGAAAGACATTCTTCTGGAACTGCGGGGAGGAGTCGTTATTGGCTTGCTTACGATTACCTCCATTCTATTGATTGAGCATGTTTTCCGATACTACACGGGTCATCCGACTTATTTGCTATTCGCCCTCTGCGCGGGAGGCTCAATCCCTTTAGTTTTCCTACTCTATTTCATGCCAGACTTCATCATGTCAAGAAATATGGTATATATGCTGAAGTTGGTGAGTGGTAGTCTTCCGGAACCAATCGCATCATGGGCTGGATCAATCGACAGGCGGCAACAGGATAGAGATGAGTTCGATAGGAGAAACAGAACTTCACTGCGGTACCATGCAGGTTCGAGGACAATTGGCGGCATATATATTGCTATGCAGTTGTCATCTTTTGGAATAACCGGCGTACATACACATATCGCAGAGCTGATCAAATATTTGCGGACAATCGACATTCACGCGCAGTTGATAACACCATATGGTGCACCAAGGGTGTTACGTCGCAGTATTGGACTTCTATCTAGATTTGCATGGCTATTCTCCAGACGGTATTCACGCATTGCATCGATTTTCGCGGTTCGCTGGCTATTAGGGTACCAGATGCGATCCGTCCTGCCACGGGACGCGCCGTGGACCGTGTATGCGCAATGTCCACCGTCAGCCCTTATTGCAGCACGACGTCGCCGAACCAGTTTGCAGACTGTTGTGTTAGTCGTACATTTCAACATATCCCAGGCGGATGAGATGGTCGCACAAGGAGTGATCTCACGCAACGGGTGGATCTACCGATCAGTATGGAGATGGGAAGAGAAAGGCCTGCTCGCCGCGGACCGGATAGTATTCGTTTCTGACTTTATGCGGCAATGCTTGATGGAGCGGATTCCTGCATTAAGGGGTAGACCATACCTGGTTCTTCCAAATTTCGTGACAACCCCGGAAGCCGCTAAAAATGGACCCGAAGGCGACATCATCACCATTGGATCACTTGAACCACGTAAGAATCATGAGTATATCCTCCGAGTGCTGTCGCAAGCAAAGATATATGGTGATGAGTATTCACTAACAATTGTTGGTAGCGGAGATGGTGAGAATAGGCTGCGAGCAATTGCAGAGGAGCTGGGAGTAGTAGATCAGGTGACCTTTACTGGTTTTATCCCAAATGCCTCAGGCCTATTGAGCAGGTTTCGTCTTTATGCTCACGCGGCCGTGCTGGAGAATCTTCCCCTAGTTATCATTGAGGCTATGGCAGCAGGGGTACCGGCAGTGGCAGGCCGGGTTGGCGGCATTGCTGAGATTTTAGTCGACAATGTCACTGGATGTTTCTGGGATCTTTCGGATGTGTCTTCCGGTGCGAGAGTATTGACCGATCTCTTGAAAGACGAGGACCGCATGAAATCAATGGGCGCGGCTGCAGTAGAGAGGTTCAGAAATGAGTACTCTGCCGATATTGTAGCTCCAAAGCTGTGGAACTTTTTGTGTGGAGTTACAGGGGAAGGCGATATGTAGACTAGGGCGTGTTCACACTATCTCAAGGCATCGACGATCAGGACGAAATTAATGAAGGCGAGGAAGACTACATCGAGCTTTTCGAATCTGGAGAAGATGCGTCGGAAGCCTTTCAGTCTGCGGAAAAGCCGTTCCACTTCGTTGCGCTTCTTGTAGAGTTCTCGATCGTATTCCCATGGATCGAGCCGATTGGATTTGGGCGGAACCACTGGAATCATACCCAGATCAAGTACCAACTGCCGCGTTTCGTCGCCCTCGTAGGCTTTGTCCGTCAGCATAGGAAGCCCTTGAGGCATCGGACCGAGATCTTCCAAAAGTGCGCGGCCCTCTGACGCATCGTGCGCGTTGCCCGGCGACAGAGCGAAGGCTACAGCCGTTCGAGCATCCGTGGCAACCATATGAATCTTGGTGTTCCATCCGCCGCAGGATTTGCCGATGGCCTGTGGTCCGTTTTTTTTAACGCGCCTGTGCCATCGGGATGGACCTTGATCGAGGTTGAGTCGAGCGAGAAGGCTTCAATCTTGATACGCACGATCTGCTCGGTCTGTAACTTCTCGAAGACACGATCCAGAACGCCGTTCTTAGCCCAGCGATTCATGCGCATATAAATGCTATGCCAGTTGCCATATCGAGACGGGAGGCCGCGCCATTTGCAGCCTTGTTCGGCAACGTACAGTATCGCGTTGAGCACTTGGAGGTTATGCAATTTCACATTCCCACGCTGAATCGGGAGGCTGTCCTTGATCTTTTGTACTGCTCGGCCGTGATCTCCATTAACTCCAATTATAACAATCTTACTGATCCGGCCCGAATGATTGAGACATTTTGTTAGGTTGAAGCGTCTTATAGTCATGGAGAAGACCGAGGCACACAAGCTTCCGCGGGTTGTGTTGAATGAGCGCCGCCGTCGCGCCGTGAAGTTGCGTTTGAGCGGAGCGACGATTGCCGAGACTGTGGCGCAGTGCGAGTTGGGTCGATCAGCGGTTATCCGTGCCATGCAAGCCTACGAGCGCGATGGCTGGAAGGCCGTGGCGGTTCCGATTGTCGGCCGACCATCGGGTTCGGGTCGACAACTGACCGGCGAGCAAGAGAAGAAGATTCAGCGACTGATGCAGGACCGCACGCCGGATCAATTGAAGTTGGCTTATGTGCTGTGGACGCGCCAGGCGGTGAGCGAGTTGATCGAGGGTGTTTACGGCGTGCGGCTGACGGTGCGTAACATGGGCAAGTATCTCAAGCGTTGGGGATTCACGCCGCAACGTCCGCTGAAGAAAGCCTACGAGCAGTCGCCCGAGGCGGTTCGGAAGTGGGTCAGCGAGGAATATCCGCAGATCGCCAAAGCCGCTAAAACAGAGGGCGCGGAGATACAGTGGGGCGATGAAACAGGGCTGCGCTCGGATGATGTGCGCGGCCGTGGCTATGCGCCGAAGGGAAAGACTCCCGTGGTGCTTGCCAATGCCAATCGCTCAAAGCTGAGTGTGATTTCGACGGTGACCAACAAGGGCCAGATGCGCTGGAAGGTCTTCAACGGCGCGCTGAACACGAAGATCATGATCGGCTTCATGAAGCGGCTTGTGCATGGGCGCGAGAAGAGGATTTTCCTGATCCTGGACAACCTGCGGGTGCATCATTCGAAGGTTGTGAAGAAATGGCTTGCGGACAACGAAAAGAAGATTCAGGTCTTCTACCTGCCCAGCTACTCGCCGGTGCTAAACCCGGACGAACTGCTCAACGCTGACTTGAAGCAGCATGTGACCAAAGCCGCTCTGCCAAGGAACAAGATCGCCCTGACCCGGACCGCGCTAGGCGTACTGCGCAGCATACAGAAACAACCCGGAAGGGTCGAAAGCTACTTCGGCCAAAAGGACGTCGCCTATGCCGCATAGGTTCTACCCTTCACGGCCGGATCAATAGTGTGAACACTACTCCTAGTACCGCGTATCACTCATAATTTCGGATAGAGACGTTTCAGTTTGATGCGGGCATCCTCGGTCGTGAAGCGCCAATCGATGGTGGCATTTCCGTTGTTCCGATCCAGTTCCCATGCCGCCACTTCTTTCCGCATCAGCTCAATGGCCGGGATTCGGCGATTGAGGCACTGGCCGTTGAGTGCGCTCAACTCAATCTCCGCGAGGTTGAGCCAACTTCCGTGTTTGGGTGTGTAATGGATTTCGAGGCGCCTGGCTAATCGCCAGGCCTCCTGCTGCTCGAAGGCTTCATAAAGAGAAGCGGCACTGTGGGTATTCAAATTGTCCATCACCAAGCGAACCTTTGTGGCCTGCGGGTAGCGCTTATCGAGCATGCCTTTGACGAATGTGGCCCAGTCTTTACGCGTACGCTGTTCGGTGATCTCGACGTGGCGGCGACCGTGCAACGGTTCGACTTCTAGAAAAATATTCGCCACGCCATTGCGCACATACTCGTGGTCGATGATTTGACCGCGCCCCGGGGCCAGGGGCAGCGGGGCGTGCATCTCGCCCACCAACTGCTTGTTGGATTCGTCCATGCAGACCAGCGGGAATTGCGGGTCGTAGGGTGCATGATACACATCCAGCACATCTTCCATGCACATAACCAAGGGGCGCAGTCATCGGGCGGGATCTTCCAGTATTTGCTCAGGTGAGGCTTAAGTTCGTTTTTTTTAGAGCACGATGGACGCTCATGGTGGAAACTTTCGGCGCGATCTTCAGTTTTACTATCTTTTCAGCCAGCAGGCGTACCGTCCATCGGGCTCGGCCATCGGGTGCTGGCGAGCACGCAAGGGCAGTCAAGCGAGCGTCAAAGGCACCGTCGAAGCAAAGCCTGCTGGCTTGGCGCAGGGTTTGCGCTGCAACGCGGCTTCGAACCCCTCTTTGACAAATCGTTCTTTGAGATGTTCGATCGTGCGCGGGGTGACGCCTAATGCTTCAGCCACGTCGGCAACCTTCCAGGGACTGCCGTGCGGTCCGGCATCGCACAGCAGCAATGTGCGGGCATGAGTAAAAGTGTGAGCTGCTGTCTTGCCGCAGCGCGTCAGTTCTTCCAGTCGGCTGCGCTCATCCTCGCTGAGTGTAACGCGATAACGGGGTGTCATACCCTATCGTTTACCCAAAAAACACCGGGCGTCAATATACGAAATATAATACGTTATGTGGTACTAGCCTGATGGTATTCGATGACAGGCAGAATTATATCTCTACGGGGGGAGATATATAAAGCGAGTCGATATCCATGACTGATGGCCATATGAAATGTCAACGAGTCAAGGCTGATAGCCGTCTTATTCTGCCCGTCCACTGTACTGCCAAATAGCTGAGCGATCACTTTCTTTGCCTGGTAGGAGATTCGGCGTATGAGAGGAACTCTGGAAATGAAACTTGTTGTAGCGAAGAGACTCGGACGACGTGGTGAGGGACTAGGCAACGAGATGCTCGCTTGGGCAAAAGGATGGATTGCTAGCCAAGAGCTCGATGCGCACTTGGTTGGCCCCTCATGGGGTATCAATGCGCGGCATTACTATCGCAACTTTAGGTCCTGCAGACTCGATTTTATGCTTGAGGATCTCCTTGCACACCTGCCTCATTATTCGTTTTCGGAAGAAGATTTTCGCGCCACTGGGGAAATCGATTTTGGAACTGCTATTCGAGCCTGGGCAACCAAGATCGGCTTGGTATCCAAGAAAAACTACATTGTCATCGTCGAAGGTATGTGGGGTGGGTATCCGTCGATCTACCGCTCCAGGAAGTTCTTATTGGCGAATCTGTTGCAAAGCAGGGACGCCTTGAAGAATTTGCAGGGACTGGAGTCTGGTCTTGATCGCAGCAAGCTTACGATTGCAGTGCATATGCGCACTGCGGCAAATGAATTCGTACCTGTACGTCAAGATGAAAATTGCCGAGGAAGATTCAACATTCTTATTCCCGGAGAGTGGTACCTTTGGGTATGCGAAGCCCTTCGTACTCATTTTGGCGACCGGATTCAGTTCAGACTCTTCACGGATAGAGGAGGTAAGGACTACGATGAGGCGGTCCGACGGTTCAATCCAGGGCAGATTCGGCAGGCCGGTTTGACAGAGTGCAGTGACCTGTTAGCAATGACGTTCGCTGACCTGAGGATCTGCTCTGTATCGTCCTATAGCCTTATGGCGAACTTCCTCTCAGGTGGTCCTTATGTATGGTACGAACCTCAACTTACCGTCAGAAATTGCACCTACTCTTTGTGGGGAGAAGAGCCTCAACAATTGCTGGAGGGGAGCTGTACTAGCAGCGCGATACATTACGTGCTAGACGAAGAGCAGGGCCACGGGGCAGACCATGGCCCTACATTTGGCTATCTAGGTTCGACAATGAAGGTTGGGGACTCTATACCCTCGACGCTAGTGCAACAACTCGAACAGAAGCTAGCCTATCAGGATCCTCGTACAAACCTGATTGAGTACGGGTGTATCCCAATTTGACAGAGGGCTAGGCGCTACGACGCAGCATGTTGATCCCCAATCAACTCATCGTTAGCGGCTAGCTTGCTTTTCCAATACGCGCGCTCGGAATCCTCAGCTTGGAGCTGGATAGTTCCATTCACGAAGCATGGATCGGTAAAATCATTGTCTGTTGAAGAATCGCTTGAGTAGATTCCCCCAACAGAGGGGAGCCAATAATCTGCGATAGACGGTGTTGCGTTAAGAGACCGGATTAGGCCACCGGACGTTCCTGAAATCGTGTTGTTGTAAAAATACACCGGACCGGAATTAGTGTAATCCCAAATGACCGCTCCAAAAGAATTCGGACCAGCATAGAGAAGGCCTGAACTGTCAACGCCACAGGATACAACACGGTTTGACGAAAAAGTGTTGTCATGCCCAGAGGCAACAGCCACCCCGCTGCCAGCCGTATGAACAATTTGGTTAGCTTGAGCAAGTGTGAATGCGGTTGCATGCTTGGTAGAGGAACCATCGGTTAGAATTCCCGTGCCGGTATATGCGGAGCTGGCAGGAGAAGAAAATCCCTCCAAGTAGTTGTCATGTACCCAGATGGGGTGCGCGGAAGTTCCCTGACTCTCATAGATGTTGATAGGGTCTTCGGTCGAGCTTTGGCCGATGGTTTGAACGAGTTGGTTCCATGCTACCTCGGCCCCTGATGCAGCAGTGATGTCGTTCAGAATCACAAAATGCCCATTGCTCGGCCTGGTAGCTGTCAAGCCACCGTTTCCATCGCTAGCACGATCTTCAAGGTTGCTGCCAAAGTTGTTCAGAATCGACAGCTGAGTCGGCTTTGCGCCAGCCACTGAGACGCCGAAGCTCACGCCGTACATGGAGCAGTTTTTCACTGTTAAGGACGTGAAGTTTGTCGCATAAACAAACGCACCCCTCTGCATCCCTATCGCCTGCGGATCGAGCGCAGTGCCGGTCACGTTCTGGATAGTGACATTGGCGCCATTCTTGACGCCGCTGACATCGATCAGTCTTCCCCGGCCTGTGATGGTCGAATCATGCAGGATTACCGCGTCATCAGTGTGGATGGTTACGGCTGGAGTGTTTGGATCGGTGCTGTTCCAGTTTCCAGAGTAGGTGCCGCCTTTGGAGATGGTGATGGGGCCGGAGACTTCCTGGGCTACCACGGCAACGATTGCAGTAGCCGTAGCAGTTCCGCAGGTGACCGTGATCTGCTCGGTTCCGAGTGCGACGGCTTGATACGAACCACCGCCCAGGCTAACCAGAGTTGTGGATGGAGTGTTTTGCCAAGTGCATGTGCTGGTGTCACTGACGCCACTCACCGTGAAGGCCTGCGTCTGCCAGATGGTGACGCTTGTGGAGGACGGGGAGAGGGTGACCGTGGGGCTCTTCGTAGTGCTCGCAACAGAGGAAAGCAAAGTGTTGCTGCATCCTTGCAGAAGTGCGACCGCAGGCACAAGAACCGATAGGAGTGCCGTTGCTACTAGACGGCGAGCTATCGTCGTATGGATGAGAGGAATCTTGTGGGCGGATGTATGCATTTGTTTTTTCCTAGTGCACCCTCAACTCCGGGCGGTGCGTTGAGCCAGTTGTTTGGTGAACTACGAGAACTTTCCAGGCATGTTGGCTCTATCGGCATTAGGTGATGGAAATCTAGGAATAGTCCGAGCTAGGGCACACCAGCGTAATTGTGCCAGCGTGAGAGATATTTAATGTCGAGCAAGTAAAGGGCTTCGCAATGTAAACAAAATTATGGCTCGTGTCTAAATGTCATGCCGTCAAGTGTTTGTATGGGTAGGCTCTAACGCGAAGGGATGCTGGCTTTCTGGTAGACAGCAGCAACGTGAACTGTAGCTTGGCATCCGCTGAAACCATAGAGCTTGCAGTCGAGCCAACTGGCGAAGCCTTTCTCGTTAATGTCACTCTTCCTAATTCCTATTGCTCTCTCCGTAGATGGACCAGTTCAGAGCTGGCCTCTGCGAGCGTGGCTAGGTAGAGAGAGTTAGCTGTTGTAATACGATTCATAGTTTGATTTGTGATCTAACCAGGAGGATGGAAATCATGCGAAAAGTAGCTTTAATCACAGGGGTTACCGGGCAGGACGGAGCATATCTTGCTGATCTACTGTTATCAAAGGGCTATGAAGTTCATGGCATCAAGCGCCGTTCTTCGTCATTTAACTCTGCTCGAATCGATCATATATACACGGACCCTCATGTCGCGGACCAACGGTTTCATCTTCATTATGGCGACATGACGGACTCGACCAACCTGATTCGTGTGGTCCAAACAGTGCAGCCGGATGAGATTTACAATCTTGCCGCGCAGAGTCATGTCCATGTCAGTTTCGACACGCCGGAATACACTGCCAACGCCGATGGAACCGGGGCATTGCGTCTTCTGGAAGCGCTTCGCATCCTGGGTCTGTCTGGCAAGGCGCGCTACTACCAGGCTTCCACCTCGGAGCTTTTTGGCAAGGTGCGTGAGACGCCGCAATCGGAGACAACGCCTTTCTATCCTCGTAGCCCTTACGCCGTAGCCAAGTTGTATGCCTACTGGATCACGGTCAACTACCGCGAGGCATACGGAATGCATGCCTCGAACGGAATCCTATTCAACCACGAAAGCCCGATTCGTGGTGAAACATTCGTTACACGCAAGATCACGCGCGCGGTAGTCGGCATTCATCTCGGTGTGCAGGACACTCTCTATATTGGAAACCTGGACTCGTTGCGAGATTGGGGGCATGCCCGCGATTACGTGGAAGGCATGTGGCGGATCTTGCAGCAGGACACGCCAGATGACTATGTTTTGGCAACAGGGGAGATGCATTCCGTACGGGAATTCATTGAAATCGCTTTTTCGAAGGTGGGCCGCCTCATAGAATGGAAGGGCAAGGGAGTGGAGGAAGTCGGCATTGACGCTGCGAGCGGGAAGATTCTAGTCAAAGTCGACAGCCGCTACTTCAGACCCACAGAGGTCGAACTTTTACTCGGCGACCCATCCAAGGCGCGAAGGGTTCTTGGTTGGAAGCATTCCATCAATTTTCCAGACTTGGTTACTGACATGATGGCCTCGGATATGAAAGTGGTCGCAGAGGAGTCTCGGGTGAGGGGAATAGGAAATGAATGAATTTAGGCTTAAGGACCGTCGTGTTTGGGTTGCCGGGCATCGTGGTATGGCGGGGTCCGCAATTGCGCGGCGCTTGGCACGAGAGGAATGTGAGCTGATCACTGTGACGCGGAGCGAACTGGATCTGCTCCGGCAAGCCGACGTGGAAGAATGGATGGCAACGCAGAAGATTGATGCTATTTTTCTTGCTGCGGCTACCGTGGGCGGTATCCTTGCAAACTCTACGCGTCCGGCCAAGTTCCTATACGAAAATCTGACGATAGAAACGAACGTAATTCATGGGGCCAAGACTACGGGAGTGAAGAAGTTGCTGTTTCTTGGCTCCTCCTGTATCTTCCCTCGTATGGCGGAACAGCCGATGCGAGAAGAGGCGCTACTTACGGGTGCTTTGGAGCCTACCAATGAGGCGTACGCTATTGCCAAGATCGCCGGAATCAAGCTGGCTCAGGCTTATTGTCACCAATACGGATGTAATTTTGTTTCGGTGATGCCAACCAATCTTTACGGTCCAGGTGATCGCTATGATACCGAAAACGGTCATGTTGTGGCGGCGCTGATCATGAAGATCCACGCAGCAAAGACGGCGAATCTTCCGACAGTTGAGCTTTGGGGGTCTGGTACGCCGAAACGAGAATTTCTTTTCTCAGACGATCTAGCAGACGCCTGCGTCTTCGTGATGAAGCACTATTCTGGCGAAATGTTCTTAAACGTCGGCACTGGATACGACATCAGCATTCTGGAACTGGCTCAAACCATAGCCAAGGTGGTCGGTTGGGATGGTACATTCACCTTCAATGCCTCCAAGCCAGACGGTATGCCTCGCAAGGTCATGGATATATCCCGTCTCGAGGATCTGGGGTGGACAGCGAGTACTGATTTTGAAGCCGGGATGAAACAGGCTTATGAGTGGTATGTCACTCATATCGCCTAAGGGACTTTCGCTCTCCAGGTAGAAAGGCCAGAGAAGGAGGGGTGCATCTCCG
>Ga0224528_1000517_pt1 | contig 29377 bp, 27 predicted proteins | sample CBST25metaG_2_FD_179888 | JGI IMG/M metagenome (GOLD analysis project Ga0224528, IMG submission 179888) | Peat soil microbial communities from Stordalen Mire, Sweden - C.B.S.T25 | ecosystem: Environmental > Terrestrial > Soil > Wetlands > Peat | place: Sweden: Norrbotten County, Stordalen Mire...
CAAGCGCGCGCCGCTGACCCAGGCCGAAAGCGAGCAGGTGCTGGCCTCGATGATCAAGCAGCGCCGCGACTCCATCGAGCAATACACCAACGGCAACCGCAAGGATCTGGCCGACAAGGAAGCCGCCGAGATCGTGGTCATCAACGAGTTTCTGCCCAAGGCCGTCGACGCGGCCACGCTAGCGCCGCTGGTGGCAGAGGCCATTGCCGAGGTTGAATCGGCCGTCGGCCACAAGCCCAGCCCCAAGGAGATGGGTCTGGTGATGAAGGCCGTGCAGGCAAGGCTCGCCGCCAAGAGCCTGCGCGCCGAGGGCCGCACCGTCAGCGATCTGGTCAAGAAAGCACTGGCCAGCTAGAGCAGAAAAAAGCCCGAGAGCCACGGATGGATGTATATCTATCATTTTTTCCGGGCCAATTGATCGGATGCATACACCTGTTTTTCCGCAACACTGTTTTCAGCGACGCCCATAGCCTGAACACCGTTGGCCTCGGGGCTTTGCTTGCGCTGGTCCGGCCCGATCAGTGCAAACATATTGCCTGACGACAACACTTGCGGATGCCCATGCGCAAGTGGATAGCGGCCTCGCACAAGATAATCCACGAACAATCCCCCGGCAATGTATGGATTTGCTATCGCTATGGCAATGACATAGCCGGGGGTGGACAGCGACAGTGACTGCGCGACGCTCTTGCTGGAGTGGCTCAGGTGGCGATTGCCGGGGATCTGCGGAATCTCGAATACCGTCAGTTGCAGCTCTGGATGTTTCCTGGCATAGCGTTCCAGTTGGTAGGCCGTTTGTTTGGGAGTAGTGATGCCTGCGTCGGGAAAGACCTTGCGCTGGAAGGCGTGGGGAAAGTAGAAGTCGAGAACAACACGCGCAAAATCCGCGCAGTTTTTGTAGAGGGGATTGAAGTGGGAACGATTGTCGCTGTCATTCATGCGCGCGATGAATGCGTCATCCTGCTCTTCGCTGGTCTCAAAGCGGAAAGCATAGATGCGGCGCATATAGGCCTGCCCCTCTAGATCGTTCCAGCCTCCCTCGAACATGCCGCCCGCCGTCAGCTCTTCTCCAAACGATGCGCTCAGATGGGTTTTATAGTACTGGCGAAGCATCCGCGCCACGGTATCGTGGTCTGCGCGCAGAGGCACTTGCGCGGCATCCTCGACCGCATAGAGATGGGCAAACAGAGGAATTGCCACCCAATCGTAGCCAGCGATTCCTTGGATACGGGAGATGACTGCGCCCGGCTCGCCGGGTGCGCAGCGACGCAGTTTGACAGGGGTTTCAGCACAGACGCGTTCAAAGTAGATGGCATTGTGCCCGGTCGGATTTATATAGCCAAAGAAGCCATACGGCTCCTCCATCAGCAGGGCTGCCTGTGCATGGCTCTGCGCTGGGAACAAGGCCAAAAGCGCGAATGCCATGAGAGCCAATGCCGTTGTGCGCAGTTTTCGCATCGAGAGAATCGGTCCTCTGTGTCTGAATACTGAATGTCGTTAGATCGGTTCCAGAAATGCCGTAGAGCTATCAGCGTCCTGCAAGGTCGTCGCTCCCTTGGGTTCGCGCCGACTCTGGCTCTACTTTATACCTTTCCTGAAACCGCTCTAGAAAAACAGAAATCAGCATCAGAGGCCGTTGTTGAGTGAGTTCTCCCGGCAAATTCATCGAGCCGTGGTGCATCGAAGCCACGGCTCCACCCTGCGTATTTCAATACGCTACGCCAAGGTAAACCCGACCAGCGCCTCCGGAGCAATGACCCGGAAGGTGAAGGATTCGGTGACAAACAAGCTGATCTCCGTTGCCGTGTGGCTGTGGTAGCCAATCGCGAAATCCTGCCCCACGGTCAATTCCGCATCGCCACCGCGGTTGGCGATCAGCAGCGCGTCTTTCATAAACTCGGCATAGATGACGCGACCGCCGATCTCGCTTTCAATGGCGGAACGGAGCGTGCCCCCGGGGACGCAGTGGGCGATGAACTTCCACAGAGACGGCGAGACCACCAAATTGGCGGATCCCCCGACACCGTCTTTCTGCATCTGGGTCTGTGCTTCGGAAACCGCGTCGACAACAGCGTTCATCTCCAGCGAGATCTTAATGCTCTTCTTCTTTACCGCCTGCTTGAGACCAACGATCGTGCTCGGCGCGAAGCCTTCGTAAATGGCTTTCTCCTCGAAGATGGCAATTTCCCGGCAGCTTTTGGCGACCGCATCCAGTTGCAGATCCTTGGCGCCACGCTCCAGGTTATCCAACTCCCATAGGGACAAGCTGAAATCGCTGCGCGTCTCCACCAGCGGTAGAACCTGATGCACGCCATAGCGGACGGTTGCGCCATCCTGCTTTTCCGGCAAGGTCAAACGGCCAAGCGGCACACTTGCGTGGTCAAGGCCATGCGGCCCATCGACATCAACGAATTTGCGCCCCGACAGATTGGCAGACAGCGCGGTCTTGGCCACGGAATCGATTTCATCCCATCCCTGCGGGCTGATAGGAGCGAGTTCTCTGCGAAGAAAATTCATTTGTTACCACCTTTTTGAGCCGGTTGATTGTGTAAATTTCCGACTCCCAAACCTTGACTGCTTGACTCCTTGGACGCGGCGTCGCCGGCCTCGCCCTTTTTGTTCAGGAATTCTTCTTCAACCTCCAGAGCACCTTGCTGGTAGAAGCTTTCCTCGTCGGGCTGAAGCTCCTTGAGCAGACGTAGAAATTCGCCGGCATGAACCTTCTCTTCGTTGGCAATGTCGCGCAGAACATTCTGTGCCAGAGTCTCGTCCGTCGACTCGGCCAACTGCTCATACAACTGCGTGGCTTCATATTCGGCGGCTACCATAAAGCGAATCGCCCGCACCAACTCTTCGTGAGTCAGCAAGCGATCGTGCTTCAATACATTGAATGGATTGCCAAAGTCAGGCATTTTTCTCCTCGATACATTCAGCAGAACGGGCCACATTCAGCGGAATAGGCCGCAATTGGAAAATAGGCTCCATGGCAATGGTTAACTGGTCAATTTCGCACAAGGCTGCCGGGAAACCATTCGACCGCCTCCATCTGCACCCTTGCCATAACTGGCGATTTGGTGCAATCCTCCGGCAGGCAATTGCGCGGAATCACCTGCCGAACGAGTTATGAATTGTTCTGAACGTAAGGCTTCAGGCCGCTCCTACCGGAACAGATTGGTACGTGCGAGATCGACAATCTCGTCTCCGCGTCCGTTCAGAATCGCCTTGACCATGTAGAGGTTGAAATCCACGATCTGGTCCAGCTTGAGGCTTGGAGGCATGGCCAGTTCCTGCCGGTTCACGGCAATATCCACCAACGCGGGACCGTCATGCGCGAAGGCCTGTTCGAGTGCCGGCCGAACCTTCTCCGGATCGTCGACGTGAATGCCAAGAATCCCCGTACCCTCCGCAATCTTGGCGAAATCCGGATTGATCAGCTCCGTGGCGTGGTTGAGGAATCCGGTCGCCTTCATCTCCAGCTCCACAAAGCCCAGCGACCCGTTGTTGAACACGACCATCTTGATGGGAAGATTCAATTGCCGAAGCGACAGCAGATCGCCCATCAGCATGGAGATGCCCCCATCGCCGGAGAGAGTGACCACCTGGCGTCCCGGGTGAGAGATCTGCGCGCCGATGGCCTGTGGCAGGGCATTCGCCATGGAGCCATGACTGAACGAGCCCAGCAGCCTCCGCCGACCATTCATCGTCAGATAGCGCACCGCCCAAATCACGGGCGTTCCCACGTCCGCGGTAAAGATGGCGTCTTCAGCGGCAAGTTCATCGAGCACCTTGGCCACGTATTGCGGATGAATTGGCAGTTGACCGGGCTTTCCTGTTGCCAGGTCGTCGAGGTCCTTGCGTGCTTTGCGATAGTGGTCGAGCGATGTATCCAGATGACGGCGATTCTGCTTCTGCTCAATCCCAGGCAGCAGCGCGCGCAAGGTTTCCGCAATGCCGCCCACAACCCCCAAGTCCAGGTGACTGCGACGTCCCAGTTGCTCGCCGCGAATGTCGATCTGCACGATGCGTGCATCCTTTGGATAGAACTGCTGATAGGGAAAATCCGTTCCCAGCATCAGCAACGTTTCGCAGTTCATCATGGCGTAGTAGCCGGAAGAAAATCCGAGCAGGCCGGTCATACCCACGTCGTAGGGATTGTCGTATTCGATGAACTCTTTTCCGCGCAGGGCGTGGACGATCGGAGCCTGTAACTTACCGGCCAACGCGATCAGTTCGTCGTGCGCGCCCGCGCAACCGGCTCCGGCCAGAATGGTCACTTTTTGTGCGCGATTCAGTTCCGCGAGCAGACGATCGAGTTCTTCCCGACGGGGAACAATCTCCGGCTCCACACTGGTGAAGGCGATGCGCCGGGCCTGATGGACGGCGTCAGATAGCGCAATGTCGCCGGGGATAACGACCACGGCCACGCCTTTTTTCGCCAACGCCGTCTGGATCGCGAGTTCAAGAATGCGCGGCATCTGCGAGGGGTGCGAGACCAGTTCGCAGAAGTGGCTGCACTCCTTGAACAAGTGCTCGGGATGGGTTTCCTGAAAGTATCCGCTGCCAATTTCCGGCGTCGGAATCTGAGCCGCAATAGCCAACACCGGCACCCGACTGCGCTGGCAGTCATAAAGGCCATTGATCAGATGCAGATTGCCCGGTCCACAGCTTCCCGCACAGACCGCAAGCTTGCCCGTCAGAGCCGCTTCGGCTCCGGCGGCGAAGGCAGCCGTCTCTTCATGTCGCACTCCGACCCACTCGATTCCCTTGCGCACCCGCACGGAATCCGTGATGCCGTTAAGAGAATCACCCGCTACGCCATAAATGCGTTCCACTCCGGCTGCGGCAAGAACTTCTACAAACAACTCTGCGACTTTCTTTGCCATTTTGCTCAGATTCTTCTGCCGGCTCAGTAGGAAGGAACTTGATGCGCTCCTTCCGCTGGCTGCGGAAGCCCTTTCTCTCTGATAGATGCAAGCCCACCGTGAGGGATGCAGCTTGTGTCTTTGTTTAGACCTACCAGAAAAGTGCTCTGAGGAAGGAGCAAATAGGAACAGAAAAAGGACCGCGGCATAGCTGCGATCCTTTTTCTGTTTTCTGCATGGAATATCCAGCCAGTGCCCGTGGATTGGAGAAAGGCTCTAGCTCCACGCGTCCACAGTAACAAAGCGATGGGTGGCCTTGTAACGAGAGAGCAGCCGTCCGGCAGCGGCCACCGAAGGTCCGCGCTCCACGCCCAGGCCAAGATGCCCGCCGTCGTGGAGCAGGATGTTGGCGGCCCATCCCCGGCGCTCCAACCGGTCGATGGAATGCATCATCCGCTGCGCAATCCTGTCTGCGGAAGAATCGCTCCAATCGGAAGCCATCGCGTTCCACAGCACCGGAGACAGGCCCAACGATCTTGCGAGGCGAAGCACATCCGGTCTGCGTCCGCCAAAGGGAGGACGAAAATACGTGACCGGAAGGCCCGTGGTTTGCTCCAGCATCTCTTTGGTTCGGAGCAGTTCCTGCCGCACGCGACTGGGCGCGGCGATCGCCAGATTGGAATGGCTCCAGGAGTGGTTTCCGATCAAGTGTCCTGCTGCTGCGACCCGCCGCACCAGTGCGGGCTCGGCCTGCGCATACTTGCCCAACATGAAAAATGTTGCCCGCACGCCGTGGCTGGCTAAAACGTCCAGCAGTTGCGGCGTCCACGCCGGGTTGGGGCCGTCGTCAAAGGTAAGCGCCAGTTCGCCGGGACGCCGCGGAGCCACCAACGCCTCGCCGAAGAGCCGCGACCCCGGCCAAATCGCGGCATACATGAAGCCGCCCGCCGCCAAGCTCAACCCGGCAACGGCGCCCAGTCCCGCATACATTCCCGTAGCAAGCATCCTGTTCTCCCGTGCGCGTTTTTTACCACCGCACCGCGTTGCGGCGCAGTTCGCTGAGTGGATAGTGAGTCCCGCGCCACGTGACTCCATTGCGCGCCAGAGTGAGAACCACGGAGCGCAGAAAGCCATAACCGGCAATCGCCGCCGAGGGAGCAAAGAGGACCGCCGCGACCGGCGAAACTCCGTTCAAACGGCGGTTGGCATAAAAAGCCAGCATGATGCTCGCGTAGGTGAGCAAACCAGCGGGGAGCGCCCAACCTCCTGCCAGAATCGCCGCCAAAGGCAGCACCACCTGCACGGCGATTCCCAGGCAAGCCACCAAAGATACCCCCAGCCGATACCGAAAAACAGCAAAGCCGTTCTTCTCGACGTTGGCGACGAAACCGCAGGCGCCATCAATCCATCGAATCCTCAGCAAATCGGGGCCAACCGTTACACAGGACCGGTATCCGGCCTGCTTCACCATTCGTCCGAAGCTGAAGTCCTCCACCACCTCCATGCGCAAGGCGGCAAAACCGCCGAGATGGATGAAGACCTTGGCACGTACAAGATTGAAGCCACCCACCCCGAAGAAGTCCTTTGCGCCTGGATCAGCCACCTTCCACAGGCAGATGGACCACTGCACCAAAGCCTGCACCGTGGCCTGCATGGCAGCTTCGCCGATGCTTTTTCGGATCAGGCTGGGAACCAGCATCAGGTGGTCGGCACGCCCGGCAATGGCCTGCCGCAAAGCAAGTTCCAAAGCCCGTGGAGCGAAGAACAGGTCGCCATCGGTAAACAGCAGCCACGGAGCCGTGGCCTGCTGCGCGCCCAGATGAAGCGCATGGGGCTTGCCCAACCAGCCCGCAGGCAGTGCGCGATTGTGGATCACCCGCAAGCGATGTGGCCCTTCGCTCGCCATCGCCTCGGCCGCGACCTCATCCATGAGCACGCCTGTCCGGTCGGTCGAGCGATCATCAACCGCGACAATCTCAAGCCGCAGCCCCGTCGACGCCAGCAGAGAACGTAGCGTGGCCTGAATCGATTCCTCTTCATTGCATGCGGGAACAACCACGGTGAGATGCGCGCCTTCGCTCGCCTGAAGCGGCGGCAGCGCGGCCTCGTCGATGCGCGTCAGATCAAGCAACCGGGGCATTCCCTTGAGAACCGAGATCGCCTGCCGAAGCCAGCCAAGAGCCAATATCCAACTGAAAAAGACAAAGACCTGCCACGCTATTCTCGTCCCAAGCATAGGACCATTATCGCTGACCGGCCTACTCGCCCAAGCCGCATTCCTTGCGCCCAAGCCCCGCGCGAGGAAGAAGCGTCCCTACGATGATGCAGGCCTGGTCCGCGCATGCAGAAAGGGCAACAGCGTGCCACAGACGGCGCGCAGAACCAGTGCCAGCTTGGTGCATTTCGCGATCACCGGACGGGCCCGCAGCACGTCGTAGTCCTGCCGTTCGATGGCGCGCAGAACCTCCATACCACCGCGGATGAAAAGATCCAGGTCGAGAGCCAGATCGCGGCTGACCATGCCAATCAACGGAAGTCCCTGCATAAACAACGAGCGGGCATAGTCCACTTCATAGCGCAACAGAGCGCGGAACTCGGGCGTGGCAATACCGCTGGTGATGGTCTCGTCGGTGACGCCGAAGCGGTGCATATCTTCCTGAGGAAGATAGATACGGCCCTTGGCGATGTCCATGCGAACATCCTGCCAGGAGTTGGTCAACTGCAATCCCGAGCAGATCAGATCGGAGAGGCGGAAATGCTCTTCACTTTGTTCGCCGCAAGCGTAGAGCACCAGCCTACCCACCGGATTGGCCGAATAGCTGCAATAGGCCAGCATATCCTTCATGGTGGCGAAACGAGTGGTGGTCTGGTCCTGGCGGAAGGCGACCAGCAGATCCGCAAAAGGTTCCTTGGGAATGGAGCAGGCGCGGATGGTTTCGGCCAACGCAACAAAAACCGGGTGCCGCACACGCCCCTCATAGCAAGCATCAAGTTCCCGCCCCCACAGGTCGAGCAAGGCAAGGGACTGCGCCGCATCGCCCACTTCGTCTCCAAGATCGTCGGAGACGCGGCAATAGGCATAGATGGCATGAAAGTGAGGGCGCAATGCCTTGGGCAGAAACCAGGAGGCAACGTGGAAGTTCTCGTAGTGCGACTCGACGAGCCGCTTGCACCAGGCTCGAGCCTCGGCAAGCGTGGGCGCGACTTCTGGAACACGATAATAGGCGGGCAACGCATCCCAGCCACGTTGAAGGAGCTGATTGTTATCCAGTGTCTGGTTCTTCGGTTCCATAGTTACCGCCATGATGATTTTATATCAGGGCACAAGCACTTGCGCTTCTTCCTCCATCGAGGGAGAAGTCCTGAAAACTCCTGCCGCAGTTGCTTATCGCGCCGATTCTATCGGTTCATTTTCGAGAGCCTGATGGTAGAACTTGTTCGCAAATAACCCGCTCAACAAGATAGGAAAACCCGCAAAAAACAAAAGAGAGTTTATCGTCTTTCTCTCGCTGGACACTGCCATTGGTCTTCTGGACATTGATCTGCTGAACATCGACCTGCTGGAGACAGACAACTGCGATCAAAGTCCGGCAGCACTCAGTCCCAGTTCGCCAGCCAGCTTCGCAAGCCGCGCGTGCGTGGCCTCGGTCGGCGGCACCAGTGGCAGCCGCACCTGACGTGAGCACTTGCCCATCATCGCGAGCACGGTCTTGACCGGCGCGGGATTCGACTCCCAGAAATTCGCCTCGAACAGTTGCGCGTAGCGGCGGTCGAGAGCGCGCGCCGCGGCCCAGTCATTGCTGAGTGCGGCATGGATCATGCGGCTCACCTCCGCCGGAGCCTCATTCGAGGCCACGCTGATCAGGCCGCTGGCACCGACGCCGATGGCGGCCAGGGCCAAGCCGTCGTCGCCGGAAAAGATTTTGAAGTCCTGCGGCAAGATATGCACCAGCTCCGCAACCTGTTCGAGCTTGCCGCTGGCCTCTTTCACCGCCTGAATATTTGGGGCCGCCTCGACCAGCCGCGCCACAGTGGCCGGATCAAGATTCACGGCCGTTCGCCCGGGCACGTTGTAGACGCAGACCGGCAAGGGCGCAACCGTCTGGGCCAATGCCAGAAAGTGCTGAAACTGCCCCTCCTGCGAGGGCTTATTGTAGTACGGATTCGAGGTCAGCACCGTCGCGAGGCCCGGCACCTGCTTGAGCAGATTTGCCTTGCGCACCAACTCGCGCGTGGCGTTGTGCGAGCAGCCGCCCCAGACCGGAACCCGGCCCGCCGCGGCCTCCACCACCAGCCGCACCGCGCGCAGCCACTCCGCTTCGTCGAGCGTCGCCGCCTCGCCGGTCGAGCCGCAGGCGACGATGAAATCCACGCCCGACTCGATCTGCCAGTTGACCAGCGCACCGAGCGCCGCCTCGTCGATCACCCCATCCTCGCGGAAGGGGGTTACCAATGCCGTGCCACAACCCGTCGTTTCCATCACTTAAAAAATTCTATAACGCCACACACCGTCCCTCGCCCGTTTAATTTTCCGACGGCTTTTCGATGTGATCGACCACCACCACCTCGACCGGTGCCTTAGTCGCCACCAGCTTCAAGCCGAGCTGCTCTTGGAGCGCGGTGTAGATCGACGTGCCGGGGTTCTCCGTGGTCTGCCTCCGCTCCGGCGTCCAGATCAGCGTAAAAGTAAATTTCTTTTCGCCGAGGCCGGTCTTGTCGATCACCTTGCGGTCAATGTCCACGCTCAGGTTGTCGACCAAAGAAGCGATATTTCTGGCGTGCGTCTCCAGCTTGGTCTCCGGGCCACCCTGCATTCTTGTCCATCCCTTTTCGGAGGCATCCTCTTTCATCTTGATTCCGCCCTTGGCGATCACCAGATCGTACGCTGGCAGCACGCGCGTTTCGGTATGCGCCTTGAGCCTGAAACGTTCGGCCAGAAGATTTTTCTCGAGCCGATGGATGAAGAGTTTTCGCTCCTCGCGACTGAGTTGCTCATAAAGCACGAATGTCGATTCATCGACCTTCGCATTGACGTTGATCCGCTCGCTCTCAGCCCAGGAAGGCAGGTTTACGAGCGCATCCGCCGCCGTAATGCCATAAGCATCACGAACCAAAAGATCCAATGAAACATTCGTCATGTTGAAATTATTAGGGTCTGAGCGCCAGCTCATGCTGTTATCGCCCGATTTATTCGGATGAATCGAGGCCACTTCAAAATGAAAGTTTTCTTCTTTCAGATCGGCGAGCGTAATCTTCTTCTGCTCGGGCTGAACCGGCGTTGCCTGCTGCGCGAAAACCGCCATCGACGCGGCCCCAAGCACAACGGCCGCACTGCATCCCGCAAGGATTCGATGCATATTGATACACCTCATGTGAGCGCCGACATTGAAAATGCCCGCTGATTGTTCAAGACTGTAAGCGAGGCCAGTATAGTCTCCGACGTTTGCGTTGCTTTTGCCTGATGGACGAGACGCCGCGCATTCTGTTTCGTCTTCCGCGAGGACAACGCAATGTTCTCTCGACCTAAACCCTTTACCCTTGCCGGCGCGCTCTTTGTTGCGCTGGCCACAGTGAGTCTGATGGCACAAACGAATTCTTCCTCTGCACAGATCTGGCATTTTGACAGCCTCCAAACCATCGACGGCCACGCCGTCGAAGTCGTCGGAGCACCCAAGCTGATCGACACCCCCGCCGGCAAGGCCGTTCACTTCAATGGCTCCACCGACGTGATCTATCTGCCCGTGCATCCTCTGGCGGGCGCGACCACCTTCACCTGGGAGGTCATCTTCCGGCCCGATGGCGGCCACGAAGAGCAGCGCTTCTTCCACCTGCAGGAGAGCGCCAACGGCGTCGACGGCGACAGCCGCATGCTCTTCGAAATCCGCGTCATCGGCGACCAGTGGTGCCTCGACGGCTTCGTCAAGTCGGGCGAAAACGGCCTCACGCTGATCGACCGCGCGAAGCTCTTCCCCATTGGCCGCTGGTATCGCGTCACGCTGGTCTATGATGGCCGCGATCTGCACGCCTATGTGGACAACGCGCTGCAAGGCGAAGGCCCGCTGCCCTTCGTGCCGCAGACCTCCGGCCGCACCTCGGTCGGCATGCGCATCAACAAGATCTCGCCCTTCCACGGCGCGGTCCTCGAAGCCCGCATGACGCCCAAGGCGCTCGCCCCCGCCGAGTTTCTGGCACTGCCCGCAGGCCTGAACAAGTAAAGAAAAAACGCGCCCGGAATCCTGACAGACTCCGGGCGCGTTTTTTCTGTTCCCTATTCCCTATTCCCTATTCTCTGGTCCCTGGTCCCTGCCTTTTCCAACTCCCCACGCACCTCTTCCATCACCGCCGCCCAGTCTCCCTGGCGCGGCTGCCGGAAGAGCCGCATGGTCGGATACCAGGGGCTATCGGTGCGATCGCGCAACCAGCGCCAATCCGCCGCATAGGACAACAGCGTCCAGACCGGCCGCCCGATGGCTCCGGCCAGATGCGCCATCATCGTGTCCACCGAGATCACCAGATCGAGATGCTCGACCAGTGCCGCCGCATCGGCCAGATCGTTCTGATACGCGGCCAGATCGACGACCGCGTTCTTTGCAATGCGATTCATTTGCAACGAATAGAACTGCACGCCGGGCACAGTGAACAGCGGCGCAAACGCCTCCACCGGAATATTGCGCTTCGGGTTGTAGGCATTCTTCGCGCTGCCGCTCCAGGCCAGGCCCACGCGCAGCACGTCGGCAGGCCACGCGACGCGGCCAGCCCGCTTGCGCGCCGCAGCCGGAATCGTCAGATAGGGCGTCTGCGCCGGAAGATTTTCGAGTGTGATGCCGAGCGCCAGCGGCAGACTCATCAGCGGGCAGTGCAGGTTGAACTCCGGCAGCCTTCGTCCCTTGGCGACAACCGCCTCAAGACCGGGAATCTCCTTCGCCAGCGGCACAATGCGCGTCGGCACATCGAGAATCACCTTGCCGCCGGCGGCCACAACCAGCGGCACAAAACGCAGAAACTCGAGCGTATCGCCGAGTCCCTGCTCACAGTGCAGCAAGATCCGCGCGCCGTTGAGCGGCTCGCCGCGCCAGATCGGACGCTCGAAGTGGCGCGGCGCGGTGGCCCGCTTCCAACGCGCTTCATAATTCCGCCAGCCCTCGGCATAGTCGCCGTCGATCAGTTGCGCCAAAGCCAGATTCCAGCGCGCCTCGGTGTAGCTGGGCCGCGCGGCCAGCGATTGCTGATAGGCCCGGCGCGCCTCGTCATAGGCCCCACAGTTCCAATCGATGATGCCCAGATTGTTATAGGCCTCGGGAAAACCGGGCTTGAGCTCGATGGCCTTTTGCAGATGCTCGCGCGCCTCGTCCATCAACTCTTCGCCGGCCAGAATCACGCCGAACGTGTTGTGCGCCTCGGCATAATCGGGTTTGATCGCGAGCGCCTGCGCCAAGGCCAGCTTGGCCTCGTCGCTCTTGTTCTGTTCGCGCAGCAGGTTGGCCAGTTCGCCCAGCGCGGCCACAAAATCCGGCTGCGCTTCGAGCGCCTTCCGGCAGCAATCGATGGCCTCGTCCAGCGCGCCCGCGCCGTGCAAGGCCCGAGCCAGAAAGACAAACGACTCGGCAGACCGCGGCGCAATCGACAGCGCCTTGCGATGCAGACCGATCGCCTCCTTGGCGCGCTCGCAGTCGACCAGCATCCCGCCGATCTGGTTGAGCGCATCCACGGAGTTCGGCTGCAAACGCAGCGCATTCTGAAAACAAACCAGAGCATCGTCCAATGCGCCCATCTGCCGCAGCACGCTGCCCAGGTTGCAATAGGTCTGCGCATTCATCGGATCGAGCGCCAGCGTCTGCCGAAAGTAATTCGAGGCCAGCAGAAGATTGCCCTGCGCGCGATAGGCACAGCCTAAACTATTCAGGCCCGAGCTGAACTGCGGATGAATCGACAGTAACTTGTTGAAGGTGGCAATTGCCTCGTCGACGCGCCCTTCCACCAGATAGAGATTACCCAGGTTCAGATACGCATCCGCGTAGCCCTCTTGCAAATGAATGGCGCACAGATATTCGTTGAGCGCCGCCTCTGGCTGCTGTCTGGCTTCCAGCACCAGCCCCAGATTCGAGTGATAGCTGGCCACCCTGGGATTGCCCTGAAGAGCGCGGCGAATGCGTCCCTCGGCCTCCTCCAGTTGCCCGCTCTGGTACTGCGCGACCCCGGACAGATGCAGCGCATCCAGATGGCGGGCATCGTGCGCGAGAATTCTGTCGTAAAGCTCCAAAGCCTTGCCGAGCGCGCCGCTCTGGTGCAAGCGCAAGGCCTCCGACAAGAGCGCGGCCGGGGTTTGCGGCAGGAGAGAAGGAACGTTGGGCACTTTGAGAACCGTCATATCTATGGCTTTGTTGCAGATCGCGCACCACCCGAAGCTCCGGCGTCTTAGCATTTTTTTATGGAAGCGGGCGCCCACTCGCCAGAGCATCTCTCCTGAAGGTATAGAGCGAGTCGATGCTGCTTCGTTGACGCGACCAGCAGGGAGCGGCAACTCGGCACGCCACTTTACAGCATCAGGAGAGATGCTCCAGAGCGAAACCAGAGTCACTGTGTGCTGTTGAGAGTTGTGTAAGGTCGCCACTCCCTGATGGTCGCGTCGACTTGAATGCCCTGCTTTCGAGATACATCAACTCTGGTTTCGCTATAGGCGCACAAAGGCCGGACCTTGCAGCAGGTCCGGCCCTTGCGTCATTGGAAAGAAAAAATTACTTGGCGACGGTAAACGAGAAGGTCGTCGTTGAGTGGCGCGTCACGCCCGGCCGCAGCAGCGTGCTCGGAAAATCCGGATGGTTCGGCGAATCCGGAAAGTGCTGCGTCTCCAGGCAGAAGCCAGTGCGCTTGGTGTACTTCACACCGTGGCGTCCGGTAAAGCTGCCATCGAGAAAGTTGCCTGCGTAGAACTGCACGCCCGGCTCGGTCGTCTCCACCGTTAGCACGCGGCCGCTCTCGGGCGAGGAGATGATGGCGGCCAGCCGCAGCTTGCCCGGCTCGCCATTCAGCACCCAGTTGTGGTCATAGCCGCCGGCAAGCTTCAGCGCCTCGAAGTCGTCGTTGATGCGCGAGCCCACAGCGGTCGGCTTGCGGAAGTCCAGCGGCGTGTCGGCCACCGGGGCCAGCACGCCGGTCGGAATCAGCCCCGCATCGGTCGGTGTGTACTTGTCGGCGTTCAGCTCCAGCACGTGATTGAGAATGTCGCCCTGGTCGTCGCCATTCAGATTGAAGTAGGAATGGTTGGTCAGGTTCACCACCGTCGCCTTATCCGCCGAGCTCGCATAGTCAATGCGCAGCGTGTGGCCGGCCAGCGTGTACTTCACCTTGGCCGTCAGCGCTCCAGGAAATCCCTGATCGCCGTCGGGACTGACGTGGGTGAACTCGACTCCGCCGGGAATCTCCTTCGACTCCCAGACGTGCTGATCGAAGCCCACCGGGCCGCCGTGCAGCGCGTTCTTGCCGTCGTTGACCGGAATCGTATACGACTTGCCGTCGATCGAAAACTTGCCGAGCGCGATGCGATTTCCGTAGCGACCCACAACGCCGCCGAAGAAGGTCTTTCTGTCGGCCAAGTAGCCGTCGAGCGTGTCATAGCCGAGCACGACATCGGCCAACTTGCCCGCGCGGTCGGGCGTGCGAACGCTCACCAGCTTCGCGCCCCAGGCCGTAACCCGGACCTCGATCGCCGCGCTCTTCAACGTATAGACCGGCACCGCTACGCCATCATTGGTGTGTCCCCAAATCGACATTTTCACCTCTCCTTGCGCAATCGCCGTCAGGGCTATTGCCAAAACGAAAAGCTTCCCGAAAAATCTCCAAACGCGCGTCATATCAGTTTGTCCCTCGCCACGAAAGATTCCGCAGAAACCGTTTCCTGCCGCTGCACGGCAGGCACCTAGGACAATAGCACGCGCGCCTCAGCTCGTGCCACGGCGAATGGCCAGAAGACAAAAAGGGCAGGAAAATGGATTTTCCTGCCGCTGTTTGGCTTTACTGTACAACGCCGCGCTACAACGAGGAAAAGATTTCTCGGAACTCCCAGGCGCCCTGCTTGCCCGCCACCCACTCGGCCGCGCGCACCGCGCCCAGCGCAAAGCCGCGCCGGCTGGCCGCATTGTGACGCACCTCAAGCTCATCGACGGCGCTGACGGCCTTCACCACATGCTCGCCCTTGGCATCGGCGATGCGGTGCGAAGTAATGGGCACCACAGCCTTCGGCTGCTTTTCCAAAATGATCTGCTGAAGCGTGATGGCCGTGCCCGAAGGCGCGTCGAGCTTGGTGACGTGGTGCGTCTCCTCGACCGAAAACGTGTAGCCCTCCAGTTGCGCCAGCTCGCCGGTCATCTGGAAGAGCTTCTGCACGCCAATGGAAAAGTTCGTGCCGTAAAGCAGCGCGCCACCGTGCGCGGCGGCCAGCTTCTTCAACGCATCGAGGTGATCGTACCAGCCCGTGGTGCCGACCACGATGCGCCCGCCGGCCCCCAGCACCGCCCGAATGTTTTCGACCGCCGAAGCCGGAGCCGTAAAGTCGATCACCACATCGACCGCCGCCAGCTTGTCGGCCCTGAGCGCCGCGCCATGCTCATTTTCACTGGCATCCAGCGCCCGCACCGTGTGCCCGCGCTCGGCGGCAATCTCCGCCACCAGAGCGCCCGTCTTGCCCTTGCCCAACACTAAAATCCGCATAATACCTCTTAAAAACAGGGAACAGGGGGAAAGCAGGGACTAGGGAACAGGGACTAGATAAATGAAGTCCTGTTTTCTGTTCCCTGTTCCCTGTTCCCTGTTCCCTAGAATCACGCTATCGTCTTGCGCGCTTCAACATCGAAGATCACCGGGTCCGGGTTCTCGAAGAAGGCCGCGTGCAACGAGCGTACGGCCTCTTCGGCATCGCTCTCTTCGATCATGAAGCTCATGTTGATCTCGCTCGCCCCTTGCGAAATCATCCGCACGTTCACATGTTTGATGGCGTTGAAGACCTGCGCGGCAATGCCGTTCTGTCCGCGAATATCCTCGCCCACCATGCAGACCAGCGCCTTCTTGCCCTCGTACTTCACATCGGCCAGGTGGCGCAGATCGTCGGCAATCGCCGGCAGCTTGTCGGTGGAATCGACGGTGAGCGAAACGCTGACCTCGCTGGTTGAAACCATATCCACCGGACACTGGTGCTTGTCGAAGATGGCGAAGATCTGGCTCATGTAACCGTGCGACATCAACATTCGGCTGGCCACCACGTCGATGATCGTCAGCTTCTTCTTCACCGAGATGGATTTGAACGGGCTCTTGCAGTGCGGCGCCATGGAGATGATGCGCGTGCCCTCGCACTCCGCATTGCGGCTGTTGAGCACGAAGACCGGAATGCTCTTCTTGACCGCCGGCAGAATCGTTGCTGGATGCAGAACCTTGGCACCGAAGTAGGCCAGTTCGGCCGCCTCTTCGAAGCTGATCGTCTTCACCCGCAGCGCATCGGGGCAGACGCGCGGATCGGCGGTCATGATGCCGTCCACGTCGGTCCAGATCTCGATGGCCTCGGCGGTCAGAGCGCCGCCAATCAGCGCGCCGCTGAAGTCCGAGCCACCGCGGCCGAGCGTGGTCGTGATGCCGTCTTCGTTCGAGGCGATGAAGCCGCCCATCACCGGCACCTTGCCTTCGTTGATCAGCGGGCGCAGCTTCTCTTCGGCCTTCTTCTCTATGATGTCGTCCTGCGGCACAGCCTTCTGGAACTGCGAATCCGTGATGACCACCTCGCGCGAGTCAACGTGCGCGGCGTTGAGGCCCAGTTCGCGGAAGGCCGCCGTGACGATGCGGCTCGAGAGCCGCTCGCCGAAGCTGACGATCAGGTCGCTGATGCGCGGCGTCAGTTCGAGAATCGCCGCCAGTCCGCGCAGCACCTCGTCGAGCGCGTCGAAATCCTCGTCGATTTTGGCCAGCAGCGGCGCAAGTTCAGCGGTGTTGCTCACCAGCGCAATCGCCGTGTCGCGATGACGCGAACGCAGCCGCGAGCTGATAGCCAGCGCGCCGGTCCGGTCTCCGGAAGAAGCTGCTGCCGCCGTGCGCAGAAGCTGATCGGTCACCTTGGCCATGGCGCTGACCACCACCACCGGGCTTTTGCCCTTCGCCACGCGCCCGGCCACGATTGCCGCCGTACGCCCAATAGCCGCCGGATCTTCCACCGACGTACCGCCGAACTTCATCACGACCAGATTCATCGGAAACATTCCTTGATACAACGAACAGTGAAGAGTGAACAGTCTATTTGCTGTTCACTCTTCACTGGTCACTGTTGGCTCGTCTACAGCTTGCCCAGACTGGACAGCAACTCGGCATTCAAAATGGTGGCTCCGGCCGCGCCGCGCACCGTGTTGTGGCTGAGCAGCACGAACTTCCAGTCCAGCAGATTGCACGGGCGCAAGCGGCCCGCGGTCACCGCCATGCCCTTGCCGCGATTGCGGTCCAGCCGCGGCTGCGGACGATCCGGCTGCGGCGCCCACTCGATCGGCTGCGCCGGGGACATCGGCAGGTCGCGACCCTTCAGCGGGTTGAACTCCGCCCAGGCCGCCAGAATCTCTTCCCGGCTCGCCTTCTTCTTCAACTTGATCGAGACGCACTCGGTGTGGCCATCGACCACCGCCACCCGGTTGCAGTGCGCCGTCATCCCCGCCGGCAGCGGGGCGACCTCGCTGCCGTGCAAAGTGCCGAGCAGCTTCAGCGTCTCGGCCTCCATCTTTTCTTCCTCGCCGCCGATGAACGGCACCACGTTGTCGACAATGTCCATCGAGGGCACGCCGGGATAACCGGCACCGGAGATTGCCTGCATCGTCGTCACGAAGATCTGCTCGATGCCGAAGCGCTCCGCCAGTGGCTTCAGCGCCAGCACCAGACCGATCGTCGAACAGTTCGGGTTGGTCACCAGATAGCCGCCCGAGTCCTTGCGCCAGGACTGCTCCTCGATCAGGGACAGATGCTCTGCGTTCACCTCTGGAATCACCAGAGGCACGTTCGGCGTCATGCGGAAGGCGCTCGAGTTCGACAGCACGGCGCAGCCGGCGGCGGCGAACTTCGGTTCCAGTTCGCGCGCAATGGCCGCGTCAATCGAGGCGAAGATCACCTTTGGCGCGCCGGCCGGGTCCGCCGGAGAGACTACCATTTTGGCAATCCGCTCCGGCAACGGAGTCTCCTGCCGCCACTTCACGGCCTCGCCGTACGGCTTGCCGCTCGAACGGTCGCTGGCGGCCAGCCAGGCGATCTCGAACCAAGGGTGGTTCTCAAGAAGTTGAATATAACGCTGGCCGACCATTCCGGTCGCGCCCAGGATGCCAATGGGTAGTTTGTTTTTCATGGTCGTGAACATATCAGTGTACAGGAACGGACGGGGCCGCCTCTCCCCCCTTGCCGCCGACTGTTCGCCAGGGTATCGATTGCAGAACGGTGCCACCGACGTTTCCCGGATCGAATCGCACGCCACGAGCGCCCCCGCGTATTCGGAGGTCACGTGTCCAAAATACCTGCTTTCTCGCGCCCATTGTCTGCTGCCCCCCCTTGGGACAGCCGATAACCCCGCCAAGGACGGGAGCATGTGCGCTATGCAAAAGACCACGTGGGGCACTCCCCACAACGACGGGAAGGGTGGCTCGCCCATCTATAACCCTGAGCTGTGCCTAACCTTGCTTGTCGAAGGCACCTCTCTGGGCGTTCCCGAAGTAGACAGCCAGTCTTACCGCCGGTTTCGCGGCAATGTCGAGCACCTGGTCAAGCAGTTGGCCAGCCAGTTGCCCGCCGAGGACAAGATTGCGCTGATTCACTCCATCATTCACGAGTTCGAAACCTACCGCAGCGACTCCGAATCGGCGATGCGTGCGACTCTGGTGGCGTGGCGCAATCTGGTCGCCAAACTCTTTGAAAAGCTGCTGATCAGTCTCGGCATCGAACTGCAGGCCCCCGATGCGTTTTCTTTGAACCAGCGCATTCGCCACATCTCGACAGCCGCCGAGGTACTGGATTGGGACGAACGGCTCGACCGTTACCTGCAACCCGCCAACGCTCCGGCCCTCGCGGAAAACACCGCCGCGCGTTTGCGCGCCGCCGACAACTCGACGGCCAACGACAATGCGGCCGGTCTGCCGGGCGGCGGCAAGGCTCTGGAAAAGGTCGACGAACTGATCGCCAACGGAGGCAAAGGTTTTGTTGCGCTCTTCCGCTTAGGTTGCCTGGAGCTGATCAGCGAGCGTTTCGGCGACGAAGCCGTCGAAGACTGCCTCATGGCCATCTCCAGCTATCTGATCCGCAGTCTGCGCAGGGAGGACATCGTCTATCACTGGAGCGACTCCACGCTGCTCACCCTCATCCAGGGCAGAACCAACGAGCACATTCTCAACGCGGAGCTGAAGCGCATCACGACACAAAATCGCGATATCAGCATCAACATCGGTGATCGCGTCGTCATGCTGCGCATTCCCATCGAATTCGACGTCATGCCTATCAGTCGAATGAAAACTGCGGATGACCTCCGCAAATTCTCTCTTGAAAGATCCATCTCGCACTGAGGCCTGACATCGTATGAACGGAGAAAAAACACAGACGCTTCTGCTGACAGCAGAAAATGGACTCGAATCACTCGAGGACATCCCCGTGGCCTATGTCGAGTGCGACGCCGAAGGCACAATCAGCCGCTGCAACCAGGCCGCGTGCGATGTCCACGTCTCCGACGCCGACTCCCTTATTGGCAACAAAATCTGGATCTGGGTGGCGCACGATCAGCAAGCAGCCAGCCGCAATGCCTTTTTTGCCGTCATGGAAACAGGCATTGATCCCCCCATGGTCTACCGTGCGCTCTTCACGCCCAGTGGCGGATACAGAATCTTCCGCATGGATCGCAAACTGATCCGCAACACCGACGGAAAACCCATCGGGCTGCGCTCCTTTTTAATCGACGTCACCGAGCAGCAGCTCGAACTGGAACGCGAGCGCAAGGCGAGAATGTGGCTGGAGTCAATCTCCGACGCCATGTACGAAGCCGTCATCGTCACCGACGTGCTGGGCTTCGTGCGCTTCGCCAACGTCGCCGCCGAAAAACTCACAGGATGGAGCACCTCCGAACTGCAGCGCACCACGCTGCAGAAAAGCATTCCGATCCTTTCGTTTTTGCCAACCGACGGCGTGCCGTTCAACCCGCGCCGCATTCTCGAACATCGCACCTTCGGCATTGCCACTGTACTCGACAAAAACCGTGAGGAGATGAAGATCTTTTTGAATACCTCGCCGATCACCGACAAATCCGAGGACACGACCATCGGCGTCGTCTACGTGATGCGCAAAACCGAGGAACTTACGCAGAACTACTAGAGCATCTCTCCTGAAGGTATAGAGCGAGTCAATGCTGCTTCGTTGACGCGACCATCAGGGAGCGGCAACTTGGCAAAACTCTCGCCACTCTACAGCATCAGGAGAGATGCTCTAATCCCCCGTTGTCTCGGATATATCCGCGGCAAGAGATAGCACTCTTTTGCCGCGGATCAGCCTCCTGGGCCACAAAGGAGCGTGATCACAGTTTGCATTTCGTCGACAAATACGGAAAAAAAGACAATGAGGAGCACATGAACCTCAAGCAGCCTGCACCGAAAGATCCGGCCAAGAGCGCGTCGAAAGCCGACCCCTCCATGTCGAATTCCGATCACTGCCTGAGCATTCTCGCTCAAGGTGTCAGTCGTTGTGTCCCTGAGATTGATAGCCCCCTCTTCAAAGCGTTTCAAACGAATATAGATTCTTTGGCGCAGAAGTTTCAGCCGGGACTTCCCAACGAAGAAAAGATGACGCTCGCGCATTCGGTTCTCGACGAGTTCGAGTCTTACCGTAAAAATAGCGAAGTTGCCCTCCGCGAACAGCTCGCCTGCTGGCGCAGCGTCACGGCCATGCTGCTCGACGAGCTTTTGAATAAACACGGCATCTCACCCAAGGCAACCGCGGTGTCGCTCCTGGTGGAACGCATCAAGCTTCTGACCACGACCAGCGAAATTCAGGAGTGGCGTCGCAATGTCAACGATTTCTTTCACCCTGTCGACCGCATCAACCCTGCCGATGAATTCGCAGCAAAGCTGCACGCCACCGATAACTCGACGACCAACGACAATCCTTCCGGACTGCGCGGTGGCGGCGCTGCCATCGAGCACCTGCGCAAGCTCATGGAGGACAAAAGAGATGGGTTTATTGCTCTTTTCTATCTGAATTGCCTCGACGTCATCGGGATGCGTTTTGGCCTGGAAGCGGTGGAGGACTGCCTGATGACCGTGGCCTCCAGCTTCACCGCCCGTCTGCACAGTGAAGATTCCGTCTATCACTGGAGCGACTCCACCATGCTGGCGATCATCCTGGGACGCCCCGGCGAAATGCTTCTTGCTGCCGAGCTCGACCGCATCGTCGCGCAGAATCGCGAAAGCACCATCAAGATCGCCGGACGCTCGGTCATGCTGCGCATTCCCATCACCTTTGAACTCGTTCCCATCCATCGACTGCACTCGCCTGAGGATCTGTACTGCATCTCGGACCACCAGACGGCCATCCTGTGACTTATGAGCAACCTTATGACATCTCCCTTTGCCGCGCCCGACCTCTCCGATGAATTCATCGACCACCTTCCCTTGCCCTACCTCGAGCTCAACAAAAGCGGCGTCATCGTCCGCGTCAACTCCGCCGCACTCGATCTCTCTCCTGGGGAACAGTCGAAGATCAACCTGCTCGGCAAAAATATCTGGGAACTGATGGCCTCTGCAGATACCGACGTGAGCTTTGACTCCTATTGCTCCGCCATGGCCACCGGGCAAAAACCGCGCCCGGTCCGCCGCGCCATCTTCGATCACACCCGCCAGTTCCGTACCTATGAGTTATATCGCTCGCTGAGCTATGATGCGGACGGAAATCCCAGTGGCATGCGCATTCTCTTCGTGGATGTCACAGAAGAAGCTCGTAATCTGACCGAAATCAGCCGTTCTCTTGGCTGGCTGCAAAGCGCATTGGCTGCGCTGCCTGAGGCCATCCTCCTCACCGATTCTGTCGGCTTCATCCTTTATCTCAACCCCGCAGCCGAGGCGCTGCTCGGCTGGCGCTCCAGCGAAATTGCCGGACAGCTCATCGAACAGGCGCTCCCACTCGACAGCACCGATCCCGAAGGCGAAACGCCGCCGCCCTTTACCTCCGCGCTCGAAGCGCCCAGCAAAATCAGCCTTTCCATCCTCGATTCGTGTGGCCACTCGCTGCGAGTCGAAATCTTCTCCTCGCCGGTCACTGACGTACAGACCGGCCACATCACCGGCGTCATCAGCATCCTGCGCAAACAATAAGAGCGCTTTCCCCTAAGGAAAAGCGCTCCTCGTTCCACGACCGCGTGAGCGGCCGCTCCGTACTCGCAGAACCGAATCTAGCTTTCTTTGCGATAGAGCAACTCGCGCATCGCGCGCCGCCGCGCCGCATTCAGTTCGCTCTCGGTCTGACGCTCGACAAGATCCGAACTCTCGGTCGTATTCTCCTTGACCTCTTCCGGTTCGCTGCAAGAAGGACAACGGTTGGCAAACCCCGGCTTACCCGGTTTCAGTTCGAACTCCTCGCCGCAAATAATACAAGTCTTGATCGGAAATCCCATATCTTTCATCCTCATGCGGTCTATGCCGCGTAATGTTTGGTTCTGCCCGCACGGCACATCTGCCTTCCGCCGAGCTCGAAGACTTTAAAGCATTTTTCCACTTGCGGTAGAGCGAAGACTGGACGCAGAGTGGCTTTTTTCTCAAGAAAAAGCCACCTTGCACGCCACTGAACACTGCACGCGTATTGGAGAATGCTCTAAACACTGCGTCCATCCGAACGCAACCGTCCTGCAAAAAATTCTTCCGCGTCTCTGAAGCTACTTCTTCCCTGCGGAATGGCTACCCAGCAATCCTTCCAATTCTTCCTTGAACTCGCGTACATCCTTGAAGTCGCGGTACACAGAAGCAAAACGAATGTAGGCCACTGTGTCGAGCCCCTTCAGGTTCTGCATAATCAGCTCACCTATCTCCGCAACAGTCCGCTCCCGTTCCGGCGCGTCGATCAAAAAGCTCTCGGCCGCGTTAACAATCTCCTCAAGCTGACTGGAGGAGACCGGGCGTTTTTCGCAGGCGCGCAGCAATCCGCTCAGCACCTTCTGTCGGTCAAAGCGCTCCCGCCGCCCGTCTTTCTTCACCACCATGTAGGGAATCTCGTCGATTCGTTCGTAGGTTGTGAATCTCCGGTTGCAGCGCTCGCATTCGCGCCGCCGACGGATCGCATCGGCCTCTTTGCTCTCGCGCGAGTCCACCACTCGATCCTGTCCGAATCCGCAATAAGGACACTTCATGGAGGTAGATTCTAAGCTATTTGCGGGCCATAGAAAACACAAACACGCCTGCTGCCATCGCAGTCTCCGCATATTGCGAAAAAATTCCCGGAAACAGTCTTTGAGAACACAAAAAGAGCGCGGCCAGTAGCCGCGCTCTTTTGTCCCATCTGAAGCTTAGGCCGTAACCGCCAGCAAGGTTTTTTCGTCGTGGCTGACCACCGCGTTGCGGCCGAGCAGTCTCTCAACTACCTCGGCGGCCGTGTAGCTCGTGTGCCCAGGCGCCAGGAACCCCGCCACCGTGTTCAGGTCGTCGCCAATGGTCACCAGTGCAGGCTCCGCGCTTCCGTCCTTGCGCCTCTGCGCATGGCCAACGTTGGCCAGCAGGGAGTTGCACAGGCACTTGCGGCCCACCGTCTCCTCCTGCTTGCCGCCCTTGGCCACATAGTTCTCCACCGGTTCGGCCGAGCAGCGGTAACCAATCTTGCCCTCGGTCGTTTCATAGGCCTCCCGCAAATAGCCCAGATCGCAGACCCGCTTGCGCTCCTGATAGATGGGCAATTGCGAGGTCGATCCCGCCAGCAGAGCCACCTTGAACGGGAAGCCGGTCGGCGAGGCCAGCCGGTCGGTATACACCTGGCCCGTTCCCGCGCGCGCCTGAGCAAGCAGTTCGGTCTTCAAATCCTCGCGCAGCCCGGACTCTTCGCTGAAAGCAAAGACCGTACCCACCTGCACGCCCGCTGCGCCCGCATCGAGCGCCGCCTGTAATCCTTGAGCGCTGCCGTAGCCGCCGGCCAGCCAGAAGGGCACACCGGTCTTGCGCATCTCTTCCAGGTTCACCCGATCTCGCTCGCCATAAACAGGCTCGCCCGAGGCGCTCAACTGCAGCTTGCCGCGCGGCGGCGCATTGTGCCCGCCCGCCGTCGGCCCTTCGATCACAAACCCATCGACGCGACCGTTGGCCCTGCGCAGCAGGTTCGTCGCCAACGTGTTCGACGAGATGATCGCCAAAAACTTCGGACGCTGCAACGCCGGCAGCGGTCCTTCGGCGTATTCGGCCGGCTCCAGATGCATCTGCGCGTTGAGTCCCTCCGTCGCTCCGGCAACAGAAAGCTTGTACTCGGCCGCATGATTTCCGACGAAGGCATCGAGCACGCCGGGGATGTGCATCGGAATCCCGGCGCCCATCAGCACGTAACCCACTCCTGCCAGCATCGCCCCGTAAATCGAGGCCAGATGCGGCATCTGCACCTTCTCAAGAAAATTGATCCCGACCGGATTCTTGTGGCCTTCCTTGGCCAGAAAAACCTCGACGAAGTTCGAGACCATGCACAGCTCAATGAGCTTGCGCGGACTTTTATGCTGGTGCACGGGCAGCAGCGGATACGGCACCTCGGCCGGCTTACCGCCCGGCACAAAATACTCGTTCCAGATGCGCTTGGCCATCTCGGGGAATGGGAAAGCGTCAAGCCCGCGACGCATGTGGCCGCCCTTGTCGCCATCCACCAGCCGGCGGACGAACAGCGAATCCAGCGCCGTTCCCGACACCACGCCCAATTGGCCCAACTTGGAGACGGCCTGCGCCAGACGCCAGTTGGAGACGCCTACGCCCATGCCGCCCTGAATGATCTTCGGCAGTTGCCTCATGGTTGGATTGTTTCATAGTTGGCGTAAAATTCCCGCTTTTTTCTTGGCCAACACCAGGACAAAAGAACCAAAAACGTGCTGTCGGTCTGGTAGATTTTCCCACCGGCGAACGGACCGCCTACAACTTCTCGCGCAGAAAAGTGATCACCCGGTCGGCACCCACCACGCCCACCATCCGGCCCTCGGAGTCGACCACCGGCAGAGCATGCAGGTTGTACTTGTCGAAAGTTTCAGCTAACTCGTTTTGTTTCATCTTTTCAGGACAAGAAAGCACGCGCGACTCGGTCAACACACTCAGCCGCGTCTCCGGCTGCGCCACCACCAGACGCGCCAGCGGAACCGCACCCCGCAGCACCTCGTCCTCCAGCAGATAGATCTCCGTCACGCTCTCCGGATCGCCATCGAAACCGCGCAACGCCTCGACCGCCTCGGCCACCGTCGCCTCCATGCCCAAAGAGACAAAGTCGGTCGTCATGCAACCGGCCGCCGACCGCTCGTCGAACTCCAGCAGATCGGAGACCTCCTGCCGCTCCTCCGGCTCCATCTCCTCAAGAATCGCGTCGGATTGCTCCTCGGAAAGCTCGGCCAGCAGATCGGCCGCCGCTCCCGGGTCCATCTCCTCGACAATATCGGCGATCTTCTCCTCGTTGAGCTTTTCGAGCAGAGCCTTCTGCAGCCTCGGCTCCACCTCTTCAAGCGCATCGGCGGCAACCTCTTCGTCGAGCGCCGTGAAAACGGCATCGCGCTCGGCTGGCGCCAGATCTTCCAGAATGTCGGCCAGATCCGAGGGGTGAATCTCGGCCAGCCGCTCGTACTCGATGCGCAGCTTCACGCGCCGCGCAGGATCGACCTCGATGACATCGACAAAGTGCCAGGGAATGGCGCTGGCCTTGAATTTGCGCGAGATCTTTTCGAGCGTCGCCCGCGGCATCACGCCCTTGAAGACGCGCCGAAAGGCTCCGCGGAGCCCCACATCGACCTCGGCCACGCGCAACAGATGCGCCGCGCCCCGGCCCAACCATTCCAGATCGACGTCATTGACGCGCACCACCTTGCGCCCATGCAGATCGATAATCTGCCGGTCCACCAGATCCTGCTGCAAATAGAGATAGTTGTTCTGGTCCGCGAGAGGAACCAGCGCGCCCGTCGAACGCAGTTCAAGCGTTCCGGCCGGCGTCTCCAACACCTCTTGCGAGGGCACCAGAGCGAGCCCTTCGCGGGTCTTCAGCACTAGCCCCGCCACCTTGCCCGCATCCGGGCCCGTGGCCACGGCAATATCCTTCAACCGGCCGCGCAAGTGGCCTTGCGCATCGGTCACCGGCGTGCCCAGCAGCGCCGTCAAACTCACCCGGGTTGTTGTGCGTGTCATCGGCGGCAAATATCCTTCGGGCAGTGTACTCTCTCCGGGCATTTCCCCGTCCACAAACCGGAAAATGCCTCGACTAAGACGATTTACTTCAAACCTCGCTTGACACAAAGACCCGCAGCGAAGAAACTTCCAGCAGAGTGATTTGAAATGATCAGTCAACCTGCAAAGGTGGAATTTCTGGCCACGGTGAGCGCACCTCGCACAGACCGACAAAGTTTCCGCTTATGCTCCACAATGGAGAGCGTCGGCGAAGTCGAAGCAGCAGCCGGGAAACTCGCCGCCAATGCAGGCCTTGACGAAGATGCTGTCTTTCACATCACCATGGCCGTGCGCGAAGCCGCCATCAACGCCGTGCTCCACGGCAACGAGTACGACCCGGCGCTTCAAATCACCGTCGGCCTGGAAAACACCGGTTCATCGCTGATCATTACCATCGCCGACCAGGGCAAGGGTCTCGATCTCAGCACGCTGCCCGATCCGCTGGCCCCGGAAAATCTGCTGCGCGGCACCGGTCGCGGCATCTTTTTGATCCGCGCCTTCATGGACGAGGTTCAGTTCCGCAAGCTTGATCCGGGAACCGAACTGACCATGATCAAGCATCTGGTTCCAGCCACGTCTTAACGCTTGTCGCCCCGCGCAAAAGCGCTTTCCCTGCCTTCTTCTTCCCGCAGGGCGCTCTCCGCAATGGAACCGCAAACGTGCTATAACCGTACTACGAAATTAGGAGGACCTTCCGTGGCACTTTCGATTGCTTCCCGTGAAGTGGACGGCGTCACCGTTCTCGACCTCAGTGGGCGGATTACCCTGGGCGAGGGCAGCGTGCAGTTGCGCGATGCCATCCGCGATCTCATCAGCAAGGGACAGAAGAACATTCTGCTCAATCTGGCTGAAGTCAATTACATCGATAGCTCGGGCCTGGGCGAACTGGTCAGCGCCTACACTACGGCCAAAAACCAGAGCGCCTCGCTCAAGCTGCTCAAGCTGACACAGAAGGTTCACGACCTTCTGCAGCTCACCAAACTCTATACCGTCTTCGAGATTCACGACGACGAAGCCAAGGCGATCGGTTCTTTCAAGTAAGCCCCCCGCGCGAGAATCCATCTGCCTTCCTCTTTTACGTAAAAGGCCATTCCGCTTACCGGAATGGCCTTTTGCTGTGCGCGATCCAACACTCGACACTACTCTAGAACTTCACCTGCGGCACGATCCGCGCCGACTCGCTGGCCTGGAAGTAGGCGTTATTCGGCTGGAAGCCAGAGATCGAGGCCCAGATGTTGTTGGGGAACTTCAGCACCGTGGTGTTATAGTCGCGAATCGAATCGTTGTAACGCTTGCGCGCCACGGTGATGCGGTTCTCGGTGCCCGAAAGCTCATCCTGCAAACGCAGGAACTGCTCGTTCGAGCGCAACTGCGGATAGTTCTCGGTGAGCAGCAACAACCGGCCCAGGGCCGAATCGAGCTTGCCGTTGGCCGCGATCTTGGCCGACGGTCCCTGCGCATTCAGCATTCCGGCGCGTGCATTCGCAATGTCGCCGAAGACCGTGGTCTCCTGCTTCGCGAAGCCCTTCACCGTCTCGACCAGATTCGGAATCAGGTCGGCGCGGCGCTGCAGTTGCGTATCGACATTCGACCAGGATTCCTTCACCGTCTGATCCTTTTCGACCATCGAGTTGCGCGCTCCGATAAAGCTGCCAAAGATCAGTACCACAATCAGCAGCAGCGCTCCCAATACACCCAGCGTAATCGCCAGTCCACGACTCATATTTTGTGTTTCTCCTTCGGCCGAAGCCGCAAAAACAGTTCTCAGTTCACAGTTCGAAGTTCACAGTTTTTATTCGCTGTTGCAGAACCGAGTTCGTACCCATCCATTGCGCGTCCATACCCCCGGCGCGCCAAACTCTGATCCCTGTTCCCTACCAATCTCCTCCGGCTCCGCCGCCGCCAAAATCGCCGCCGCCAAAGCCGCCAAAACCTCCGCCGGAACCGCCTCCACCCGAGCCGAAGCCTCCACCGCCAAAGCCGCCACCACCAAAACCTCCGAAGCCGCCGAAGAAGCTGCTCAGCAGCCACAACACACCGAAGCCGCCAAAGAAAATCACAAACAGCACGAGGAAGATCAGCTTGCCCAGCGGCATACGGTGCCGCGCGTGCTGCTGCGCAACCTGCCCGTCGTCGTTCAGCGTCACCTTGGCATCAGTAGCAATCACCTGCGCAATCTCGCCGGTGGCCGTCAGCACGGCGCTGTCATAATCGCCCTGGCGCAGATAGGGCACCATCAGGCGCCCGATGTCGCCCACTTTCCCGTCGGGCAGAATCCCCTCAAGCCCGTAGCCCGGCTCGATGCGATATTTGTGGTCGCCGACGGCGAGCAGCAGCAACAGCCCGCGGTCCGAGCCCTTGCGGCCCATCTTCCACTTTTCTTCGAGCCGGTTGGCGTAGTCGGCCGGGTCGTCGCCATCGAACGAGTTCACCGTCACGATGGCCACCTGCGCGTTGGCCTGCGAGTGGTCAAGCTGGCCGAGCAGCGAGTCGAGCCGTGCAACCGTAGCTGGCGCAAGCACATGCGCGTAGTCGCTCACATAGTCGGCCGGCTGCGGCAGGTCTTCGACCTTCTCCGCGCGCGCCCACACGTTCCCCAGAACGAGGAAAATTCCGAAAAAAAGCCCAAAGAGCTTGCGAGAACCTGTCATCGCTCTTCATTCTACGCAAACCGGAGAAAAATAGTTCCTTCCCTCGCGGTTTCCGCCACGCTCTACACTGAGAAGGATGAGTACACCCCAAAATTCCACCCCTCCCCTCGCCCGCCGCGAACACACTGAGACCATACTGCACGGCGTAACACTCGTTGACGACTATGCCTGGCTGCGCCAGAAGCAGAAGCCCGAGACGACCGCCTACCTCGAGGCCGAAAACGCCTACGCCAAGGCCAACCTCACGTCGCTCGACCCGCTGCGCGCGAAGCTCTACGAAGAGATGCTCTCGCACATCCAGCAGACCGACGTTTCGGTTCCCTATCGCGAGGGCGCGTACTGGTATTACGCGCGCACCGAAGAAGGCAAACAGTATCCGATCTCCTGCCGCAAGCCGGGCACGGCCGACGGTCCCGCCGCCGACGCAGCCGAAGAGATCATCCTCGAC
>Ga0224528_1000524_pt1 | contig 29139 bp, 33 predicted proteins | sample CBST25metaG_2_FD_179888 | JGI IMG/M metagenome (GOLD analysis project Ga0224528, IMG submission 179888) | Peat soil microbial communities from Stordalen Mire, Sweden - C.B.S.T25 | ecosystem: Environmental > Terrestrial > Soil > Wetlands > Peat | place: Sweden: Norrbotten County, Stordalen Mire...
GGATCTTCGAGGGCACGGTTCTTGAAGGCGTTGTCACCAATCACATCGACGGCGGTTTCAGCGGGCCGATTCTGGTCATGCTGACCACCGACTACTACTCCCACGACCATCAACAGTTGCTCATGCCACAGGGGACACGGCTCATCGGCACGGTGCAAAGCGTGGGCAACGCCCAGCAGCGCAAGATGTTTGTCACCTTCCACCGCGCGGTCTGCCCGGATGGCTTCTCGCTCGACTTCGACAAGTACATCGGTCTCGACCCGTTGGGCACAACGGGCCTCGCCACCAAGGTCGATCACGGCTACCTGATGGCCTTCGGCGCTGCGGCTGCCATTGGTGGGCTGGGCGGTCTCGCCCAGATCGGCAACAACAGCAGCGTACTCGATTCCTCGACGCAGATTCGCAACGGCATCTCCGAACAGACGGCGGCGGAGGGGGAACAGGTGTTGAACCACTTTCTCAACCGCCTGCCCGTCATCACGCTCAAAGAAGGTTCGCGCGCCCGCGTCTACGTGGGCCGCGACATCCTCATCCCGTCCTACGCGGAACATCGCATGGACCCAACACTCTGAAGAGAGGCAGCGGCCATGAGCCGATTCAATGATCGCTACAACCATTTGCTCAACAAAGCACGGCAAGTTACTCGCTTTGGCCGCTGTGCGTGGACCGTGCAATCCACCGGCGAGCAAGTTGCCGTCGCGCTTGTACTCAACCGCGCCGACTGGTTGGAAGAGCATGGCTACACGATTGCCGAGGCCATCGAACGCGCTGGTCAGGATTGGGTCGCTATCATCCCGCAGGTCGCGCGCCAACTTGCCGAGGAGGGGATATGACTCAGCGCGTCACAAATCGCCGCCAGTTCGCCAGCTACGCCGCAATGATCCTGCTGGCGTTCTTTGTTCTCAGAATACCTGCTGTGCAGAACGCCATTGCCGACGCATTGATCGAGTTCGTTGAGATCACTCAAAGAACGTTGCGCTTTCCATGCGCACTTCTGAACCACGACAAATGTTTTTCCCTGGACAGGTTCGATCCAACCTGCCCGCCGTACCTGTAACCGCTCGACCACACCCAAGGAGGCTGTATGCCACTTCAACTCAAGAAACATCGCAAATGGCTCATCGTCAGTGCTGCCGTACTTCTGACAGCGCCGCCAAGCTTTGCCCTGTTCGGCATGGGCGATCTCGTCTTTGACGCCCAGAGCTATGCCAGCCTGGTGCAACAGCTCACCATGATTAGAAACCAATACAACATGCTCAAAAGCAACATCACCCATTTCTCTTTCAAGCAGCAGTGGCAGCCTGCGCTTACAACCTTGAAGAACACCAACGTCAAGAACCTGTTTGGCGAGACGAATGGGATGACCACGGCGCTCAATACCAATTCGCCGACGGCGTCCACAACGGCGTGGACGGCAGCGACGGTGCCGGTGTCGAGCAACACAACCACATACCTTCAGGGGCAAACCGCGGGCAGTGCGCAGCTCTCGCAACTTGCCATGATTGAGGCGTCGGACTCCGTCTCGCCCGACTGCCTCACCGTCGTGGGCCAGTACCGGGCGGCGCGAACCCAGAACGCGACTGCGGTCAGCACGCTCGCCGCGGATGAATTGGACGGGTCTAGCAGCACCAATAGCGAGGTTCAGCAATTGAACTTGCTGAATGCCGCCGAGGCCCAGAAGATGGCCGAGATGCAGTCGCAAGGCGTCCTGCACGCTTGTCTTGCTTCGCAGATGGCCGTCGCCAACATGCAGCAGCGCAACGCGGCAGCCATAGACCTGAACACTGCGGCTTTCGTCCAGCAACAGCGGGCGTCGAACGACGCCAGTGCCGCCCGCGAAAGCAATACCTGGCAAACTTACCTTCCCTGAAAGGTGAATCCATGCTGAGACTCCTTCAGACGAAGATTCTGCTTGCAATCCTTGCGGCGCTGGGCATCTTCGCCAGCGCCGCGATTTACCAGCAACACGAAGTGAACAAAGCCGCCGTCTTGCGTGAGCAAGAACGGCAGCGTGACGAGCAATTCCGCAGACAGGTAGAGCAGAACAAGAAGCAGCACAACTCCGCCGCCGGTAAGGAAGGCAATACCTGGCGGTCCTACGTTCCCTGATTCTATCCAAGAGGGAGGCAACAATGATGGTTTCCCTAATGCTATTGGCACAGGCACTACCGAGCGCAGGCTCCGGCGTGGACTGGCTCTATCAGTTCACCAATAACCTCACGAATCTGACCACGCAGAATGGCGGCGCGTTGACGCAACTCGGACTGACCGAGCTAAGTTGCATCGCTCTGTTCACACTCATCAGCATGGTCATCAACTGGAACACCTCCGGGATGACGTTGCGTTTCCATACGCACCCGGTGCGCGCGGGCGATCTGACGCACTTCCTGTTGCGGCTGATCGTCTGCTGCCTGCTCATCAATTACTGGGTCAATCCGCTCCCCGGTGCGAGCTTCGGTCTCAACCATTTCTTTAGCTACATCGCCCAGGCGATGGTTGCGGCCTTCGACCAAAGTTCTCTGGATAACTTGCTGCAACTGCTGAAGACAGCCGGGGACAATACGTCGATGCCATCGCTGACTGCTCCGGTACAGATCCTCTGTTACTTCTTTGTGCAGGCATTGCTCGGCTTGGCATCCGCGATCCTGTTTCTCATCAATTGCAGTTCGTTCATCCTCTACGGCGTGACGGCGCTCTTCGGTCCCGTATTTATTCCGTTACTGATGACCAGGACATTCCGAGGGAAGTTCTTCCACTTCCTTGACGTGCTACTCAGCTTCGCTATGATTCGCGCCGTGGCCGCCGCTTTCATCTTTGTGTGGGCCGGGTTCCTGAATACATTCATCCAGCAAACCTTCAACGGAACCTATTCGATGGAGATGTGGTTGGCGAATCTGATCCCCTGCACGATGGTCTTCATTGCTTTCATCATTAATCTGCTCTTTATTCCCAGCATGACGCAGGCGATCTTTGGAGGGGCCGCTGGACTCACCTCTGCTGCACCCGGATTGGCCGGAAGTGCGATTGGAATGGCAGCAATCCGAGGAGGCGCATAGTCATGTGGAATTTTCTGCTGTCCTATTTCGTTGGTAGTGCGATTGGAGCATCTCGTTTCGGACGGCTTGTAAAGCCGATATTGACGCTCGTATCAATCGGCGTTCTTGTTGCTGGTTTGATCTACACATGTGTCGTGCTGAATGCAGTCCGTGAAAGGAGTCATGGCTCTTATGTCCACACGCACAGTTCCCATTGAAACGCCGCTCACGCCTGAGCAATCGTTACTCGTTGACCGCATCGGGAACGAAGTGTATTCGTCCCACTACTCCGAGCGGAAAGCGTACCGCTTCATCATTGCCTGTGGCACGGTGGCGCTGCTTGGATCGCTGGCAATGAATCTGTCATTGGCGCATCGCCCAATTGCCAACCGCTACATCCGCATCGACGAGATGGGCCGCGCCCAGGCAATCCAATACAGCGACCTCAATTACAGTCCGCGCGAGGGTGAAGTCCGCACATATCTCACCGATTGGGCCAATTATCGCTATACCGTCAATCGCGACGTGATCGCCAAGAAATACCCGCTCAATTACTACTTTCTCTCGCAGGCATTGGCGTCGCGTCTTATGGCCGACGACAACCAGAATCATCTCGTCTCGCAAGTTGTGGCCGGGCAAGTTGAATCGAGCGACGTTCAGGTCCAGAACGTGACCATTACTACGATGTCCGAGGAAATGGTTCAGGGCGCGCGCATCGCTCGCGGCACGGCCTTGATGACCGTGGATCGGTTCTACTCCGCGCAGAGTTCACGCGAGCCCCGCACAGAGCATTGGATGCTTAGTATCACCTACTATCTCAATCCCAAACAGGTCAGCGACCAGTCCAGGGTCTATCCGCAGTATGAGTTCATAAATCCACTCGGACTCACCATCACGGAGTTTCACGAAAATCGCGTGTCTGTCGATCCGCTTAAGTCCGATACAACCACTGGAGGAGCGCGGTGAGCTACGAGTTAATACTGCCGTTTTTCCCAGAGGAACTGCGCGAGCTACTGCTCGACCCGTCGATCTCCGATCTGATGATTAACGGGACTACGGGAGTCTTTGCGGATCGCAATGGTGTTGTCGAGCACATCGAACTGCGAACACCGTACACGAACGAGCGGCTGCAAGCGGCTATCGAGCGCGTCGCGCGCATTCTCGGCCAGGACTTGACAGGCCAGAACCCGATCCTGAATACGCGCTTGCCCGATGGCTCGCGCGTGGCCGTGGTAGGTCCGCCATCGTCGATACATGGCCCCACGTTGACCGTGCGCAAATTCAACCGCTGGTTTACCTCGGATGAACTGGTCGCATCGGGCAGCCTACCAGTACAGGTTCGGGACGCGGTAGTAGAGCTTATCGGTAGGCGCAAGAACGGCATCATCGCCGGTGGAACCGCATCGGGCAAGACGACCTTGATGAAGGCTCTGCTCGATCATGTGCCCATGCAGGAGCGGTTGATCGTGATCGAGCAACCAGCCGAGTTGAAAATCTCCCATCCGAATGCGGTTCGCTGGGAGGCCGTCGCGGCCATTCCCGGCCAGGTTGCTGTTACGCCAAGCCAGCTTGTGGCCGCTGCTCTACGCCATCGTCCCGACCGCATCATCATGGGGGAAATCCGCGATGAATGCGGCTACGACCTGCTGCAAGCGATGAACACGGGGCACGGCGGAACACTATCGACATTGCACGCAGATTCAGCCGTGGATGCGCTCGACCGGTTAGCGGATATGGCGCTCAGCGCTAGGACAAATCTCAATCAGCAATTCATCCGGTCGCAGACCGGCAAAGCAGTTGATTACGTTCTCTACTGCGAACGCAATTCCACGGGCCGGCGCAGGGTGCGCGAGCTGATCACCGTGAAGGAATACAGCCACGGGGAGCAGTCCTTCGAGACGGAGGAGATCTACCGGGCTTCCTCTCCGGCGGCAGTGTGAATTTCGATGCGGACAGAGCGGATGGAATCGGCGAATCGGAGGCACGGCTATGAAAGGCCTTCTTGGGCACGGTAGAACGAACGGAATCTCGTCCTTGTTGTGCGCTCTTGAACGTGGCCGCGCCGAACAGCAGACGCGCGATACCGGATGCGAGATGCGGCTCTTTGTCCCACGGTTTGGCAGCGTGGAAGGCGAGTCTGGTTTTGCCGGTCATTGGTATGGCATCGCCAGGAAGCGTGGAGTTTGCATGGTTCAGATGCGAGTCTCCCCCAGATCAATTCCTCACTTGCTCGGTCACTGCTTCGGGACCTATGCGACGCCCGGCGGCAAGCTCGCTCTTCTGCTTTGCTACCACCCCACCACGTAACAATCGCGTGCCGGGGACCCCGGATTATCGCACCCTGCGGGTTACGGTTTCCATCTGCGATGGACCCTCCGTAAATGCAGAGCTTCGGCCTTGGGAGTCGCGCCCACTCGCATAGCTTCGCCAGGTGTGACCCGAGCAGATCGGGAATTCAAAATCAGGAGACTCGAAAATGCACATGAATCGCGCAACTCTCATCGGCTACCTCGGCGGCGACGCCGAAGTTCGCACCGGCAAGAACAACCAGAAGTTCACCACCTTCTCCATCGCCACCAAGACCTCTTACAAGGACAAAGAGTCCGGCGAATACATCTCGCACACCGAGTGGCATCGCTGCATCGTCTTTGGCAAGTTCGGCGAGTTCGCGGCCACGCTCAAGAAAGGCGCGCACTTGCAGGTTGAGGGCGAGATTCGGCACACCGAGTACACGCCCAAGAAGGCGAAGAAGCCGGTGCGCACCGACAGCATTCGCGTCAACTCCATCCTCAAGCTCGACCGAGCGGAAAAGGCCGCCGCGGAAGAGCAGGAAGTCGAGCAGGAGATTCCCTCCGAGGAAGTGGCCGAATAGGCCGCTTCCCAACACGGTGAGAGCCCGGCACGCGCCGGGCTTTCCTGCTGACAATGCCCGTGGAATCGCGCTCTTGAGAGGTCAACATATGAACCAGATTGCCGCCAACTTTCTTACCCGCAGTTTCGCTTCGAGTGAAACGATTGCGCTCTTACTGCGCAGTGACAATTCCACGCGGCCACAGCAGCGCGTGGTCATGCTCGAACAAGTCCTTGCCCCACGCTATACGGCATGGCTGGCCTACGAAAACAATGCTGGCGCGAACATCTATGTCTCCGCTAATCCGTTGCGTGCTGGTAGCCGCAAACGGACCAAGGAGTGCATCGCTTCCGTCCGTCATATCTATATAGATATTGACGACGACGGCGACGCCCGTCTCGCTGCGCTGCGGGCGTCGAATGCTGTTCCTGCCCCGACTGCAATCGTCTCGACTTCGCCCGGCAAATATCAAGCACTCTGGCGGGTCGCGGGCTTTGACTTCGAGCGCCAGGAACAAACGCTCAAGCTGATCGCCCAAGCCTTCGGCGGCGATCCAGCTTGCACCGATTGCAACCGAGTGTTGCGCATCCCCGGTTTCTACAACCGGAAGTATTCTCCCGCGCATCGTGTCGCGGTCGAATATCCGGCTGATGCGACCTATGGTCCCGAAGATTTCCGGCTTGATAATGTCACGGGCTCTTCCGTGCTGCCGCTACGCCGGCAACGCACGAAATCGCCGGCACAGAAGCACACCCATTCGGAAGACGATTGGGCCTGGGTTTGCGACCAGCTTGCACACGGTCGGTATGCCGCGAAGTTGACGGACGAACTGGCGACTCAGCGCTCCGATAAAGGCGACCCGTTCTACTACGCAATGAGGACCGTCGATGTTGCATCGGCCCGCCTTTGGCTAGCCGATGGTGTCCCCATCGACGACGTTATCACCATGCTCGAAGTTCGCCGCCGCTTCGAGATTCCCGCCGCACTTTGCTCTGCGCGTGCGCGGGAGATTGCGGCCACCGCACAACGCATGATTGCCCGTCGCAAGACGGCCTGATCCCACACGCCAAGGAGAAACATATGCCATTGCTTGAAGTCGTTCAAACCCACTATGTCAGCGCGTCGGTTCGGCTCACTGATACGACCGCATCGCAACTCGATCAGTACGCCGCGTTCATCCACGCAACAGCGAATGAAGTGATCGACCAGGCGCTTGCCTATGTCTTCTCGAAGGACCGCGACTTCCAGGAGTTCCTTCGCACTCCGGAAGCCCAGCGGGTTGCGCCCACTTTGCGTGTGCGTAGGCCACTCGCCAATGAGCCAGCCGAACCGTCTCGAAGAAAGCCGGTTTCAGTGGCTTCTTCGGCTGCCTCAACACCAGCAATTGCGGCGGGATCGAGGGCATGATCCCGCGCCTACAAGGTTGGCAAAGCCACTGCGGTGCTACGCACCGGAAGAATTTAGACACTCCATCCCTCAAAGGGTGGTGTGTCGCAGCGTCACCGTATGCAGTTGTCTACTCGTCATCCTGCAATCACTTAGCAGGAGAGCGTATGCAACTGCATACACCACGTATGCAATTGCATACGCGATAGGAGGATGTGTTATGAACCGCCTTCGAGAACAAGTCACGGACAACTTAGAAGCGCGTTTATCCCGCTCCAGAAGCCGCCTTCCACGAGTCCACGTCGCCCAGGCGCGTGTCACGCAATCTGAGCATCATGATTTGGAAGAAGCAGCGCGGAGAGAAGGCAAAGCCCTCAGCGAATGGGCACGCGACGTTCTTTTGCGTGAGGCACGTCGCTCCGATGGCGATGCTGTCTTCACCGAGATCGTCGCCACGCGGATGCTGCTGGTCAACCTGATTAAGCCGCTCATTCTCGGCAAACCAGTTACGTCGCAGTGGATCACCGAGGCTATGAGCGCCGTGCGCCGTGAAAAGCGTCGGGCCGCGCAAGAGGTCCTACAGCAGTACGCGGACGACGCCAAAGGAGGTCGTTAATATGGCTACACACTGGGGACGGAAGGAAACAATCATCTGGCCACCGCACGTTCCGCTGATGAGCTATTCGGCACTGGCGGGGGCCTTCTTGCTCACCGGCCTGTTGCTCTGGCAACAGGTTCGCTTCAGCTTGCCGCCGCTCGAACAGGCATATATCGGAGATTATGTTCGCGCCCGCGCCGGGGCCGCATTTCGCCTGAACGGCAACTACCAGCTTGTCTATCTGGGTGGCGGGAAAGCCAAACCAAGGCTGGCTTTTCCGTTCGATTTCACACGAGGCAACATGACGCTTCCGAGTGGGAAGGCCGCGCCCTTCGCGCTGGCAGACCTTGCGCGCTCTGAAGGATACGAGTTTCCGTTCCGGGGTCCAGCCCGGAAGTATACCGACGCCTCGATGTACCGCTGGCTGCATGACGTTGTTTTCGACCGTAAGAGCCTGCTGGCGATCTTCGTCGCCCGCCTCATCGGTGGCGGCATCATCCTCGTTGCGCTGCTTGCGCTGGCCATTCCCGAGGACATCAAGCGTTTCCGGCAAATGAAATACGGCCGCGTTCTGCGTGGTCCGCTTATGCTCACGCCCCGGCAATTCAACCGCGCTGCGAAGGGAGAAGGCGTCGGTTTCGTGACCACTGAATCGCGCCGGATGATGCGGATTCCTCAGCGCAAAGAGGCTCAGCACATCCAAATCATGGGCGACACGGGCGCTGGCAAGACCCAGCTCATCATGCAAATTCTGCGCCAGATCAGGGACCGGAAGGACTCGGCCATCGTCTACGATCCGGCCTGCGAATACATCCAGAGGTTCTTCAATAGAGATCGCGGCGACATCGTACTCAACCCCCTCGATGATCGCTGCCCGTACTGGGGACCGGCACAGGAGATGGAGTCGAATGCCGAGGCCGACGCTATTGCAGCCTCGCTCTATCAGCGAAAGACAGACGTGATCGACGAGTTCTTCCACGATACGCCCGCCCAGATTTTCGCACACCTGCTCAAGCTCGGACCGACGCCGCATCAGCTTGCCGGGTGGATGGCGAGCGATGCGGAGTTGCTGAAGCGGGTCCAGGGAACTGAGATGGCCTTCTATATTGACAGGAAAGCAGGGCCGCAGCGGGCCGGTGTCCTCTCTTCTCTTACTCTTGTGGCGAAGAGTTTCCGGCTCTTGCCGGAGAAAGACGAGAGCCGCCCGGTCTGGAACGCCCGCACCTGGGCAAAGAAACGGCAGGGATGGATCTTCATTACCTCGCGTCCAGCGGAGCGGGACACGTTGCGTCCCCTGCATTCGCTCTGGATCGATCTGCTGGTTATGCGCCTGTTGAGTGCGCCGCAGCCGGGACAACGGCCGGTGTGGTTTGTGATCGATGAGTTGGCAAGTTTGCAGAAGCTGCCGCAGCTTCACACGGCGATAACAGAAAATAGGAAGAGCAAAAATCCGCTCGTGTTGGGCCTTCAGGGCAAGGCCCAGCTTGAGGTCACTTACGGCCATCTGGCCGAGGTAATGCTCTCGCAGCCGGCCACGAAAATCTTCATGAAGACCACTGAACCAAAGGCGTCCGAGTGGATCTCAGAAACAATCGGCAAGGTCGAAATCGAGCGGCTTAAAGAGACCAAGTTCGACGGAACCAGGTCTGGCAAGAACTTCACCGTGGAACGCCAGATCGAACCGCTGGTCATGGGTTCAGAAATCAGCGGGCTCGACGACCGGCACGCTTACTTGAAGCTCGGTAACAAGGTCGCCCGCTTCGCCTTTGACTACCTTGACCTGCCTGCGTCAACGGACAGTTTCATTCCGAGGAAGATGGCCGACGGCGGCTTGAGTTTCGATCCCGACACTCTCAAGCCGGTTCTATCGGAAGACGAGGAGAAGCTGGAGAGCACAGATTCCGACCCCGTGGTGACGGTCTCCGGGGATGCTCCGATAGTCCAGGAAAAATCGCCACGCCCTATTCCATGGCCGGTGCAGCAAGCAATGGAACAGGCCGAGATCGTTCCTGGAAACCCGTCTGCGCCGACACAAGAGGTTGCCAACACATCGTCCACCTCTGATCTATCCGACGAACAAGAACACTCGGAAGACGAACAAATTTCCCTTGATCTGAGGTCATTGTAACCATGCTGACCATTTCCAAATCGCTCAGCGCCAGTCAGGCGCAGACTTACCACAAGCAGGACTTCGCTTCCGAATCGCAGAACTACTACCGGCAAGGCAACGCTGCCGAGGGCGAGTGGCAGGGCCAACTCGCCGCGCGGTTTGGTCTGTCGGGTGCGGTTTCACCGCTTGAATTTCAGCGGCTCTCGGAAGGGTTGCACCCGGCAACGGAGCACCCCATGGTCCGCTCGCGCGCCGCCTTCGAATACAAGAATGCCGCTGGCGAAACGATCAAGAGCGTCGAGCACCGCGCAGGATGGGATGCGACCTTTTCGGCTCCGAAGTCGGTTTCGCTCACTGCTCTTGTCGGCGGCGACGACCTGGTCCGGGAGGCGCATCGCGCCGCCGTCACAGAAGCTCTGGACGAGCTTGAACGGTACACGCAAGCCCGCATCGGCGGCAATCATCCGGCTGAAACGACCGGAAAATTTCTTGCCGCCAAGTTCGAGCACGACACGGCGCGGCCCGTCGCGGGCTACGCCGCGCCGCAGCTTCATACCCACGCCGTCATCTTCAATGTCACCGAGCGCGCGGACGGTACGACACGCGCTCTTCAGGAGCGCGGATTCTTTGAGTCGCAGCAATTCGCCACCGCCGTCTACCAGTCGGAGTTGATGTACCGGCTGCGCAATCTCGGTTACGAAATCGAGCGCGGCAAGAGCGGAGCGCCCGAGATCAAAGGCTACACCGAGGAGTATCTTGAGGCTTCGAGTCCGCGATCCAAACAGATACGGGAACTGCTCGAAAAGACAGGCCGCGTCGGTGCCGAGGCCGCCGAGATTGCGGCGCACTCGACCCGCGACCGCAAACAGAATCTCACCGCCGAGCAGGTTCTCGATGCCCACAGGAAGATGGCCGCCGAGTTCGGCAATCAGCCCGAAAAGGTCATTGCCGCCGCTCGGGAGCGCGCCCGGCAGCAGTACGTCCGGCAAGAGAGTAGCGCTCAGGCCAAGGAAGCTGTGACTTATGCCCGCGACAGTGTTTTCGAGCGTGAGGCGGTCGCCGACGAGCGCAGAATTCTGCGCGACGCCATGCGTCGGGGGATGGGAGAGACAACCTATAAGGAGATTCGTTCGGAGTTCGAGACCCGGCGTACAGGGGGAGATTTTCAGGTCGTGTACAGCCCAAAGTATGCTTCCGGGCGCAGGTTCACGACGCCGGAGACGATTGCCGCTGAGCGCGCCAACGTTGAATTCATGCTTCGTGGTCGCAATGCCGTTGAGCCGATCCTGAGTGCGGAGCTGGCTCAGGAGCAGGCGCACTCACGGGACTTTTTGAATGAGGCGCAGCAGCGCGTCATCGAGGAAACACTCAATTCCACTGATCGTATTCACGGCTTACAGGGGCGGGCCGGAACCGGCAAGACAACCGTGGTCCAAGGTATCCGCGAGGGTGCGGAGAAAAGCGGGTACACGGTCGAAGGGTTTGCACCCACCTCGCGCGCCGCAGCTCAGCTTCGCGAGGCTGGCATTGACGCCAGCACACTGCAAAGTTTTCTCGCCCGTGGTGAAAACCATCCCGGTGCAAGCCCGGAGTTGCGCCACCTCTATATGTTGGATGAGTCCAGCTTGGCCAGCACCCGGCAGATGCGGGCTTTCCTTGAAAAACTGAAACCGCAGGATCGGGTGCTCGTCATCGGCGATACCAGCCAGCACCAGGCGGTCGATGCAGGACGCCCCTTTGAACAGATGCAGCAGGCCGGAATGCGGACCTCGCAGCTTGACCGGATCATGCGCCAGAAAGACCCCGAGTTGCGGCGCGCGGTCGAACTGCTTGCCAATAATGAAACCGAAAAAGGCGTTGCGCTGCTTGCCGAACAGGGGCGGGTGACGGAAATCGCGGGCGCCAAGGAACGCATTGCGGCCATTGCCCGAGACTATGCGGCGCAGCCCGAAAACACCATCATCGTCTCACCTGACAATCGCAGCAGGCGCCAGATCAATGAGGCAGTGCGTGCCGAGTTGCGGCAGAACGGAACGCTGGCAGCCGAAAGGCACGAACTGCGCGTGCTCGACCACCGATCCGATATGACCGGAGCTGACCGGACTTGGGCGGCGAGATACAACGTGGACGATGTGCTGCATTACAACACTGGCAGTAAAACTGAAGGTATCGAGCGCAATAGCTTCGCCCGCGTTCAGGATGTAGATGCCCGCGCCAACACGCTCACTGTCGAGCTTGAAAATGGAGCCTCTGTCACCTACGATCCGCGCCGCTTACGCGGCGTGAACATCTTCACGGAGAGTACGCGAGAGTTCTCGGCAGGTGACCGCATCCAATTCACCGAGCCCAACAAAACGCTCGGCGTCGCCAATCGGGATCTTGGCACCATTACTTCCATCGACAACGGGCAAATGACGGTGCGTCTGGATGGCACGCAGCTGCGTGAGATCACTTTCGATACGGCCCAGTTCCGTCAGTTCGACCATGGCTACGCGGTCACATCGCACAGCTCCCAAGGATTGACCGCTGGCCGCGTGCTCGCCAATATCGACACCGAATCGAGTCGCATGCTCATCAACACCAGACTCGCTTACGTCGCTGTTTCCCGTGCCTCCGACGACGTGCGGATCTACACCAACAATGCTGAAACTCTGGGCCAGCGGCTCGCGGCCGACATTTCGAAGACCTCAGCAGTGGACTTCCGTCCGCCCAGTGTGACCGAAGAAACACGCGAGGCTGTTCAACTTTTCCGGGATCATCAGCCAAGTGTGGCGACCGAGCGGCTTCAGCAGCAAGGCGAAATTCATGAATACCAGAGCCCGGACCATCGCCTTGCGGCGGTTGTTCTGGACTACGCGGCACAGCCAGATCGGACAGTCGTTGTCGCTCCCGATGCTGTCGAGCGTCGGGAGCTGACGCAGTTGATTCGCACCGATCTTCGCAGCAAAGGACGGCTTGCCTCTGATGAGCATTCTGTTTCGGTATTGGTTGAGCAGAAGTTTTCGAATCTGCACTTCGCGGGGAACTACCGGTCTGGAGACGAAATTCATTTTCGTACCGGCAGCCCTGCGCTTGAAGGCATACCGCATAACAGCGTCGCGCATGTCCTCGAAGTCGATGCGGGCAGAAATACGCTCACCATTGAGACCGCCGAAGGCGAACAGGTCACCTACAACCCCGCCCAGCTTCGGAGCCAGACTAGCAAGAGCACTGTTTACCGGGAAGAATCGCGGGAAGTGGCCGAAGGTGAGCGCATCCGGTTTACTGCTCCCGACAAAGAGCAGCGCATCCGCACTGGCGACTTCGCCACCGTAGCGCGAATCGAACCCGATCTTTCTGTGCAACTCGACAACGGCAAGACCGTCGAACTTGATGCCGAGGTCGCGCAGCATATCGACTACGGTTACACTGCCGAATCGGCCGCGAACCTTGCTGCCGACCGGGTCATTCTGACCGGCGAGGCCCAGCAGCTTGCCGGCCTCGAAAGCAATCTGGCGCGTCTCAATCCCAGCATCCGTGAGCTTTCCGTCTACACCTCTGATACCTCGCAGACGCTACAGATGAACCGCACCACCACTGCCGAAACACTATCAAAGCCTGTTACCAATAGCGTGAATCTTGGCAAAACAGAGCCTTCTATCGCGGAGGCCATCGTCGAAGAACTGGGACTTCATCTGTAAACGCACGGTCTGTATCGCGGCGCTGAAATCACCGGCAGCCCATTGCTGCCGGGCTTGGCGCTCAAAGCAATCGGGCGTCGAAGGGATATGCGTAGACGTTGGTAATCTTTAGCAGACTGGCTTCCACGTGGAGCGGATTGACCAATACGTTCCATGTCTCTGGAACCAGCACACTGGGAACTTCCAGAAGCAATGTGCGTCTCTCTTGCAGCCAACGATCTCCAATGCCTTGGGTGATCGTAACGTCTTCCGCCCAGTTCGGAGCCAGAGCACCGATGTCCATTCTTTCCCGAGAAAGCGTCTTGGGGCCTTCGATCCGAAGCATCTGAAAACGCTCCGGGCGGTCCTCCGCGTCGATCTCGATATGCACCAGCGTTTCCAGTAGCGCCGTCGCCGCATTCAGGGCGCAATACACCACCGGACGCCCCTTGCGGTGCCAGCGGCCGGAAACATACAAGCCGCCGACGCCATCTAGGTTTGGATAATTGCTTACCCGCCAGAGGATCACGGACAACCTCACGCGGCAAAGCCGTAGTCCAGTTGCAGAAGCATCTCTTCGACCAGTCGCGCGCCAGCTTCCGTGCGCAGCATTTCCAGCGGGCTACGGTCTTCAAAACGTGTTTTTGCCTTGCGCAGCCAGCGTGCCGCCTTCGCGTCGTCACCGAAAACCTCTTCGGCCAGCGAAGTCATGCGGGCGATCCGTACGGCGCGATCCGATTCCTCGTGGGTCAGAGCCTCGCTCCGGGATTTCCGATGGACCAGGGTCCGGCGCGGAACAATGAAGCTGTAGATCTCTTCGTCGCTCATGCCGTGGTTGGAAAGCGATTCGACGGATGTCAGGGGAAGCCTAGCGTCCACCAGGCGGGCCAAATCCCGATCGGAGCGCAGAGGAGAAACTCCGAGTTTAACTTCCATGCGACGGTAGAACATCGCGGGTTCCCGCTGAGCGCGGATTTCGGCAGCCAGAGCCATAAGGCCCTCCAGGCAATCTGCCATGATTATAGTGGCAGATTGCCTGGAGGGCAACACCTGCATCTTCTATCGATTGAAAAAGGCTGCGCTATGCACGAATCGGGGAATTTTCATCGATTCACGACAATACGAAAATCTCACAAACCTTATTCGCGAGCAGCGCCTCACTTCAATAGAGTGAACTTGAATCGGAGTGCGCCATGCGGGAATACAAAGAGTTTGCCAACAAAGCCATTCCGTTTTTGACTCTCTATGAAGAAGGCGACAACGGCCTCAAGGCGATCATTGAATTCACCTACGGCACTCCGTTCGGCATCTACCGAAAGATGAGCTTTCCGTCGAGGCCACACGCACGAAACGAGGTGGCGAACCCTGCGTTCTCCACGACTGCACATGTCCTATTGGAACTGCCTCTTCAGCAGAATCTGTGGGCTGTTTCCGGTTCGGGCAGTTTTCCCAGCGCGTGGTAGAGGGCCATTTCCATCGCTTTGAAGGTACGAAAGCCGTAGGATCGTCTGGTTACCACACGAATCTTATTGTTGAGACCCTCGACCGCGCCGCTTGAAATCTCTCCTTTGGCGCGGAACCAGTTCATCAGAAGTTCGTCATGATTGCGCAGCATGCGGGCAACTTTCTCGATCGGCTCCAGCCGACTGCGCAGGGCGCGGTGGCACCAGGCATCCAGAAATCCCGCCGCCCAGAGGGGCGACTTGTAGGTCCAGAAGTGCAGGAAGGCTTCTTTGAGTTCCCAAGCTCTTGCCGTGTCCAGCTTGCTGGCCAGCAGGGCGTTGAGTTTCTTGCGGGCTTTTCCGCGCACACGGCTTCCCTTGCGCAACAGCGACCAGCGCATGTTCTTCAGCTGCCCGGCTTCGTCTTTGCTTTTGGCTCTCAGGCGGGTTCCCTCTGCCCGGCGCACTTGGTCCACGGCCTGGTTCATGTGCTGGGTGATGTGGAAGCGGTCCAGCACATGCAGCGCCTGTCCTGCTTCAGCGGCAAGAACGTTGAGATAGGGCTTCCACATGTCGCTGCAGAGGAAGCGCAACCCTTGGACCACCGCCGGTCCCAGTGTCTTCAAGCCCTGTTTGAGCGTCTTCTCCGAGCGCCGCTTGCCGATCCACAGCAACCGCCGGCAGCCGGCGTCGATCTGGTAGATCACGGTGAGAAAGTTGTCGGCCTTCATGCCATGTCCCCAGTGAATTTCGTCCACGCCGATCGAGGTGACGCCATCGAGTTGGCGATGCTCCAGGCCCCATTCCACGAACCATTCCACCGAGCGGTAGACAGCTTCCCAACTGGTCTGAAAGACCTGCGCCGTCTCCCGCCAACTCAGCCGTCGCGCCCAGCGGGCCAGAAATCCCATCATGGCCACGGTCACCGGTCGCTTGCCGTCGCTCCAGGGAATATGTTCGACCACCACGCCGTGCTCGGCGCACTCGACCCGCCGTGGCGCATAACGGAACCATGTCGGTATTCCCCACACTGGAACAAACAGCCAGCGCCGCTCGGGCAAATGGTCATACCCGGGCGCCGGCTTCTGGCACAACGAACAACGGGCGCCAATGCCGCCATGCGCTGCGACGGTGATCTCGATCCGTTCGGCATGGCCCTGGTTGTCGAGGCAGAGTCGCACGTCCTGATAAACAAAGCCGACGAATGCTTGTATCCGATTCAGAATGGTTTTAAGCTGCAACTGGATAGCTGATCTCTCCTTGGCGCGCTTGAGTCTCTTGTCTTCGCAAACAGCAGACTAAGCCAACAGGCCGCAGATCAGCTATTTCTCCTTGCCCGGAAAATCACAATACTGCTCGTCGTCGCAGGGGCGGTGGGAGAAGTGCTAATCCCGACGCTTCACCAGGGATTTGCAAGCGAGGTGGGAAAGTCCTGCTCCTGGACTTTTCCACGGAGCGCCGTCTTCCACCGCCCTCTTTACCCACGAATAGTGCCATTGAGCCTTGGAACTGACTAGACCGGCTTGTCGCTCCGCTCTGTGCCATTCTGACGGCTACAGTGCAGCGGAACCCTCTCCCCTGTCGTCATGTCCTCCAGGACAACGCACTCCAACAGGGTTTCAAATGCGTCCAGGATCATGAGATGCCTGTCTCCGGTTATCTCCGGGGAATCTATCCTCGATCGTTGCCAAAACGCCTGATCTCCCTCCGAAAGGTAAGGCAGGGCGGGGGCAAGGATGTCCTCGCCGCTGAACCCACGGAATTGGTTCTGGAACAAGCCTGGATTGGAATCGAATTCGGTGAGAATGGCGATGCGGCAGATTTGATTTAGCACCGTGGGAGTCGTCAGCATCGTCAGAAACAGCCTTCGCTCTTCCGGCAAGAGGCTCGGCTTTTGGAGATACTCGGTTGCCCCGATTGCCTCGACCGTGAATTCCGCCGTCAGCTTGAAGGAAAAGGAGGGCGCAGAGAGCAGAGTCTCTGCGCCGGATGTGTGCATGGAACTGCCACCAGGCTCGGGCGCATTGTGAAGCGTGTCTTGATCTTCCTGATGATCTGACATTAGCATCTCCAATCCAACTCTTTAGCCCATCCTACAATTCCGCAAGAAACTTCATCAATGCGGCATCGTCGCGCCATCTCTTTCTGCCCCGCTTGGGACTCAGCTTTGCAAGCTGTGTTCGAAACCTCTCTGGCGTAAGCGATAGGTATCGTTCGGTGGATCCAAGCCCGGCCTGCCCCATATAGACCGCCAGTGCCGGAAGCATCCGGTTCAGGTCCGCGCCGTGACGTATCCATCCCGCGATCCGATGCACAGCAAAGGTGTGGCGTAGATCGTGCAGCCGGGGTTGATAATGTGCTCCATCCCTCCGAACAACTCTGGAATGTCGCCGTATTCTTTTGAACGTCGAGGAGAGAGTATTGATATTGAGACCCTCGCCGCTCTTGTTCACGAAGAAATGGGGATCGTTCGTTCCGTGCCGCAGTCTTGCCTTCATGTACCTCCCGAGAATCTCCCGCAAATCGGAGCTAATGGGAATGGTGCGGGAACGGTTAAACTGATTGCCTCGGATCGTCACCGTGCCTTTCTTGAGGTTCACATCTTTTAGTAGTAGTCGGTGTGCCTCCCCCAGCAACGCGCCTGTGCCGTACAAGAAGATCAGGAAGGTGCGAACGGTACGAGCGTCGATACGGCACCACACCTCCTGTTGGCTGGCCTGCGCGGCTTTAAGTAGCTCCCGGATTTCAGTTTGGGAGTAAATGTAAGGGATGAAGACTCGCGGACTGGTTTTTTGCTTCGCGGGCAGTGGAAGAATCTGCATCTCGCCACGCGCGAGCCAGAAATCGAAGAATGCCCGTAGCAGACCGTATTTTTTCTCCCAACTCACCGGAGAGGTCTTCGGCCCATCGAGGAAGGATGCCACTTGGCGAGCGGTGACACGTTCGAGCGCGGAGTGGCCCACATACCGGCTCAACGACAATAGAATCTGCTCGGCCTTGGCGTAGTTCAGTCCTTCGGATCGCTTTCGCTCCACATACGCTTGGACTGCTTCAAGGAAAGTCGTCATCGTATCCCCGCTAAACTAAATGCGGCAACTTTGTGCAGAGAGCGTTGGTCATATTTCGCGTAGATTCCGACCGAACGGGTATCTTGGTGACCTAGAAACTCTGCAATCTCTTTCAACGAGCTGCCCTTCTTCAGGAGGTGGGTGGCGCAAGCATGGCGCAACGAGTGGGGTCCTGTATGTTCGCTGGGAATGTTTATCGCTTTCATTTGCCTCCCGACGATGCCCCACATACCGCCGGGACCCAAGGGGCGATACGGAAGCCTTACCGTCAGGAACATGTGTCTGCACGTGCAGCGGGCGCGACCCTGTTTCAGGTACTCCAGGATCGCTTCGCCCACTTCGTATTGAATCGGGTATTGCTGGATGCCGCCTCGTTTGGCACGGCGCACAGTAAAGATTTCTGTGCGCCAGTCAAAATCATCCAACCGAAGACGCGCAACCTCACTGCTGCGTAGGCCCTAGACGGCATATAGGAGGATCATGGCCCGTGCGCGCAGTTCTTTTGGTGTCTTGCCATCTACAGAGCAGATGAGCCGCCGCACTTGTACCCAACTCGGCCCTTTGGGAGCTTCCGTATACTTCGGCAGGCGCGGGCTCACAATGCCGCGTGACATTCTCTGGTTACACCAGCCGCGCTCTGCCGCATAGCGGAAGAAGGCGCGCAACGCTTGGCAGTGCGTCGCCACCGTTCCCAGTTGCCAACCCCTCTCTCGCTTCTCTGTGAAGAATTGGTCCACGTCCTTGATGGAGACGCACGACAGATCTTGGTGCAGTTGCGACACCCATTCTAAAAAATTCCTGGCCCGCTGCGTGTAGCTGTTCACCGTAACCGGTGAGAGTCCGCAATGCGATTTCAGAGAATATTGGAATTCTGCGAGTTGCCAATCAAAAGGACCTGCCGGCGTAGCCGGATCGATGAGACAGTTGTGAAAGCTGAGCCATGCTCTTGCAATCCGCGCGAAGTTGTTGGGTACGGCTTCCGCAGTGCGACCCGTTTCCCTGCGTTCGGGGCTTCGATATTTGGTCCACCGTATGCTCGCTTCTTCGATTTCACTCAGTTCTACCGGGCGCAAACTACTTAGCTCCAGGAGGTGGACGATTCGGATAAGAAACGTGGCGGTCGCTCGAACGCGCGTGGCATTCAGCCCCGTTTGTAGCAAATGAGCCAGGTATTGATCCCGTTCCCTGAGAAGCGGCGCGCTGCGATGCCGCGAATGGATGCTCGGATAATGAGTAACACTTTCGATCATTCAGTTCAGCTCCTTTCTTGGTTGACGCATAGATCCGTCCCAGTTGGTACATGGCGTTCGTATGCTGAGCAAAATTCAAAGTGATATAGTGACGGCATCGTAACGGTGAGTCAAGTCACTCGAAACCATATGTAACCTCTCCGTGCTTTCGTCTATGCTGATTTAGTGCACCACAAAAACTACGTTCGTGTAACTCCTGAGCCAACCGTACGCGACTGCCTGCCCTGGTAGATCCAGGTCTTCTTTGATATTCATAAACATGTATCGTGTGACGCAGTTCATAGAACCTATAATGACCTCATGGATTGGCCGCAAAACGCGCTCATACTCTTTGCAGGCGCAGTTCTGCTGATTGCGCCCCCAGCTTGGTCGCAATTGGAACGAGCGTCATCGGAAACACGCGCCGCCTGCCAGCAGTACATGAAGACACCTCTGCCCGCCGAGGCCACGCAAATTGCAAAACCATCCAAGTGGCCTGCTTGCAATTCCTACCTGTCGTACTACGGAATTGGAACGTCAATCGATTATGGCGCCGCACGAAAATGCGCCTGGCAGGAGAGACTTTCCTATAGCGAAGATATAAGTCCGGATATAAGTAATGTTTTTGGCGGATCTGCGCTTCTCTCAGTTCTCTATGCAAATGGGGATGGCGTCACCAAGAACATCCCTCTCGCCATCCGTTTTGCCTGTGAACAGGGATGGGCTCCCGCAGAGTACGACGGTCGCATCGAACACCTGAAGGCTCTCGAAAATGATCCCGCTCCGAAAAACAAATTCAGTTTCTGCGACGACGTGACCAGTGGCTTCATGGCTGGTTTCTGCGCATCTTTAGAAAGCGATCTGCAAGAGCAAAAGCTGAAATCAAACCAGATAAGGCTTACGCAGATGTGGACCGTAGAGCAAAAAGCAGCCTTTGCTTTGCTCACCAAAGCTCGCGACCTCTATGCAGCCAAACATGGCTACGGCGAAACCGACCACAGCGGCACAGCCCATGCTGCCTTTGAAATCGAAGCCGAGGACGAAGTCAAGAACAAGTTCCAACAAGAGTTGAGCGTCTTCGAAAAGGGACAACTGCCACAGGGCACATCTGACGATGCCCAAAAAGCCGACGCTGAGCTGAATCGCGTCTACCATACCACCATGGAAAACTCTGGTGGACACAAGAGCAACATCGGAGCTGTGCAGCCTACTGATATCCGCGATGCTGAGCGTGCATGGATTCGCTATCGCGATGCCTGGATTGCGTTTGCCAAACTACGTTACCCAACGGCCAGCACCGATGTCTGGATGGAGTTCTTTACCAAGGAACGCATCTGCGCACTCGACGACGAACATGCGGGCTGTAAACCATAGATACCGCTGATACACAGGATGTGCGTGCCAGTCCTGATATTTGAACTCTGAATGAAGCCGAGATTCGTAACAAATCCAGAGATGCAGTCATCATAGTCTGCGTTCATGTTGAAGGCATGGCCTTGGCGCTTGATCTGGAGCACAGTCGCTGGGCCTGCTGTGTAGCAGGAGACTGCGTTCTCAGGTTCGATGCCGCGAGGTCATGAATCGATGGACTGACAGGCAAGGTGCGGGAAGAGAATCATTTCACGGGTGCAATTGCGTCAGCCTCAACATCGATTTCGATAGCCACGTCAGGCGTGGTCAATGAACCCAACTCACTTGCATTGTCGCGAGCGCCCATGCCGAAATCAGCCCGCTTCACGCCGGCAGTTCCATGGAAGGCGAGACGCATCGGGTCGCCGGGGTCCTGATCGGCAAAGGCTCCGTTATAGGCGAAGTTAAGCTGTACCGTGCGGGTTACACCGTGAAGCGTCAGTTCACCGTCCATAACCCAGTTGTTGCCGGAAAGATGGCGGATGCCGTGCCCTTGATAGCGCATAGTTTGGAATTTTGCCGCATCAAAATAATCGGGTCCGCGCAAATCCTTATCTCGCCTGGAGTTCTGAGTGGTCAGACTGTCGATGTCAATATTGACATCGACGGCGCATTCGGCGGGATTCCTGGACGAGGTGATGGTGCCGTTCATCTTTTCGAAGCGACCGCGTACCAGCCCCACCACATGATGACGAGCACCAAAGTAAGCGAAACTGTGTACTGGGTCGATCTTGTAGCTGCCGGGCGTGGGAAGTGGAGTGACCTTGAGCATGTTGTTGGGCGTCTGTGCGGCTAGGGCTGAGAGAACAGCGTGTGAACCACAGACAATACCGGCAACTGCCAACAGAACTACTGCACCAATCAAACTCTGACGTCGCGTCATGGCGATTCCTCTTTTCGGAAAGAGATGTACTGCCATCAACCTATCTTCGCGCACAACAAAAGTCTTGATCTGGATCTGAATCGCTCTGAAAAGTTCTGAAATTGCGCCGATTCAACGATTTGCTAGAATGAAACGAATCGTTCCCCTTCTCGATCTCGAAAGGGCGGAGCAGGCGATGGACGCGAACACTATGGAAGACACAAAGCAAGCCAGGATGCTCGTCGGCGAATGGACGGTTGATCGTGTCACTGGAGAGATTTCGCGTGGCAGCGAGTCGTCGCGGCTTGATCTCCGGTCTTTGCGGTTGCTGCTCGCGTTGGCTGATCCCGCGCCGCAGGTAGTCAGCATCGATGAACTGCTCAATCAGGTTTGGCCCGAAGTCACCGTTGCGCCGGACTCCGTCTATCAGGCGGTTAAAGCTCTTCGCCGCCAGTTGAGTGACAATTCCAAACAGCCCATTTACATCGAGTCGTTACCCCGAATTGGCTATCGAATGATAGCGCCCGTCAGTTGCTTGCCGGAGCCCAACTCCGATCAACAGCCGGTCGTGTCTGCAAGCCAGTTTCGTCGCCGCATAGGATTTCTAGGGATTGGACTTGCCTCCCTCATTCTGATTCTCGCTCTCAGCTATACCTTTGCCAACAAACGCTCCAGTGCTCGGGCCACCGCTCTGGCGACGAATGCCATACCTCAGAAATCCATTGCTGTGCTGCCTTTGCTTGATTTGACAGGTGCGATGGACGAAGAACCATTCGCAGACGGCTTGACTGAAGAGCTGATTGACAAGCTTAGCAAGGTGCCCGATGTTCACGTCGCCTCGCCCACTTCATCTTTCTTCTATAAGGACAAGAAAATTCCCATCGCCGAGATTGCTCATACTCTTGGCGTCAGTTATGTGCTCGATGGCAGTGTACGCAAATCCGGGTCGCAACTGCGCGTATCTGCAAGGTTGGTCCGCGGTGACAACGGCTATGTCATTTGGACCGAAAGCTATGACCGCCCTTACCAGGACCGTTTAGCGTTGCAAGACGAGATTGCAAACAAAGTCGCCAATGCACTCACTGTCTCTTCTTCCTTCACGCACTGAGGCATCCGCTGCGCGTTCGTTGATCTGAGATCACTGCTGTCCAAGACAGCGGTAAACGTCTTGGACGGACATTGATGTGACAGGACATACTGCCTCGCCCCCGTGTTTTTACGGAGCAGGTTGGGCGGTTTCGAGTTATGGATAAAGTTGTCTGCTGTCTAAGATGGACTCCGATATCGTTCTGTAGTTGTGCGCCGTTGGCCACATGGGGAGTTCCTGCTGTCCAGGTCAGCCGAAGACCAGCGTCATTTGTGGCGGCGGCGTGGTTTCCGGTGCCTGAAAGGGATCGTCGATCCACTTCCACAGGTCGCGGTAGACAAACAGTTGCTGGCGCAACAGGACCATGAAGTTGGACAAGTGCCAGCCGAAGGTCGATTTCATGTGCAGAATCTTGACCAGCAGCATGGCGATCAGCGCCGTCCAGATTTGCGTCTTGAGTGCGTTGGCCGAGGTGCCGACGAAGGTCTTCACCTTGCAGGACTGCTTCAGCGCCTTGAAAAACAGCTCGATCTGCCAGCGGTTCTTGTAGATCTCAGCCACGGTGGCGGCGGCCAGTTTCATGTTGTTGGTCAGGAAGACCAGAGTGCGCTGCTGCTGTTCGTCGAAGAACTCGATACGGCGCATCATGGGTGGGTTGTCGTTTTCCGTAGCCTGCTGCGTCATGCAGATGACCTGGTCGCTCACCAAGCCCTTGCGCCGGGGCAAAGCCAGATCCTCTACTTCGATGATGTCGGCGTTGGTCTTCAGGCGGGTGACGAAGTAAACGCCTTTCCGGGTCAACTGCTCGAACCAGTTGTAATCGGTGTAGCCGCGATCGAAAACCAGAATGGTGCTGGGCTTGAACTCCCACTGGCGCGTCACGGTGACTTCGTGCTGCTTGCCGTCGGTGATCACCCCGTAGCAGGGCAGCAGACCGTCATGATCGAGCATCAGGTGCAGCTTGACGGCGCCCTTGGTGCGGCGGAACTGCGCCCAGTCGAAGACCGAGGCGCACAGTTCGATGGTGGTGGCGTCGATTGAAAGCAGCTTGTTGTTGAAGCGGAACTTGTGCCGCACACCCGACTGCTGGGCCTGACCACGGGCTATCTCCAGCGTTCGATAAAAGAGGTTCTCGAAGAGCGCGCTGGGACGATGGGCGTTGGCATAGGCCAGGGTAGAGCGCTTGGGCGCAAATGGCAGGCCCAGATGCCGCAACTTGCCTTCGCTGGCTGCCAAGCCGTTGGTGATGTCGCGCAGACTGTTGACAGAACCCAACTGGCAGAACAGCATGGCCACCAACTGACCCCAACAGGTGAAACCCTTGGCGTTGCGTTCGGCCTTATGCTCGCGCACTGCGCCATCGAAGATGGCACGTGGAATCAACTTCAAAACTTGGGAGAAAATGCTGCATACTGTGGACAAGGCTGTGTCCTCCTCTGACGGTGAGTTCTCGCAAACCCAACCTATCAGATCGACGCAGCCTTGCCTTTATACCCCACTTACCACTGAAAAATCCTGTCTTGGACAAGAGTGATCTGAGATACATTGTGCATAGAAGACTTTGAGCAGCGAGCCGTAGTGATGCAGAATATAAATGGATGGATGTGGCCCATCCCATTAGGTCACATTCGAAGGATACTCACTGGACTTCTTAAGGAGCTTGCGATGAAATGTCCTACTCATTTTGCCGCCGTATTTCTCGCGCTGTGCCTGCCATGTTGCTCTTCAGGGCAGGATGCAGTTGCCGTGCCTAGTCCTGCGATTGTTCCGGATGGTTCTGTGTTGGCGCTGGGCGATTCGTGCTACACGATTACCGCCAAGCAGGATGGAACAGAGCAACCCGTTGGTCTGGTGTTTCAAAGCGTTCAACGCCAGGAGGTGAACAGCATCGAGGCGTTAGCAATCATCGTGCACCAGCAGCTTTCCAACGGCAAGTTCGACATGCGTGACAGCCTTCTTCTGCGAAGAAGCGATCTTCGCCCGATCCGCCTCGACACCGACCGCAATGGAGCGCCGCACGTTCATCTGGATTATGCTGCGCATCGCATCTCGGGATGGAAGATGGTGAATGGAGCCAAGGAGCCTATCGACATTGCATTGGATGGCCCTGTATGGGATGGGAATCTCTGGGGTGTCACCTTCGCGGCACTGCCTCTGAAGGCAGGCGGCGACTATCGAATTCCTACTTACCAGTACGACAGCGGGAAGGGTGCATTTCTTGTTACAGTGAAGGGGGCAAGAAAGATTGATACTCCCACCGGCGCTGTGGATGCATGGGTACTCGAAGCTGGTGTGAAGGCCGACGAGCGTGTTGAGTATCTGGTTGGCAAAAACCCGCCCAGAGATCTTGGGTATTTGGCCGGCCCTATGTCGCAGCATATTGGTGGAGACTGCAGCAATCTTCACTAGACGATTTGCTATCTACGGGGGATGTGACAAATGACAGTTGCCAGGCATTGCGCGGAATTGATGGCTCTACTTCTTGTGTCGGTGGGAGTCGCCATTGCAGCGTCTCCAAAAGATTTCAAAGCTGACAATGCAAGTGTCCTTGTCCCACACGTACAGCAGGGACAAACGCTCAGCGACATCACCTATCGCGTTATCGCTTTACATGGGACAGGATTTGATGATCGTGTGGTGCAGATACCAGCTACCGGGACATTCACATTCCAACCAAACGACGATCCGTCCACAATCAAGTGGAAGTTTTCAGTACGAATGGATGGAAAGACAGCCATCGAGAACGTGCTGGGCGAATATCGCGATGAAGGACGCGTTCAATGCGTGAATGGCCAATGTAATGTGATGACGGATGCCAGCTCTCCCTTCTACAACCCCGCATTTTGGGGCAAGCCAATCGGTCGATTGGTTCCGGGAATGGTTTGGAACGTCGAACTAAAACAACCTTGGGAACTGGGGCCAGCCGGAACGCAGACGATCACCGTCCTATCGGTTGATCGTGCAAACGGAATCGTCGTCCTCAAGCGGGAAGGCGAGGGCGTGGGGCCTTATGAGGGCAAGCATGACGCAACTACAGTCAAGAAGGATGGTAAGACGATCCGGGTTGATACCAAATACGGCAAGGCGCATTGGGTGGGACAGGCAGTTTTTCAGCACGGCATTACAGTCAGCGATGAACTGTTGACCATCACGCAGGTCGAAGTGTCGTCGCCTGAAAATGGCACTGTCCACGCAGAAGAGCGCCAATATATGTCTTTGCTTCAGCATCCGAATCCGATACCTATCTCTGTGGCTGTAGAGTAGCCGGGATGAACGACCGTGATGTCTTCGGGCTGCCCGGACGCTGCCTCAAGGCTGTCCGGGATACGATCATCTGAAGACGCCTTGTTGTTATATTGTAAACGGTACAGTACACTATATCCAGTGAAGAGTATTTTGACGATTCCCGAGGAGCGCTTCAACTTCTTCCTCATTTGCGCAGAGTTGCGTCGGCTGGCCGATAACAGCCATATCGCGCAACCATGCCTGGGCGCACCAAAGCCGCTCAGAGAGAGCCGGCCATGAGACTCGATTTTAGGAACATGGATATTGCAACATTCGAATTCAGATTCCTCCGAGTCCTAATGACGATGCAGACCGGAGGCGCGGAAATCAATGAATGTTTGCAGGCAGTCAAAGAGAGCAAGCGCGACAACGACGCGAGTTGGGTAGCTCAATGGGCGAACGCGGCGGAAAGGGTAGGGAAAACGGCTGAAGACGCGGCGCACTCGGGCAGAATCATAACTGCTCGGCAAGCTTATCTTCGGGCTAGCAGCTATTACAGAGCGGCCATGTTCTCGTTGCCCCCTACAGACATGCATCTGTTCCAATACCTGACCCTAAGCCGCGAGTATTTTCATAAGGCTGCCAAACTGTTTTCGCCGCAAGTTGAAATCCTGAACATTCCGCTCGGAGACGGTCTTTTGCCAGGCTACTTCTTATCCGCTGGGCCGTCCAAGCATCCAACTCTGATTGCCCTCAACGGCGGAGACTCAACCAACGAGGAACTCGTCCATTGGTTCGGATTTGCAGCGGTGGAACGTGGATGGAATTATTTAGTATTCGAAGGACCTGGACAATGGAGCGCTCTCCAATTAAATCCTGGATTGACTCTGAGAGTCGACTATGAAGTCCCGGTAAAGGCCGCCATCAATTACCTCCTGACGAGAGACGATGTCGATGCCGAGAGGATCGCGTTATATGGATGCTCATTGTCGAGCTTGCTCGGCGCGCGCGCAGTGGCTTTTGAAAAACGAATTTGTGCTTGTGTCCTCGCTGGCGGTCCGGTGATCGATGTGAATGAGGCATGGGAAGCGGTATGGCCGCCATTCCTCCAGAAGGCCGTTCCGGGAGTGTTCAATTTTCTATTTACTCAATGGGCGAGAATCAACCCACGGCTTGCTGGATTTGCAAACCACTATAAGTGGGTCTTCGACGTCAAAACTCCTCGTGAACTCATCGAAGCATGGCGCCCGTTCAATATCAAGGGGATTGCTCCAAAAATAGACTGTCCCTTGTTGCTGATCAACGGTGAGGCTGATTATGCGCAGACCGATGCGAGAACAGCATTAACTACTTTGCGCTTCATCAATGAACTTGCTTGCCCGGTTGCGATCCATGAGTTTTCTTACGAGGACGGATGGGCGGCTAGCCACTGCCAGATAGGCGCTCTCAGCGCGGCACAGGCGGTTATCTTTGATTGGCTTGATCGGACAGTGAACAGCCCTGGGAGAATAGAGAACGCAGTTCCGAAACATACATGGACAATGCTGAATCGATACCACAACACAAACGCATTGAATCGCGAAATCGCTAAAAGTATCCGTATCGACGCGGTATAGATCTGCCAGCAACCAAAGGGAAGGACTTAATGCAAGAAGGGTCTCATCCAGTGCGGCCGCGGGGGCGGCCTAGTAGCAGTTTGATCAATAGTGCGCTAATCGATGCCGCTGTCGAAGAACTCATCGATAACGGATACCAGGCTATGACCATGGAATCTATAGCGACCAGGGCCGACGTCAGCAAAGTGTCTCTCTATCGGCGCTGGAATTCCAAATTGGCCATCGTAACCGAAGTCTTGCAAACTCTGAGCAAAGTCGAACCAGTAACGGACCACGGCAGCTTCGAAGCCGACATTCGCAACCTCATTGAACAGACCACCAAATCGAGATCAGCGAAGGCCAAGGCAAGGATTGTCATGAGGATGATAGGCGAGATCAGCACGAACGCTGAACTACTTCCTCTGTATCGGAAGTACTTGCTCGTTCCCCGTTTAGGACAACTACGCCAGCTTGTAGATAGAGCTCATGCACGCAAGGAATTGCGCGCGGATTTGCCTGTAGACATTGCCTGCGTCATGATCTCCGGTCCGCTCTTTGTGTATTATCTAGCTCTTCTTGCAGAGACCAGATTAGATATGTCATCGAATATTACAGAACAGCTGACTCAAGCGATTCTCGCGTCGGTAGCTAAGTAACGGGTAGTTCTGTGAGGGCGTTTTCACTCACTTCCGATGCTGTGGCGACGCACCAGCTTGCTTGTTTTTGCTTTTTATCGTTGACGAATGCCGACGACAGCCAGAGTTACCTGATTGCACAGATCACGGTGGGTCAGATGGAATCGACAAATACTCAAAAATGAGGGCCATATTAGAGAACTAAAGAGCAAATGGAGAGAGAATTGCTGCACAGCCGATAGGCATCGTCATTCTTTGAATTGAGAGGTATGTTCCAATGAGCTCCATTCAGGGCTATAGTAGTGGCAATCCACTGACAACCTTGTATCCGTCTTCTAGTAAGGCTGCAACAAGCGGTTCCTCTGCCACTACCAGTGACTCCGGATCTTATAACCTTCACGACATGACCATCAGCCAGATCCGAGACATGACCGATCAGATGGCCACCGATGGGAAGCTGGACCCGATGCAATGGGCGACGCTACAGGTCTCCGGTTGGATGGACCAGAATCCGAGTGATCCGGCTTCTGGACAGGCGGGATTGGCATCATCGGGCGGGGGCGTCAATGGCATTGCGTCTCGCTCCAACACTCAAACCTACGATGTTGTCAGTACCCTTGAAGGAGCGGCCCAATTCGAACAGGCGCACGGAAATACTCAAGGCGCTACCGAATACCAGAATCTACTGAAAGCGTTCGAGAGCTCCAACTCTCAAGGAAAGACTGTGAACGCAACGGCGTAGCCAATATTTCCCAAAGAGCAGTGAATAGTACTTCACCTCGTTGAAGTCAATGGATAGCCGACCAGCCCTTCGACCTTCCCCTTGGCTAAAGCTGTCGACTACACGCAATTCGGTCGATTCACAGCAGGTTTGTATCACACATCCCTTTCATCCGCATTGCGGCCAGTGTTTTCGGTTCGTGGTTTCTAAGAAGCTCTGGGGGGAA
>Ga0224528_1000525_pt1 | contig 29113 bp, 18 predicted proteins | sample CBST25metaG_2_FD_179888 | JGI IMG/M metagenome (GOLD analysis project Ga0224528, IMG submission 179888) | Peat soil microbial communities from Stordalen Mire, Sweden - C.B.S.T25 | ecosystem: Environmental > Terrestrial > Soil > Wetlands > Peat | place: Sweden: Norrbotten County, Stordalen Mire...
GTTGCGGGTGAGGTCGAGCGTCATGCCCATGGCGTCGCGGTTGTTATCGTGCGCAACGTAATGACCCCAATAAAGCAGCCGCGGATAATCCTTGCCAGGGTTCGCCTTGTGCCACTTATATACGTCGACCATGCGGTCGCGGCCGTCCACTTCAACCACCGGCGTAATCAGCACAATCATGTGCGAGCGAATGTACTTGATGTAAGGCGCATCATCGACAGCCAGCCGATAAGCCAGCTCCATCAGCGCTGTGGGCGCGCCTGTTTCGGGCGAATGAATAGTCCCGGTGATGTAGTAAACGGGATAAGACTTGTCGATCAGCTCGCGCGCCTTGGCGTCGTCAAATCCAATAGTGCGCGGATCGGCGAGTTGCGCCAGACGCGCGTTGTTCTCCTTCTGCGCAGCCAGTAATTCGGGGTCGGCGATCGCGGCCGCAATCATTTCGCGACCTTCTTCGCTATGGCCGATGGTAATTACTTTGACCCGCGGGCTCGATGAGGCCAACAAGCGGAAGTATTTGTAAACATCCTCCGCATACGGCAGCATGTCAGGAGCGCCCGATACATCGCCCAACACGTTGGCAGGCGTAGGCACCGTCTTTGACGCCGGCAAATAATCGACCAGCGGAGAAATGAACGATGGATCGGTAGTGTACTTGTGAATTTTATCCGTATAGGTCTGATCGATGGGCTGGCCCGGGTCGCGTGCATAGGTACTATTCAAGGTCGGCGTAGCGGGAGTCTGAGCGAGTGAGGCAGCCAAGCCGCCGACAAATACACAAAGAGCGAAGACCAGCTTCGAAGATCGCATAAACCTCTATTCGCAAGGGAATGTTTTTGAAAGACGCTAAAATCCTGACATGGAATCGCGATTAGCATCACGTTACACGGCGAGGGTTGCGTTCTCAAAATTTTCTTCGAATCCGCCCGGACCGGTCACAGACAAAAATGCGCGCCGCTGTTCGCAAACGGCGCGCATCCGATTGACCGAAACTACTGGGAATTACATGTCTCCGCGGCTGACGTATACCTGCTGCGGCGCATCTACCTTGCCGGCGATTCCACTCACCTTGAGTTTCAAGTTCTCGACTTCCGGCTTGCCCTTGAGCGGCGCCGAAAAAGTCAGTTCATACTGGTTTTGCAGCCGGCGATCTAGGTCGCGGAAATAGGGCTGAAACGATATCGGATTGCCGTAGCCTTCCCAGTAGCTGTTCCCGCCCGTGGCCTGTGTCACGGCAAGCAGCAAGTTCTGCCCCGTGTCCGTCGCGCCCCGAGTCGAATCCGCCCGCCCCTGATTGCGCCAGTAGATCGAATAAACCACCAACCCGGCACGTACAGAATCGGTCACCGCGGCCTGCACGTAAGGATCCTCTGGATCATACCGCCGGTTGTATTCGTCAACTCCGTCGGTGATCATGACGACCTCGCGCCGCGCACCTCGGTCGTTGGACGGCCACCGGCGCGCCAGGTCGGAAAGGCAGAAATACGGGCTGGCGTTCGACCCAGGTGATCCCCCCGGTAAGTGAAGTCCCTTCAGCGCCTGCGCATGGTCAGTGGTCAGCGGCCCAGTCATGGAAGCCACACCATTTTGCATATAAGCGATCACGACCTTGGCTTGTGGGGGCAGGCTATTGACGAACTGCCCGATCTCTCCCATCTGGCTCCCCAAACTCGAACGCGCCGCGCCGTCAATCAGCACGACCAATTCCAGTCGATCATTCTGTCCACGTAGCGGAATCCAGTTTCTGATCGTAGATTCCTTGCCGTTGATCTTTATACTCAAGTCCTGCTGCGAAATGTTCGCCGGTACTTCACCATCGTGCGCCGGAAGCACGGTGATAACCGCCTGACCCTGCCCTTCATTCCCGCCTTGCGCAAATACAGGCGCCGCCAGCAGCACTCCGACTAAGACTCCAATTACGATTCCTGGCTTTCTCATTTACCGATCTCCCTTTTCTCACTCGCACCTGTATAGATGGAAATCTGCGATATTTGTTGCTGTTTGGCACGGTTTTCCTGATTTATTAGACCACTGCAGACTTGTTTGCCTTTGTTTTTGCGCTTCTGTGCGAGCCAATTGCCCACAATGCTTGCATTCTGCCTGCCATTTCGATAAGATTCAAAGATGTGTCCGGAGAGGTTATCCGGACCGTCAATAGCACCACGGCTTTTTGGACATCAGAGTCAGCGCAGCAACAAGAAACATTGCCTGCGCCGTCGGTGTTTCCTGCGATGCGGGGCTAGCAAAAGCGGTGGGAGACGAGGAAAATATGGCCAAGAAAGCCAGCAAAAACATTACGAAAGCTCGCGCCGCTGTCACCCAGCCGGCCTATCCGCTGCCCGAGGCAGTCAGCCTCCTGCAAAAAGTAAAATACGCCAAGTTCGATGAAACCGTCGACCTGACCATGCGCCTGGGCGTTGATACGCGCCATGCCGATCAAATGGTCCGCGGCACCGTCGTTCTCCCTCACGGCTTGGGCAAGTCGAAGACCGTGGCCGTGATCGCCACCGGCGACCGCCAGAAAGAAGCGCTGGACGCAGGCGCGGATTTCGTGGGCGGCGAGGAAATGGTCGAGAAAATCCAGAAAGAAAACTGGACTGGATTCGACGCCCTCATCGCGACTCCCGACATGATGAAGGTAGTCGGTCGCTTAGGTAAAGTCCTCGGCCCCAAGGGCTTGATGCCCAATCCCAAGACTGGCACCGTGACCCTCGATGTGGCCTCGGCAGTCAAGGAAATCAAGGCCGGCAAGGTGGAATTTCGCGCCGACAAGACTAGCCTGGTTCACGTTCCGGTGGGCAAGCTGAGCTTCTCGCCTGAAAAGCTGGTTGAGAATGCGACGACCGTGATTTCGTCCATCGTTCGCGCCAAGCCTTCGGCGGCTAAGGGCAAGTACATCAAGAGCTTGACGATCAGCTCATCGATGGGCCCGGGCGTGCCGCTTGATTCGGCCGTGGCGGATGCCGCCGGCAAGCACTAAAAACAGGGATCAGGGGTCAGGGATCAGGGATCAGAAATGCCCGTCGATTTCCGCCTACTTCGATCTTAGGCAGTCAAAGATTTGTAACAGCCGCCCATTGAGGGTGAGGAAGGGATGAGGGAAAAGGAGCTAAGGGTCGATGTGCGAAACGAACTGACCCCTGACCTCTGATCTCTGACCCCTGTCGTAGCGGAGCGAAGACATGGCAATTTCGAGAGCGAAAAAGACCGAGAAGGTCCAGTTGCTGGCAAAAGAACTGGAGACCTCGACAACGGCAATCATTGGCACCTTTGCCAAGCTCACCGTGGCGCAGGATTTCGCGCTACGTAAGGTCGTCCGCGAAGCGGGCGGCAAGTATCGTGTAGTCAAGAACAAGCTGGCCGCGATCTCAGGCTCCGGCACCCAGGTCGAGAGCGCCCTCAAGGGTTTGAAGGGTGTGAGCTCCGTTGCGTTCACCTCCGGCGATCCGGTGGCCTTGGCCAAGGGCTTTGCCAAGTGGGCGGGCGAGAACGCCGAGTTCCAGTTCAAACTGGGAATCGTCGACGGCAAGTTGTTGAGCGTGGAAGAAGTTAAGGCCCTGGCTACCATGCCGGGCAAGGAAGAACTCTTTTCCAAGCTTCTGTTCCTCATCAACTCCCCGGCGCAACGTCTGGCTACGGTTATCAATGCCACCGGCCGCGATTTGGCTGTGGTGTTGAACCAGGGCGTCGAAAAAGAAAAGTTTGCCGGAGCAGCCTAAAGCTGACTTTGGCTTCGTCTTCGGGCGAGAGCGATGTTTTTCAAGAGTTTAGGGCAGCGGGACAGGAAGAAAGTGCGCGGGTCTGGGCGCATCGGAAACTTTCAGCTTGATTTGCTCCCCAGGGGTCAATCAATTCAAACAGTTCTGATTGGAGAATAAAAATGGCGGATTTGGCGCAGTTGGAAGAGCAAATTGTAGGCCTGAGCCTGCTCGAAGCAGCGGCTTTGGTAAAGAAGCTGGAAGAGCGGCTTGGCGTATCGGCAGCCGCAGCAGCCCCGGTTGCAGCAGCGGGCGGCGCAGCAGGCGCGGCAGCTCCTGTGGCCGAGGAAAAGACTGAATTCCAGGTCATCCTCAAGGATGCCGGCGCGAACAAGATCAACACCATCAAGGCAGTGCGCGAAGTTACCTCGCTCGGCCTGAAGGAAGCCAAGGACCTGGTCGACGGTGCTCCCAAGGCTCTCAAGGAGAGCGCGACCAAGGACGAGGCTGAAGCCATCAAGAAGAAGTTCGAAGGCGTGGCAACGGTCGAAATCAAGTAGTTTCGACTCAGCACTTGCAAGCCAGTCCAGAACGCGCTAAGATCATGAGTGCGCGTCTTTCTGTCCTATTCCTGTCGATTCATGGAATAGGACAGAAACGGACTATGCGCTTCGAAATCATCGGAATGGCACACAGCGTTTGTCGGCCGGGGCCAAGCCAAGCACTCCGGCGGCATGCATCGCGCGAACTTCAAGTGCCTTAGGGTCAAGAGGATGGCGGATCCTGTTGACGGTTGGGTTGGCTGGCGGGCGAGCGGCGAAGCGAGCTTTGGGATCGGCGAGAGCATTTATTGAGAAATCGGATGGGAGCACAGGCAACGGGCCGCGCTCGTGAGGCATTGCGTCCTTACGGGCTATTCGTGTCTCTCGGCTAGGCGGAACAGTTTCTTCCGGCTGAAATCTGGCAGATCGTGCCTTATTTCACGCGCAGGGTTTTATCGCAGGTTCTCCCTGTGCGCCTACTTCTCCGATTGTGCGCAAGTCTAGCGCACTTCCCGATTAAGCCGCAATGGCCTGTTGGTTTAATTAACGCGGTACTCAAGAAACATGCTTGGCATGCAATACCCGGTGTGCTTGCGTCACGCGCAAGACTAACCGGAGCACACGGGTAGGACTGGCTTCACGCGGTACGCCAGTCAGGATCACGAGTTTTTCTTACCGTAATTCGCTGGCGCCGAAGAGACTCAGACGCTGGCCCGGAATGAGACCCGAACCGGGGTCTATGTCTGGACTTAAGAGCCTCAGGAGTGAAGCATGCCTAACGAGAAGCGCGCGATTCGCAGCCGGCTCGATTTTTCCAAGATTCCCACCGCAACCCAGATTCCTAACCTGATTGAAGTGCAGCGACGCTCCTATGAGCGCTTTCTGCAGATGGACAAGCTGCCCAACGAGCGTGACGACTCGGGGCTGCAGTCGGTTTTCGTCTCCGTTTTTCCCATTACCGACTTTCGCGGCATCTCGCAGTTGGATTTTGTTGACTTCTCAATCGGCAACTGGGAGTGCAAGTGCGGTCACCTCAAGGGACTTCATCACCTGCGTACAGCCTGCGTCAGTTGCGGTTCGATGGTTATTACGGATCCGTTCCTTCCGGGCGATGTGCTCTGCTCCAAGTGCGGCCACTATAACAAGAACACCCCTGACTTTTGCAACAAGTGCGGCGACCCGGTCAGCCTGCAGCTCAAATATGACCAGCAGGAGTGCGAAGAGCGCGGCATGACCTTCTCTGCTCCGCTCAAGGTCACGGTGCGCCTCACTATATATGACAAGGATCCCGAGACCGGCAACAAGACGATTCGCGACATCAAGGAGCAGGAGGTCTTCTTCGGCGATATTCCGCTGATGACGGCCAACGGCACCTTTATCGTGAACGGCACCGAGCGCGTGATCGTTTCGCAGTTGCACCGCTCGCCAGGCGTCTTCTTTGAAACCGCCAACAATCGCACTTACTTCCTGGGCAAGATCATTCCCTATCGCGGTTCGTGGGTTGAATTCGAATACGACCAGAAGAACACGCTCTACGTTCGCATCGATCGCAAGCGCAAATTCCTGGGCACGATCTTCCTGCGCGCGTTGGGACTGCGCTCCGACGAAGAGATCCTCAAGACCTTCTACACCGTCGACCGGCTGCACATCGCCGACGGCAGGCTGTCCTGGGCTGTGACTCCTGACGCCAAGTCGGCCACGCACTTGATCGGCGCCAAGCCGGCTCACGCAGTGCTGCACAACGGCGACGAGATTGCCCACTCCGGGCGCAAGATCACGCAGAGCATCATGAAGGCTATTCGTGCCGCCGGTATCGACAAGATTGAAATCGAATCTGCCGAGCTCGACGGCGCGCTGACGGCTGCCGACGTGGTCGACACTGCGACCGGTGAAGTGATTGTCGAGGCCAACGTGGAGTTGACCGCCGATCGCCTGCACAAGGTGATCACGAGCGGCGCCACCAGCTTTGAAGTCTTCTTCCCTGAGCGCGACGACGTAGGCAACATCATCACCAACACCTTGCGTCGCGATTCGATCCGCAAGCCTGAAGAGGCCCTGATCGAAATTTACCGCAAACTTCGTCCCGGTGATCCGCCGACTCTCGATACGGCTACCGCGTTGTTCGAAGGCATGTTCTTCGATGCGCGCAAGTATGACTTCTCGCGCGTAGGCCGTCTCAAGTTCAACATCAAGTTGTATGAGAACCAGGACGCCACGCAGCTCGATCACCGCACGCTGACGCCCGAGGATTTCTATTCGACCATCCGCTACTTGCTCAAACTGCGCAAGAACATCGGCATGGTTGACGACATCGATCACCTCGGCAATCGCCGTGTGCGTGCTGTCGGCGAATTGATGGAGAACCAGTTCCGCATCGGCCTGGTCCGCATGGAACGTGCCATCAAGGAGAAGATGAGCGTCTATCAGGAGTTGTCGACGGCCATGCCGCATGACCTGATCAACGCCAAGCCGGTTATGGCTGCGATCCGCGAATTCTTCGGATCATCGCAGCTCTCGCAGTTCATGGATCAGACCAACCCGCTTTCTGAGATCACGCACAAGCGCCGCCTCTCAGCACTTGGACCTGGCGGTCTGTCACGTGAGCGCGCTGGTTTCGAAGTTCGCGACGTGCACCCTACTCACTACGGCCGTATCTGCCCGATTGAGACCCCTGAAGGTCCGAACATCGGCCTGATCAGCTCGCTGAGCTGCTTTGCACGCATCAATGAATACGGCTTTATCGAGTCTCCTTACCGCAAGGTGAAGGACGCGCGCATTCTCGACTTCGTTGAGATCACCAACGCCGGCGATAGCGGCCTGCGTGTGGGCGATCACATCGAAAAGGAAGAATCGAAGCGCCTGAGCGCGAGCCTCAAGAGTGCAGGCAAGCGCGGCCTCGATGTCATTCCGTTCAGCTTCTACCTGTCGGCATGGGAAGAAGACAAGCACACCATCGCGCAGGCCAACATCGAGTTCAACGAGGAAGGCGTCATTACAGAAGACCTCGTCAACGCGCGTCGCCAGGGCAACTTTGTTCTGGTCAATCGCGCCGAGGTCGACTACATCGACGTCAGCCCCAAACAACTCGTCTCGGTGGCTGCTTCGCTGGTGCCGTTCCTTGAACACGATGACGCCAACCGCGCTCTGATGGGCGCCAACATGCAACGCCAGTCGGTTCCGCTGCTCGTTGCCGAGGCTCCGTTGGTGGGCACGGGGATGGAAGGCGTCACCGCGCGCGACTCCGGCGCAGTGATCCTGGCCAAGCGCAACGGCATCGTAGATTCGGTCGACTCCGAGCGCATCATCGTGCGTGTCGAAGGCGAACATCATCCCACGCAGCTTTCGCGTGAGGTTGGTTCCGATATCTACACACTGATCAAGTTCAAGCGCTCCAACCAGAACACCTGCATCAACCAGAAGCCTGTCGTTCGCGAGGGCGACCGGGTACTCAAGGGCCAGGTCATCGCCGACGGTCCTTGCACTGAGCAAGGGGAGTTGGCGCTGGGACGAAATGTTCTTGTGGCCTTCATGCCGTGGCGCGGATATAACTTCGAAGACGCGATTCTCATCAGCGAAAAGCTGGTGCGCGAGGACTATTACACCTCGGTGCACATTGAGGAATTTGAAATCGAAGCCCGCGACACCAAGCTTGGGCCGGAAGAAATTACGCGTGATATTCCCAACGTCAGCGAGCATGCGCTGCGCGACCTGGACGAGAGCGGTGTCATCCGCATCGGTGCCCAGATCAAGCACGGCGACATTCTGGTCGGCAAGGTTACGCCCAAGGGCGAAACTCAGCTTACCCCTGAGGAAAAGCTGTTGCGCGCCATCTTCGGTGAAAAGGCCGGCGATGTGCGCGACGCTTCCCTCACCTGCCCTCCCGGTATCGAAGGCACGGTTGTTGACGTGCGCATCTTCAGCCGCAAGGGACAGGAAAAGGACGAGCGCGCCAAGCTCATCGAAGCCGATTACGTAGCCAAGCTCGAAAAGAATCTCGGCGACGAAATCCGCATTTTGACTGACGAGCGGTTGAAGCGACTGGAAGGCATCCTGGGAGCCAAGGAAGTGTTGGCCGACTTGCACGATGAGCGGACCAACAAACGCCTGTTGACCAAGGGTGCATTGCTCGATCGCGAAACCATCGAGCGCATCTCGACCAAAAACCTCAAGCGCATCCGCTACGCTGACAAGGATCCTCGCGTCAACGAGCAGATCGATGAGATCGAAGAGATGACCTCGCGCCAGATTGAAGTGCTGCGCAAGATCACCAACGAGAAGATCGGCAAGCTGCAAAAGGGCGACGAACTGCCTCCCGGCGTAATCAAGCTGGTCAAGGTATACGTTGCCATGAAGCGCAAGTTGTCGGTTGGCGATAAGATGGCCGGCCGCCACGGTAACAAGGGCGTGATCGCGCGCATCCTGCCGGAAGAAGACATGCCGTACCTGCCTGATGGCACACCCGTCGAGATTGTTCTTAATCCGCTGGGCGTTCCCTCTCGTATGAACGTCGGTCAGATTCTCGAAACGCACCTCGGTTGGGCCGCACACGCGCTGGGCGCCAAGATCGCAGCATTGATCAAGGCCAACAGCGACGTCGAGGCCACACGCGAACTGATGAAGAAAGAGTTCGCCGGTACCGCCACGCTGCGCCAGTTGCTCGAGCTCGACGATGAGATGCTGCTTCGCGTCGGCGCCGGCATGAAACGCGGCATCTGGTTCGGTACCGCGGTATTCGATGGCGCGCAAGAGAGCGAGATCAAGGCGTTGCTGGCTTCGGCCGGTCTGCCTTCTTCAGGAAAGACGGCGCTCTTTGACGGCATGACCGGCGAGCAGTTTGAACAGCCGGTAACCGTGGGCTACATCTACATGCTCAAGCTGTCGCACTTGGTGGACGACAAGATTCACGCTCGCTCCATCGGACCGTACTCGCTTATTACTCAGCAGCCGCTGGGTGGCAAGGCGCAGTTCGGCGGACAGCGCTTCGGGGAAATGGAAGTGTGGGCGCTCGAAGCTTATGGCGCCGCATACATCCTGCAGGAACTGTTGACTGCCAAGTCCGATGACGTCTATGGCCGTACCAAGATTTACGAGGCCATCGTCAAAGGTGAAGCAGCCATCGAGCCGGGCGTGCCAGAGTCGTTCAACGTGCTGATTCGCGAACTGCAGTCGCTGTGCCTGGATGTGGAACTTATCAAGCGCGCCGATCTGCTGCCGAAGAAGGCGCTTGTGCCTGAAGTTGCAGCCGTAGCGGACTAGCAGAAGTAATCAGCTATCAGCTATCAGCTTTCAGTTCAAAGCTGATGACTGATAGCTGAAAGCTGAGGGCTTATTCGTTTCAGGTCGTATCTGAGTTTTCAGGATCTTTCTTGAAAGCGGTTTTCGCCGCTTCCCGGGAAGGAAGGATCCTTAAAAAATCCCGGGAAAAGCCGCGGCAGACGCCTAAAAGGCTCGCCAAGGAGGGTCGCCTTGTTCCGATCAAACCCGTTTGAACTCACCAGCCCCATCACCGACTTCGACGCTATCCGCATCATGCTCGCATCGCCGGAGAAGATCCGTAGCTGGTCGCATGGTGAGGTTACCAAGCCGGAAACCATCAACTACCGCACCTTTAAACCGGAGCGGGACGGCCTGTTCTGCGCCCGCATCTTCGGACCTGTAACTGACTGGGAATGCCTCTGCGGCAAGTACAAGCGCATGAAGCACCGCGGCGTCATCTGCGATAAGTGCGGCGTCGAAGTAACGGTCAGCAAAGTGCGCCGCGAACGCATGGGCCACATCGAGCTGGCATCGCCCTGCTCGCACGTGTGGTTCTTCAAGGGCCTGCCCTCGCGCATTGGCCACTTGCTCGACATTTCTCTGCGCGACCTCGAAAGCATCCTTTACTTCGAGTCTTATGTTGTCGTCGATCCAGGTGACGCTCCCGTAAAAGAGCGCGAAATTATCAAGGACGAAAACAAGTTCCGCGAACTCGATCAGCAGTTCCGCCCCTCCGGCTTCAAGGCCATGATGGGCGCCGAAGCGATCAAGGAATTGCTCAAGCGCGTGCAGGTCGAAGAGCTCGGAGTTGAACTGCGCGAGCGCATGAAGACTGAAACTTCCGCGCAGAAGAAGATCAAGTACGCCAAGCGTCTCAAGGTTGTTGAAGCCTTCCGCAAGAGCTCGAACAAGCCCCAGTGGATGATTCTCGATGTGCTGCCCGTCATTCCTCCGGAACTGCGCCCTCTAGTCCCGCTCGATGGCGGCCGCTTCGCTACCTCAGATTTGAACGATCTCTATCGCCGCGTCATCAACCGCAATAATCGGTTGAAGAAGCTGATGGATCTGCACGCCCCTGAAGTGATCGTGCGCAACGAAAAGCGCATGCTCCAGGAAGCCGTCGACGCCCTGTTTGATAACGGCCGTCGTGGCCGCGTGCTGCGTGGCGCCAACAACCGCCCGCTCAAGTCACTCTCCGATACCCTCAAGGGCAAGCAGGGCCGCTTCCGTCAGAACCTGCTCGGCAAGCGCGTCGATTACTCCGGCCGTTCCGTCATCGTCGTCGGACCAGAGCTGAAGCTGCACCAGTGCGGCCTGCCCAAGAAGATGGCGCTCGAACTCTTCAAGCCTTTCATCTATCACCGCCTCGAGCAGACCGGCCATTGCACCACCATCAAGCAAGCCAAGGAAATGGTAGAGATGCAGGAGCCCGTGGTTTGGGACATTCTTGAAGAAGTCATCAAGGATCATCCCGTCCTGCTGAACCGCGCTCCTACGCTTCACCGTCTCGGTATTCAGGCTTTTGAGCCGGTACTCGTTGAGGGCAAGGCCATCAAGATTCATCCGCTGGTCTGCACCGCCTTCAACGCCGACTTCGATGGCGATCAGATGGCTGTTCACATTCCGTTATCGCCCGAGGCGCAGATTGAGGCCAGCGTGTTGATGCTCGCTTCGCATAACATTCTGTCGCCTGCTTCCGGTCAGCCAATCACCGTGCCTACACAAGACATGGTGCTCGGTCTTTATTACCTGACCAAGGAAAAGAAGGGTGGAAAGGGCGAGGGCCGCGTCTTCGCCAACACAGAAGAAATTCTGATGGCTCTCGAAGCCAAGGAACTCGAAACCTTGTCGCCCATTCGCCTGCGCTACACAGGCAAGGTGCTCGACATGACCACCGCCTATGACGATCAGGATCTGACCCACACCGAAGCCGTCGATTTCAACAAGGAATACATCTCGACCACGGTCGGTCGAGTGATCCTCAACGACAAACTGCCCGAAGGCATGCCCTTCGTTAACGGCCTGCTCAAGAAAAAGGGCATCGGCCAATTGGTCAACTATTGCAATCAGAACCTCGGTCTCGAGGTTACGGTGCGCATGCTTGATCGCATCAAGGAACTCGGTTTCAACTACGCCACGCGTTCCGGCTTGTCCGTCGGACTTGATGACATGGTGATCCCGGCCAGCAAGTACACCACGGTCGACGACGCCGACAAGAAGGTGATCGAAGTCCAGAAGCAGTACATGGACGGCGCTATCACCAACGGCGAGCGCTCCAACAAGGTCATTCAGATGTGGTCTGCGGTTACCGATAAGGTAGCCGACGAAATGTTCGGTAACATGAAGCGCGCAGACGACGAAGGCGCCATGAACCCGATCTACATCATGGCCGACTCTGGCGCCCGTGGTTCGAAGCAGCAGATTCGTCAGCTTTCCGGAATGCGCGGATTGATGGCCAAGCCGTCAGGCGAAGTTATCGAAACGCCGATCACTGCGAACTTCCGCGAAGGCCTCACCGTGCTCGAGTACTTCATCTCGACCCACGGCGCACGTAAGGGCCTGGCCGATACGGCGCTCAAGACTGCCGACTCGGGCTACTTGACTCGTCGCCTGGTTGACGTAGCACAAGACGTGATCGTCACTGAATTCGACTGCGGCACCGTCGAAGGCATTTACGTCGGAGCCATCGTTGAGTCCGGCGAAATCATCGAGCCTCTGCGCGATCGCATCATTGGCCGCGTCACCCTCGAGCGCATCAAGGACTACGATGGCAACGTCGTTGTCGACATCAACGACCAGATCGACGAAGACACCTCATCTGCTATTCAAGGTGCGGGTGTGGAGCGCGTCAAGATTCGCTCTGTGCTCACCTGCGAATCGCGTCGCGGCGTCTGCGCCCTCTGCTACGGTCGTAACCTCGGTTCCGGCCGCATGGTTGAACTCGGCGAAACTTGCGGCGTCATCGCGGCACAGTCCATCGGCGAGCCTGGAACACAGCTCACCATGCGTACCTTCCACGTCGGCGGTACTGCCAGCCGTGTGCAGGATAAGTCGCGACTCGATGCCAAGAACAATGGCTCAGTCAAGTTCATCAACCTGAGCTATGTCGAGAGCAAAGACGGCACACTGGTAGCAATGAACCGCTCCGGTTCCGTGGCTGTGCTCGATGATCGCGGCCGTGAAAAGGAACGCTACCAGGTGGTTTATGGCGCGCGCCTTCGCGTCAAGGATGGCGAACACGTAAAGCTTGGTCAATTGCTTGCCGAGTGGGATCCGTACACGTACTCGATCCTCACTGAAATCGGTGGCACCGTGCAGTTCAAGGATCTGCAGGAAGGCATCACGCTCAACGAAGAAGTCGATGAAGTTACCGGCCTCTCCCGTTGGGTGGTTGCCGATGCTCCCGACGAAAAGCGTCAGCCGACCTTTGTTGTGAAGGGCCTCAAGGGCAGCAAGCGTTACCTGTTGCCGCGCGGTTCTCACCTCATGATTCAAGACGGCGATGAAGTAGGTCCGGGCGATGTGCTCGCGAAGATTCCTAAAGAGAGCACCCGTACCAAGGACATCACCGGTGGTCTGCCGCGTGTCGTTGAATTGTTCGAAGCCCGCAAGCCGCGCGAAACCGCCATCATCAGTGAAATCGATGGTGTGGTCCGCTTCGGCGATGTGGTCAAGGGACAGCGCAAGATCTACATCACCGCAGACAACGGCGACGAGAAAGAATACTCCGTGCCTCGCGGTATCCACGTCAACGTGCAGGAAGGCGAGCGTCTGAGCGCCGGCGATCCGCTGATGGATGGACCGCTCAACCCGCATGACATTCTTGACGTGCTGGGCGAAAAAGCGCTGCAGGGCTACCTGGTCAACGAAATCCAGGAAGTCTACCGTCTGCAGGGCGTGGCTATCTCTGATAAGCACATCGAAGTGATCGTGCGTCAGATGCTGCGCTGGGTCCGCATCGATGACGTGGGCGATACCAACTTCCTGCTCGAACAGCAGGTCGATCGCTTCCGCTTCCGCGAAGAGAACGATCGCGTGCAGGCTACAGGAGGCCGTCCGTCCACGGGGCGTCCGCTCCTGTTGGGCATCACCAAAGCCTCGCTCTCGACCGATAGCTTCATCTCCGCTGCCAGCTTCCAGGAGACCACTCGTGTACTCACGGAAGCCAGCATCAACGGAGCCATCGACAACCTGCGCGGCCTGAAAGAGAACGTGATCGTCGGCCGCCTTATCCCCGCCGGCACGGGCCTCGAGTACTACCGCAACGTCCAGCTCTCACCCGAGCTCGAAGAAGCGGCAGCCCGTGTACAGCAGGAAGTATCGGCAGAGATCGAAGCCGCGGAACGCGAACTGGAGCTTATGCGCCAGGAAGGCGAAGCGGAAGAGATGGCCGCCGAGTAACATTCGTAACAACCGAACCCCACGGACAGATCCTTGTCCGTGGGGTTTGCTATTTTGGGTTGGCTATTTCCTTCGCATCGGGACTGCCCCTATCACTAACGCACCCACCGCTTGTGTACAAAAATTCCACATCCCCCTGCAATGTTTTGCGCTTTCCCTCGGCGAAAGAGAATAAAGGCTCTATTTCAGCAGAACGCGTGCGGCACGCTACGTGCAATGATGACACGCAGAAGACGTGTGTTCCTACGTGACGACTCCCCATACCCTTTTCAAATGATTGAGATTCACTCGTCCTCAAGAACATACCTATTCGTTGCACTACCATTCCCCGCCTGGATGGCATAGGAGCTCACTCATGATCAAAACGAGGTCGAATATTTTTCGATCCATTTGGCTCTCCCCGCTCGTGGTATTCACTGCGCTGATGGCCGCAATTGCCGTTCCTTGCCGAGCCGACACAATCGTTGCAATCGATCTATCAAACGTCACCTTCACCGGAAATAATTCCTGTGGAACGGCATGCAAAGACGTTTTCAATGCAACATGGGACTGGGATGCAACCACACAGAGCATCGTTTCCGGCACGTTGAATGTGAACAATAGTGGAGTTCTGGGCAGTATGTCGCTCTATGCGGTCACATCCTACTCGTTCCAGTTCAATAGCACTACTCTTCTGCCCGATTACGACTCCATCACCTGGTACTTTGGCGGTTCGTTTCCCGCTACTGGAACGTACCCCGTCAGCCAAGAGTATATGTATTGTGGCGGCGGAGTTTGCGCGACAGATTTCGGCTCGGGCTATTCCGATCCGAAATCGGGAACCATCACCGTTTCGCCTGTGAACTCACCTGTCCCCGAGCCCAGCAGCATTTCCCTGCTTGGCCTTGGAATTTTGACACTCGCTTCCCGAGCATGGCGCAAGGCTCATGCGACATGGTTCGGATTTCTCGGGCTTTGGGCAAGCGCCGTGTCCTTGGTTACCTCTCCGTCGCTTCTACTTAACAGGACCAAATCGGGTTACGGTCGGGGTCCAGTCTTATAACAATCAAGACGTCATTGCGCACTGCTCCTGGCGACCTGCATCATCATGGTGTCGGTCGCTAGCAGCAATACGGCGTCACGATCCAAGCCTTGGTCATGCGCTGAGTTCAAGTAGATTCAGTCTGCGTGCTTACGTCGATCTATGATCCTGGATCTCTCGGCGCATGCGGCTTGCGTGCTCTTCGCGGGCCTGCTGCTTCAGGTGCTTGGCCACATACATCGCAGCGTCGGCGGCGCTCAATATGCTGTCCCTCGACGTTCCATCTTCTGGATAGAGCGCTACACCCACGCTCGCTGCCCCCTGAAGAACATAGCCTTCCACGGCAAACGACGTATCCAGACATCGCTCCAGCCTTTGCGCGATCTCCTCCACATCGGCGCGTCCGCACACCGTCGGCATTAACACCGCAAATTCGTCGCCGCCCAATCGCGCCAACATGTCTCCAGTACGCAATTGTCGCTTCATGCGCATCGATACGTCCTGCAGATACAAATCTCCGACATGATGTCCGTAAATGTCGTTGACCTGTTTGAATTCATCCAGGTCGACATAGACAATGCCGAAACACCGGTCCTTCTCGCGCCCGCCGCCGATCAGCGCATCCAGTTGTTTCTCCAGCGAAAAACGATTATGTATATCGGTAAGCAGATCGAACTCCGACCGATGCACCAGGTCTGTGTAAAGCCGGCGGGTTTCAATCGCCAGTGTCGCCAGTTGCGAGCTTACTAAGATGATTTGCCGTTCGTCGCTTCCCGGCTCTATCTGCACATAGAATCCTGCGAACATCATTCCCAGAGCCGGTCCGGATCGCGAACGAATCTCCTCGCTCGCAATGTGAAGATGTTTCGCATTCGCCGGATAAGTTCCCACGCGCGCCCCATCGCTCATCTCCAGCCAGCAAGGCGGTCCCTTCAATTGGAACGACACCAGCCTGGTAATCTCTTCCAGAATTTCGGTCAGTGATCGCGCACCGTTGATGTCTTCGAGAATGCGACCCCGGCGCCGTTGCAACTCCGCGTTATATCGCTCGCCGGCAGCTTCAATCGCGGCCTGCCGAGCCAGCGCCGCCGTCTGATGAAATGCTTTTCTCCGCATGCTCCATCCCCACGCGAAAACAATCAGCATCATCACGAAAAGTGTATTCACTAGCCGCACCAGGTTGCGCTCAGTGAGCAAGGGCGGATCGGCGGTTACCGTAATGTCGTCGGAGGAACGCATCAAGATGTCGAACGGCACCTGCGCGTTAAATGGATTCGAATCCTCGAGAATGCAGATGCCCGTTACACGCACCATCGAGCCTGTGGCAATCTGCTTCATCGGCGGTGGGTCCACCTTTGCAGCGCCCGTTTGAGCAGGGTGTCGCACGATCGCGGAAAACATGTTTCCGCCGGCCATCAGCACGTACACGTCCTGCCCCGCTTCTCGCACCTCTGTGACAACTTTTCCTTCGATCGAAATCAAGTCAAAGATGTTGTGGCTCAGTGTCAGGTCATGCCACGTCACTACCTGCGGACTAACCGGTGCTCGCTCATGCAGCGGTTCAAGTTCACCCCGCGCCAATGTCAAAAATCCATCGTGAACGGCAGGGAATCCCGTCGCATCCGCAACATCGCCGACCTCGATATTGCTGTGTGCCTGCGTGGCGATCCAAAGGCTCTTCGAACCGTTTTGCAGCACCACCGCCGAACCCGGCTGGTAATAGGTGATCGTGCCCCGCACGTGAATTCTCGGCGTCTGATTCTTCACCTTGTAGCCCGATAAAATCTCGCCCATCGGCGTAATCGGCAGCAGCCAGGGACTGGAATTGGGACGGCTCACAATCTTCACGTCCGCCAGGCTCGTCACGTGGATCTCGACTCCGGTCATCTGCATCTTGCCGTCAAATCGCCCCGACACCGCGCCCGTCACCTCGACTGCAGCATCGAGCAATCCCTTCAGAGCACTCTCTTCGTCGCTGTCGATTACCGCTTCGATATCGCCATCGTTGGTACGCAACTGCAGCGTGGTACTGCGCACATCGGAACTCACAGTACTATCAGCCGCCAGCACCACCGCATGCGTTGTAATGCGCACGCAGTCCAGTCTCGCCCCGATCATGTCTTCGAATGTCGCCGCTTGAGGCTTGGGCGGAGCTCCATGGTGCAGCAGCTTGATATCGCTCGACAGCACAAACGGGCGAAAGCTGTCATGAGTCGTTCCCCGCACTAGAATCCGATCGCCGCTGACTAGCTTCTCGTCCGTAGTCGCCTGCACATAGATAGCCTCATCGCCATCCTGCACAAACATTGTTTTTTCGTAGGGTCGAAAATAGGTGATCGTCGCTTCGAATACCGCGATGCGTCCTTGCGCCGCTTCTGCATTGGTCAGGCGATGTACCGCACTTAGGCTCGTGAGAGCATCCGGCTCCGCCCACAACGCCGCCACGCTCCACATCGAGAACATCGCAACTGCCACGGCCCATCTCTTCATCGGCAAGACTCCGATCGGGCGGCGATTATTGGGACTCCGATCGCTCCTATTACAAAAACACAAAGCAATTTGCTTCGGGACTCAACCGCCCCGAAGCAAACGTCGTTGAATAATATATCGGGTTCTGAGTACTCATCTTACAGCCGTCAAACTCTGGTGTAATAACCATTTCGGGGTAGTAAATGAAGCTTTTGTGTGCATAAATGGCTGCGGACACTATCGGTTGGAAAATGTGTCTGAAAATGAGTCACTTTTCGCTCCGATTGAGGCCCTGTGACAACAGGAAAACAGGAGTAATTCGCATGTCGAAATCCACTGAACGTTCCGCCGCCGGCGCCTTCTCCATGCCCGCAGGCACACAGACTTTGCCGCCCCGCCGCATTCGTGTCATCGGTGTTCCGCTCGACATGGGCGCAAGCCGTCGCGGTGTCGACATGGGCCCTTCCGCCATGCGCGTCGCCGGACTCGAGGCCCGCCTCGAAGCCCTGGGCCATTCCGTCACCGACGGCGGCAACATCCGCGTGGAAATCGCCGAAACTCAATCCACCGGCAACGAAAATGCGCGCTATCTCGAACAGATCGCCGAGACCTGCTCGCGCACTGCCGAAGCTGTGATCAAAGCCCTTGAAGAAGGAATGACGCCGCTCGTGCTCGGCGGCGACCATTCGCTGGCCGCCGGCTCCATCTCCGGCGTAGCCGAGTTCTATCGCCGCAAAGGTCAAACAATCGGCGTGCTCTGGATCGACGCTCACTCCGACATCAACACTCCTGAAACCTCGCCTTCCGGCAACGTGCACGGCATGCCGCTCGCTGCCCTGCTCGGACTAGGTCCTGATCTCCTCAGCAATCTCTACGGCTACTCGCCCAAATTCTCCCCTGACAATACCGTCCTCATCGGCGTGCGCGACATTGACGCCGCCGAGCGCGAAAACATACGCCGTGCCGGCATCGCGGAGGTCTACACCATGCGCGACATCGATGAGCGAGGCATGCGCTCCGTCATGGAAGAGGCCTTGCGCATCGCTGGGCGTGGCACTGCAGGCTACCACGTGTCCATGGACATGGATTGGATCGATCCCGAAGACGCGCCCGGCGTAGGCACCCCCGTCCGCGGCGGCGCTACCTATCGCGAAGCTCACCTCGCCATGGAGATCCTCGCCGACCACGGCCGCCTCCTCAGCTTCGAAATCGTCGAAGTCAATCCCGTCATCGACGAACACAATCGCACTGCCGACCTTGCCGTTGAACTTGCCTGTTCCGCGTTTGGGAAGAAGATCCTTTGAGCGTCAAATTTGACCCATGCAGTATCGGCAAGAGTCCTGTTCCATCTCGATCCACAGACGCTGCATCAAGATCGGACTAGAATTCTAACTGACATGGCAAAGAAACTCCGCGTTGGAATTCTCTTTGGCGGCCGCAGTGGCGAGCATGAAGTCTCGCTCCTCTCGGCCGCCTCGATCCTCAAAGCAATCGATCGCAAAAAGTTTGAAGTCATACCGATCGGCATCACCAAAGCTGGGCACTGGGTCACATCCAGCGCCGCCCATAACCTGCTCGAAGGCACTGTCCCTGAGCCGCCGCAACTCGCTTCCGCTATCGATTCCGCCAGCACCAAATCACCCAAGAAACGCGCCGGCGATCCGGCCGCCACCCCAGGCGCGCGCGTCCTCGCCGAAGGCCAGCCTACATTGTTGGCTCCCCAACCGGCCTCCGCGCTCGACAGTCACGCGGCGCTGGGTAGCCAGTCTCTTGACGTCGTCTTTCCCGTCCTGCACGGCACCTTTGGCGAAGACGGCACCATCCAGGGCCTCTTCGAACTCGCCGGCATCGCCTACGTCGGCTCCGGCGTCCTCGGCTCCGCCGCCGGCATGGATAAAGACGTCATGAAACGCCTCTTCCTCCAGGCCGGTCTCCCCATCGTGAAGCACGTGACCCTTCTGCGCGCCGATTGGGAAAAGTTTCCTCGGAAAGCCATCAAACAGGTCGAAGCAGCACTCAAATACCCAGTTTTCGTAAAGCCGGCAAACCTCGGCTCGTCCGTCGGAATCAGCAAAGCACATGACCGCAAGGAGCTCGGCCCCGCCCTCGATCTGGCTTCAAAATATGACCGCAAGCTCATCATCGAACAGGGTGTAGGCGGCGCCAAGGCCAAAGCGCGTGAGCTCGAGGTCGCTGTTCTCGGCAACGAATCGCCCCAGGCCAGCGTCGTCGGCGAAATCATTCCCGGCAAAGAATTCTACGATTACGAAGCCAAGTATTTGTCGGAAGGCTCGGTCCCAATCATTCCCGCCAAGCTGACCCGCGCCCAGACAAAAGAGATTCGCGATATGGCCGTAGCCGCCTTCCGCGCCTGCGATCTCTCCGGCCTTTCCCGCGTCGATTTCCTCATGGAACCGACCGGCAAAGGCCGCATTTATCTGAACGAGGTCAACACTTTACCCGGTTTCACCCAGATCAGCATGTATCCCAAGCTCTGGGAAGCGACTGGCATCAGCTACAAAGAACTAATCACGCAACTCATCGAGTTGGCCCTCGAACGCCAGCAGGAGAAAAACCGCAATACCTATACCCGCGAAGAGTAGCAGAGAGCGCTCCGGAAGGGGCGCAGGGATCAGGGAACACGGCACCCTCGTTCGGTGTCTAACTAATCAGAACATCGGGATCTCCGGCATGTGATTTCTGACCCCTGCCCCCTGACCCCTGATCCCTGCCCTTTGTGTCGTATCCTAACCACGAGGTATTCGCCCCATGACTCTGCTCGATGCACCAGCGTATAACGCCACACGCGAACGCCATCGCAGTGAACTCCTTTGGGGCACTGTCGGCGGCTTATTTGTCTTGCTCATAGCCTTTTGGTTCGTTTCGGGCAGGCCTGTGGACTGGCCCTGGAACTGGTTTACCCACCTACGTGGCCGAATGACCATCAACCACTTCCTTAAGGACGTGGAAAAGAACGACCTGGCAGCCGCTTACGGCATCTGGGTGCATGATCCGGAATGGCAAAAACACCCCGAGAAGTTGGCAGCCTACCCCTTCAACCGTTTTCAGCAGGATTGGAGCCCCAACAGCTCCGAAAACGAATATGGATCGATCCAGAGCCACAAGATCGTCGCCGCCCGCATGTCCGGCAACGTCCTTTTGGTAGGCATCCGCATGAACGGCCTCAAGAGCAAGGCGATGTTTCTGGACTACGACCCCAAAGTTCACACATTGGGCTTTTCGCCGGTCGAGCTTTATCTTGGCCCGTAAGACAAATGTAAGACTGTAAGACGTTAGCTGGCGGCTGCCCCCAGCTCCGCCAACGTCTTCTCCAAGCTGGCCGTATCTTCCACATTCAGAGCTTTTTGCGCCGAATCGATCTGCCGCAACAGCCCGGAAAGCACCTTGCCCGGTCCCACCTCGACAAAAACTCCAGCTCCCCCACTCACCAGGGATTGCACGCAATCCACCCAGCGCACAGCGCCCGTTACCTGCCTGATAAGCGCATCGCGCGCCTCAGCGGCCGTCGTCACCAGTGCGCCCGTCACATTAGCAGCAACAGGAATCTTGGGATCGGCGATCGTCAACCCATCCAACACCCGCGCCACTTCTTCCTGCGCCGGCTGCATCAGCGCGCAATGAAACGGTGCGCTCACCGGCAGCATCACAGTTCGCCGCGCCCCCTTGGCCTTGGCGATAGCCGCAGCCTTCTCGACCGCAGCCAGTGCTCCCGAAATCACCGTCTGCCCTGGCGAGTTCAGGTTCGCCGCCGCCACCGTCAACCCGGTTTCCGCGGCCGCCTCGGCGCAAGCCTCTGCAACCTGAGCAGCATCCAGCGACAGCACCGCCGCCATGGCTCCCTGCCCCGCAGGAACCGCCAACTGCATCGCCCGTCCGCGCGCCTTCACCGCCCGCACCGCATCGGCAAATCGTAGCGTTCCTGCCGCCACATGAGCCGACCACTCTCCCAGCGAATGCCCCGCTGCCAACGCGGGCTCAATCCCTTGGCTGGCAAGCACGCGCCAAGCCGCCACGCTCGCGGTCAAAATCGCCGGCTGGGTGTTTTCCGTCAGCCGCAGGTCCTCTTCCGGCCCCTCGAAACACACCTTCGAGATCGCAAATCCCAACGCCTCATCCGCTTCGGCAAACGTCTCAGCGGCCACCGGAAATCGTTCTGCAAGCTCGCGTCCCATGCCCACGCTCTGCGAACCCTGTCCCGGAAAAACAAATGCAAGTTTTATCGACATTTCAGAGGAGATTGTACGACATCGAGCGCGGCAATAAAGCGATTCCGCGCATCAGAACAACATGCATGCAGGATCAGCAAAGTCGCGCGGTCCGAATCCATAGTCGAAGGCAATCTCGACGAACCCCACGACGAAGAGCTCTCCGATCGCCAAGTGGACGACGGGACCGGAGCATGACACCTGCCAAGCTGCGCCTTACGCCGATCGGAATCTTCAGTTCCAGCGGCTCTTGTCGTTGGGATCGTCGTCGATCTGGCGGCCGCGGCTGTCAAAACGAACGGTGCGACCCTGCTTGCGCATATACACTTCAAATTTCCGCGCCGCCCGCCGACGCTTCCAGCGATAGTACGCGTTGCGCAACCCATACATGCGCTCGCTGACCTGAAATGAAATACCACGCCGCGGCGCCACGCGAATATAGAGCAGTCCGGCGAGCGCACCACCCAGTTGCGCAAACGCCGCCAGCCGGTTCTGGCCAAATAGCATGGCAAACGTGATCAGCGCATATATCGCCGCCATGTATTTCGCCTTCACGGCAATCGTAAAAAACAGCAGGAATTGCACATCGCCGAACAGCACGCCCATCGCGATCAGCATGCCAAAGATGCCGCCCATGCAGCCATAGATCGGAACCGGCTCGATCGGGAAGCCCAACTTCTCGCTGACCACGTAGAGCGCAACCGCCGCCAGCGCCGTCCCGATCACAGCGGACACGTAGAGCCCCATGGTCCAGTTCGATCCCCGGCCCGCTTCCAGAAAACTCGCCAGAAACCACAGCGACAGCAGCTCAAACAGCGTCCCCACCAGGGACACATGAACGAGACTATATGTCAGCGGTTGCCATAGCCATCCATCCAAAAAGTTCTGCGGAACCATCACCGCATGGAGAGTAATCCAGGCATAGAGTCCCTTATCCGCAAACTGCACCAGCAGCAGAGCGAAGAAAGCAACCAGGTTAACCAGAACCAGTCGGCGTGTCACACCACTGAAATCCGGGAGAGCAAACGGTGTGGCGCCCATCCTTGCCATAAATGCAGGGTAAACCGTTCACCATGGGCGTGTCATTGCGTTGCCACAATTGCTCGCACGCCGGTACCGGGAAGGCATTAACCCCTTCACTGCTTCACCGGTTCACTCCCTTCACTTTTTCACTCCGTTACGGTACCACTACCAGCCCCTGATGCCCCGCCGCATCGACCGCGCGCACGCCGAAAATCACATTATCCTTCGACACCGGAACCGTGATCGTGACCGGCGCACCCGTCCCCGACGGCGTAACCACCTGCATAAACTGCCAGTCGGAATCCGTCGTTTCCCGCCACAGAACCTCGTACTTCGCGACCGCTCCCGGTGCCGCTTCCCAATGCAGCGTAGTCCCGTTTTCGAGCTTTTCCGTCGCGATTCCGACCTTTACCGGCTCGCCAGGCGAGGCCGCCAGAGCCCCCAGCGTCGCCGCATTCAGCCGCGCAACCTTTGCCACATAGTTGACGTCTACAAATTCCTTGAGATCGCCTAGAACGGGGTCGCCTGAACCCGCAGCGGGATGAACCACGTTCTGGTGCTGATGATTAAAGTCTTCGCGCCACTCGGTGAGCCGTACGGCGGCAAACCCTTCGCGGTTAAACGAGCTATGATCGCCGCCCCGCAAGTAGCGATCCGGCCGCGCAACAAGGAACGCGTCAAACGAATTCGCTGAAGATTCGGGGAAGTAACCATGGGCGACACTTTGCATAAATCGCGCCACTTGGCGGCTCGGCGAATCGTTTTCCCCGCCCACCGCTCTTATCCGCCGCGCCTGCTCCGGAGTTGCCGCCACCGGCACACCCTCCGAAAACACCCGCACCCGATCCTTCAACTGAAACTTGTCTCCGGGCGTTGTGTTTCCACCCACGATGTCGTTGTTCAGCACCGCTTCGAGCTGCCAGCCCTCATCCTTGGCCAGGCGCGCCAAATGACCCGATCCAACCAGGCCCTGCTCCTCGCCCGCCACCGCCACAAAGACCACCGTCGCCGGAAACTTCAATTGGCTCAGCGCTCTTGCGCACTCGAGCGACACCGCCACGCCCGACGCATCGTCGTTGGCTCCCGGCGCAATTCCGTCCGCATCGAGTACATTCGAGTTGCGCGAGTCATAATGCCCCGTCACCAGGTACATGCGCTTCGCCTGCGCCGGGGCGGATCCCCGCAAAATGGCGTAAACATTGGTCAGCCGCGTCGGTTTCGGAATCCGCCCCGCCCACGGGCTCCCCGCTGCCGCCGCCGGATCGGCCACAAACCTATCCCGTTTCACCTCCAAACAGCCGCCGCAACCGGCAGAAATGCGCTCAAACTCCGCCGCAATCCAGTCCGCCGCGGCCTGAACGCCCGTTCCCGCAGGCAAATTCTCACTCATACTCGAAAGAGTGTTGCGGGTACCAAACCGAACCAGCGTTTCTATCGTCTGATCTATGCGAGAGGCATCGATGGCCGACAGCGCTTTTACAATCGCAGGGTCCCGAAGCGCAAGACCAACCGGCTCCGCATGGACCGTAAAATCCGCCTGCGCCACGCAGATTGGCGCCGCCAGCGCCAGCCCGCACAATACCACTTTAGGAGGAAATCGCATCACCCATTCTCCAGGAACTGCTGTTTCTCCTCGGTCCCGCTCTACCACTTGACCGGAAGGCGGGAATGATCTCAAACTACCTATACCAACCATTAAATCTCGGAGACCTACCGCGAGGTACCGTCATCCTACAACACGAAGCTTGAAATACCTTATCGAGAGAGAGGAGGCTGCCATGACCAGCTGCCCTGAATGCGAAAATGCTTTAGACATCGAATTGGACGAAGTTGAAGAGGGAGACGTCGTCCTTTGCGATGAATGCGGAACAGAATATGAGATCGTGGGAGTTGAGCCGCTGGAGCTGACACGTGTCGGCGACGAAGTTGACGAAGACGAAGACGAGTTCTTTGAAGAGGACGAGGAAGACGAATGAAGTTGAAACGTGTAAGCGTGGTAACAGCCGCAGCGGTCGCTCTGCTGGTATCCGGAATGGTTCCATCAGTCGGCCGCCTGGCGATACCCGCTGCGCAGGCACAAAACTTTGGTCAGCGCGTAATCATCGGCAGCGTCATCAATGACGAGTCCGCTCATGTTGCCGGCGCCACTCTTTTTCTCAGGAACGCTAAGACCAAGTCGATTCGCAGCTATACGTCGGACAAGGACGGTCGCTTTCGCTTCGCCCAGGTAAACATGGCCGAAGACTTCGAACTCTGGGCCGAAAAAGATGGCAAAAAAAGCCCTATTAAAAACGTCAGTTCCTGGGATACGCGTAAAGAATTTGAGTGCGAACTGAAGCTGAAATAGCCTCAGTTCCCTTCCAGCTTCTTCGCCACCAATTCATTGAGCAGCGCCGGATTTGCCTGACCGCGTGAAGCCTTCATCGCCTGGCCTACAAAAAATCCTGCTACCGTCTTCTTCCCGGCGCGATACTGTTCCACCTGTTTCGGATTGGCCGCGATCACCTCATCAATCATCGCTTCGATGGCCGATGAATCCGTAATCTGCTCGGGCTTCTCTCGCTCATAGACAGCTGCAAAGTCCTCGCCCTTTTCAAAGCACACATCGAAGAGCTGCTTGAGCTGTTTCGAGCTGATCTTGCCCTCATCGAGCAAATCGGCCGCCAGCACAATTCCCTCCATCGATACCGGCGATTGCTCCTGTTCGAGCCCCAACGCCTTCAACCGCCCGCCCACTTCGCTCAGCAGCAGATTGGCGACGCGTCGTGGATTCTTGGCCGCACGCGCCGCTGCTTCAAATCGATCCGCGAACTCACGAGAAGAGGTCAACGTCCGAGCATCCTGTTCGTTCAGGTCATACTCTGAAATCATGCGTGCCCGCCGCGCCTCTGGCAGCTCCGGCAGCTTGCTCCGCGCCTCCAGCAAAAACTCCGGCGACACAATCAGCGGTGGCAAATCCGGTTCGGGAAAATAGCGGTAATCGTGCGCCTGCTCCTTCGACCGCATCGAGTACGTGCGCCCCTCGCCTGCATTCCAAAGCCGCGTCTCCTGCGCCACCTGCCCGCCTGATTCGATCAGTTCGATCTGCCGCTCAATCTCGTACTCCAGCGCCAGTCGGATGAAGCGAAAACTATTTACGTTTTTTACTTCCGCCTTGGTGCCAAAGCGCTCCGCGCCCTTGAGACGGACGCTTACGTTAGCGTCACAGCGCAGCGAGCCTTCTTCCATGTTGCAATCGGAAACGCCCGTATACAGCAGGATCTCCTTCAGCCGCGTCAGATATTCAAACGCCTCATCGGGAGTGCGGATGTCGGGCTCGCTCACAATCTCAACCAGCGGCGTGCCGCAACGGTTCAAGTCGAGATAAGTCCGCGTCGCCGAATCCCCAAACCCATCGTGCAAGCTCTTGCCCGCGTCTTCTTCCATGTGCAGCCGCGTAATGCCAATCCGCTTGATACTTCCATCCGCAGTCGGCACGTCGATCCAGCCATTCTCGGCAATCGGCTTGTCGTATTGCGAAATCTGATAGCCCTTGGGCAGGTCCGGATAAAAATAATTCTTGCGCGCAAAAATCGAGCGTTCCCGCACCTCGCAATTGATCGCCAGCGACGCCAGCGTGGCAAACTCCACAGCCTTCGCATTCAACACCGGCAGCGCCCCCGGCAGTCCCAGGCACACCGGGCAGATGTTGGTATTGGGGTCATTTCCAAATCGATTCGCACAACCGCAAAAGGCCTTCGAAGCCGTCAACAGTTGCACGTGAACCTCGAGTCCGATAACAGGCTCGTACTTGGCCATCACTTCAGGCGAAAGAGCAGCGGCAGGCATAGCTAAATTCTAGCGCGGATCAAACGACCCGCTCCCTTCCGCTAAAATTCCCTCCGCGACCCAGCCCGCCCGTCGCGGCGTTTAAAATGAGACTCCAACGCAATCAGTGAGGAGAAAAGCATGCCTGCAATATCGAGAAGAGAGTTCGTCAAAACCGTTTCGGCAAGCGCAACCGTAGGCGCTGTCCTTTCGTCAGACTTGCGTATGCTTCACGCCGACCCACTCGGCATGCCCATTGGTTGCCAAACGTGGCCAGTCCGCGACAAAATCGCCAAAGATTTTCCCGGCACCCTCAAGCAGCTTGCCGCCGCGGGATTCAAGACCATTGAGCTATGTTCGCCCGTCGGCTACGTCGACTCAGGGTTCGGCGGCCTGGCGAAGTACAAAGGTTCCGAACTCCGCACCATCATTCACGATGCCGGACTTACCTGCACCAGCAGCCACTTCTCCATCAATGAATTGCGCAAGAATCAAGACGAGCGACTCGCCTGGGCCAAAGATCTCGGTCTGACGCAAATGCTGATCCCGAGTCTCGATGGACCGAAGAATCCCACCATCGACGACGTCAAGCGAGCCGCTGACGAATACAGCAAAATCGGCGAGAAAGCTGCTTCCACCGGCATCGTGCAGGGCCTCCACAATGAGGACTTCGAACTAACCAAGGTCGATGGCAAGCGCACCTACGATCTGCTGATCGAGCTTCTCGATCCCCGCTTCGTCAAATTCCAATTCCAGGTATCCACCATCAGCGATGGCTACGATGCCGCCGAGTACTTTATTAAGTATCCAGGCCGATTTATTTCCATGCATGTTCAGGGTTGGTCCGCAAAGACCCACAAAATAGTTCCCGTCGGCCAGGACACTCTCGATTGGAAAAAGATCTTCTCCGCCGCGAAGACAGGCGGTATCAAAAACTACTTCGTCGAGATGGACTGGCCTCTGATGACCGCCAGCCTTCCCTATCTTCATAATCTGCAGGTGGCATGAGCCGCTGATATAGCCAACGCTCCAAGACACAAGATTGGGAGCAGGAACTTCAACGTCATTCCTTACTCCCAATCTACAGCCTTATTCCGCAGGATCTTCCGCAGTGAAGCTCGAGCAGCACGGCTTCTCGACTGCGTGAAAGCTCATCAGCTCCGCGCGAATCCCATCCGGGTCGTACATATTGAACTGCACCTTGCCATCCTTGCCTACCTTGCTTCCTTCGTCGCAGCGCACGCCCTCCAGCCGCCCGCTATCCTTCAGCGTCTTGTAAGTCGACTCTACCGAAGTCTCACCAATCGAAATGTGGTCGAGCACTCCCAAAGAGCGCTGCGAAATCGTCGCCGGAATCCCCGACCCCGACGGTCCGCTCGTCAGCATGTACTCCAGCCAGTCATGCGCATCGGGAACCTGCTGGCTCACCCAATCGGTTTTCCCATTCTCCATGCCTCCATACCAATAAGGCTTGAAGTCCAAAATCGCGCGATAAAAACTGTCTTCTTTCGCGCGATCCCTCACTAAAAAGCCCACGTGAATGATGTGATGTCCCACTGCGTTCGGCGCATTCGGTGCCTTCGCACTAGCCGGCGGCTCGACAAATTCAACCTTGTTGCCCTCCGGATCAAGCACCGCGAACCACTTACTACCATCGGAACCTTTTGTCACTGCGCTCGGTGTCTTCCAACCCTTCGCGACGAGATACTTGCGCATTCCCTCCGCGCTCTCCGTATTAAACGCCGCATGATCCATACGATTGATGCCCGCCCCCGGCGGCAACGGCAATACTTCAACAAACTGCGTCGCACTCAGCACGTACCGCACACCCTGCGGACTCTCCGGGTCAGCCTGCTTGGCTGCACCAATCGCTACCGTGTAAAAGTGCTCGGTGGCAGCCGCGTTCGACGTATAGACGGCGAGATGCGAAATCCCCGTAATTTTAGGGCGGGCTGGCGTGGTTTGTGCAACGGCTGCGATCGTAAACGCAGCAAGACAAGCGGTAGCAAACAATCTGGACTGCATGGAAACACCTCGAAAATCGGACCGCACCACAATAAATCGCTTTTCAAGACCGCGCAACGCCGGAGTGCGCTCGAAGATCCCGCCTGCACCATTACAATTGCGCACATGCGCTTGATCGTCTTCTCCGTTCGCATCTTGACTTTTACCCTCGCCTCCGCCTTCAGTCTCGCTGCAGTCGCCCAAAACGCCATCGTGCCCGCCTCCCCCGCCGATCGCGCCGAGGCTCGCGACATCTTCAAACAACTCATCGAAATCAACACCACTGACACTCCGCTCGGCAATGTCACCACCGGCGCCGAAGCCATGCAAAAGCGCTTCATTGACGCGGGTTTCAAACCTGAAGACGTGACTCTCATCGGTCCCGACGCTCGTAAACAAAACTTGGTCGTCCGCATCCGCGCCGCCGCCCAGTCGACAGAAAAGCCCGTTCTCTTCCTTTGCCACATGGACGTCGTCGAAGCCCTGCGCGCCGACTGGCACACCGATCCTTTCCAATTTGTCGAGAAGGACGGTTACTACTACGGCCGCGGCACCCAAGACATGAAGGACTCCGACGCCGCCCTGGTCGCAACCTTCCTTCGCCTTCATCGCGAAGGCTACAAGCCGCGCCGCGATATCCTCCTCGCCCTCACCGCCGATGAAGAA
>Ga0224528_1000526_pt1 | contig 29112 bp, 23 predicted proteins | sample CBST25metaG_2_FD_179888 | JGI IMG/M metagenome (GOLD analysis project Ga0224528, IMG submission 179888) | Peat soil microbial communities from Stordalen Mire, Sweden - C.B.S.T25 | ecosystem: Environmental > Terrestrial > Soil > Wetlands > Peat | place: Sweden: Norrbotten County, Stordalen Mire...
TGCGCAGCCGCGTCCCCGCCCTTTGCCTTGGCCGCCACCGCCGCGTCGCTCCCCGCCGTCTGCCCACATGCCGGCAGCATCGCGCCAGCCAGCGTCATCGTCAGGGCTATCTGCTTCCACTGCATTCTCATCCAGGCCTCGCTCAATTACCGAAAACGATAGCAGATTCCGCCATCCCGGAATAAAGAGCAAACGGAAGATGGTGGGGAAAGGGGGGAACCCTGCTCGGTTCGTGACTTCTAAGCGTATTCCAATGAACACAAGAATATGCGTTGCACTGACAACTCAAATGGGGAATCCAGATGCTAAACGCGTCCCATATTGAGAGATAGGCATGGCGTCATGACTAAAACGTATGCATGATTGGGCCAATCAACGTGCTTCCAAGGCGGCTGACCACGTACAAGTCTATATATAACTATGGCTTGCACCATTAAGCACCCGCTTGATCCACAGGATGATCTGAAAACGCCGAGGTGAAAACGAGGAAGGCTAGCCTTATACAGACGATAGACGAATTCGCAACAGGCATGAAATGAAAGCCATCCTTTATAATCAAAAGCATTGACAAACACATCGATTTGTCAATAATTGGCTCATTTATGTCTTTTCAAGTTCCAGGTGATCACGCGGTTTATCTCCGGGAGTTCATGAAGCTTCCGGACGAGAAGATTGACGGCTTCCTCGCGGCCCTCGATAAGGCGGAACCTCAGTTCAATTATGACGACCTGTCCCGCCAGATAGCTTCATCTGATCTACTGCCTTGGAAGCTGACGGAGGGCATAGTCCGCGTCTTAGTGAGCCTCTATCGCACTGCGGATATGGAAGCGCCTATACCAACGTTTCTTGACGAAGACGTGTTCCCTTCATTGGTAAGGGCAAAAGTCTTCTCAGAAGAGAACCGTGACGAGGAATGGAAGAAGCTTCGGAAGTTTTTTTTGTCAGCATTATCACGTGAGCGAACAGTTGGAACTGCCGCTAAAGCTGGGCCAGTTCAGACAGATCACGAGCGTGTCTTTTGTGGCGCACGAATCTTGACGGATCTTCGTCCGATTTATCATTTCGACACTTCAGAGAAGCCTAGTGCTGCAACAATAGTCCACATCTTGAAGATCACTTATCGGGATCAGTACGACAAAAAATCCGATTTGTTTTTCGCGTTGGACAGCAACGATCTTGTGACGATACATAAAATCGTTGAACGAGCAGCGGAGAAGGAAAAAACACTGAGGAGTGTAATGAAGAACTCCGACGTCACAGTTTTAGATGCAGGGTTGTTTTACTAGGAAACGAAGTAGGAGGAATTGTGTCTTCATCATGTTTAGCTCGCGCTTACAAGTGCGAAGACGAAGAGCGCTGCCAGGTTCAAGCTTGGGAGCCCCACGTTGACGAAAATGCGATGAAAGGCGTAGACCCAGACCTCTGCGAAGAGATCGCACGGGCGGAGGCAATTTTTGAACAGGCGGAGGAGGTTGAGGAAGAAGATGCCCCTCTCTATTCTCGGGAAACGCTTCATCGCGCTAGCGCTTTCTTGAAGGCTCAATCGGCTCAAGCATTCAGAATGTATGGCGCTTTTGCTCCGGTTCCGAATATTGGCATAGGTCCGAACGGGAGTGTTGACCTCCATTGGAAGAAGAAGGTCTGGGAGTTGTTGGTGAATATTCCTGGCGACAATCGGGAACTGGCTACATATTATGGGGACGACTACGGAGAGCAGAAAATCTCGGGTAGCTTTTATCAGACAACTTTTGACTACGGGATCGTAATGTGGCTGATGAGAAAGTGAGTTTTCCAGTTGAAGAAATCCCTGATGCGGATTCTGTATTTATGCGTGCGCATCTGATTCATTTCAGCAATGGGGAGCTGAGGCCCGGCGTGTTCAGGGCCCAGGACGGAGGCATGTCTGTTGATTGGGATAAATACTCCACCCCAGAAGCAACTCGTCAAAGGGCTAGGAAGAACCCAGAAAACAATGCCGTCATCAGAATGGGCGTTGGCGGAATACGTAGAATTGAGAGTTTGGACGTAAAACACTCCCCGGAACCTGATAATCAAGCTCACTCTGATGTCAACTTACCCGAAAAGAATGAAGACTTGACTAAAGTTCGCATGCTTCTAGGTCGAATTGCAGAGGTCGTGATACCGCTAAAGGCATAAGAAGCCAGATTCAGAGCATTAATAGCTGCCAGATGCAGGAAACCGAAGGAAGAAAATCGGTGAAAGGCTGCTCTTTCGCCAAATCCTAATGTCTTGTACTCCATTCGTTCAACAAAAGGGACGCATTGGCGCTAGAATTTCAATATGACTGAACGCATCTCTCTGCCTCTTGCCCTAGCCGACCCCGATGTGGCCGCAGCTCTAGCCCACGAAACTCTCCGCCAGCACGAGGGGCTGGAGATGATTGCCAGCGAAAACTTCGTCTCCGAAGCGGTTCTCGAAGCGGCCGGCTCCATCTTCACCAACAAGTACGCCGAGGGCTATCCCGGCCGGCGCTACTATGGCGGCTGCGAGTATGCCGATGTGGTCGAGAATCTGGCGCGCGACCGCGCCAAACAGCTCTTCGGCGCAGAGCACGCCAATGTTCAGCCTCACTCCGGCTCGCAGGCCAACGCCTCGGCCTACGGGGCAGTCTTGCAGGCTGGCGACGCCATCCTTGGTCTCGATCTATCCCACGGCGGCCACCTGACTCATGGCTACAAGCTGAGTTTCTCCGGCAAGCTCTACCGGCCCACCTTCTACCACGTCCGCCGCGACACCGAGCTGATCGACTACGACGAGATGGAAGCCATCGCCGAGCGCGAGCATCCCAAGGTCATCATCGGCGGCGCCAGCGCCTATCCCCGTTTCTGGGACTTCGCCCGCATGAGGGCGATTGCCGACAAAGTCGGCGCGGTGCTCATCATCGACATGGCGCACATCGCCGGTCTGGTGGCTGGCGGCGTGCATCCCTCGCCCGTTCCCTTTGCCGACATCACCACCACCACCACCCACAAGACCCTGCGCGGGCCGCGCGCCGGCCTGATCCTCTGCAAGCAGGCGCTGGCCGCGGCTGTTGACAGGTCGGTCTTCCCCGGCCAGCAGGGCGGTCCGCTGGTTCATATCGTTGCCGCCAAGGCTGTTGCCCTCGGCGAGGCTCTGCGTCCCGAGTTCAAGCTCTATGCCGCGCAGATTGTCGCCAATGCCAAGGTCCTCGCCGAGGCGCTCCAGGAGGCCGGCTTCCGCATCGTCTCCGGCGGCACCGACAATCACCTCATGCTGGTGGATGTCTTCGAGAAGGGCATCCTCGGTTCCGAGGCCGAGGTGGCCTTGGGCAAGGCGGGCATCACGGTCAACAAGAACACCATCCCCTACGACGCCAATCCGCCGCTCAAGGCCTCTGGTATTCGCATCGGCACGCCCGCTCTCACCACCCGCGGCATGAAGGAGCCGGAAATGCGGCAGATCGCCACTTGGATCGAAAAGGCCCTGGCGCGCCGCAGCGACGACGAGGCCCTCGAGCGGATTCGCGCCGAAGTGGCCGAGTTGGCCAACCAGTTCCCCCTCTATGCATGGCGTCGGCAGCAGTAGCCGGAGCTTTTTAGGTTGCGGAAAAACTCAATACGGGGGGCGCAGGGGGCCTTACAGGCTGCGGAAAAACTCATCCGCAGAGGCACGAAGCGTCAGGGCACGACTTCAATCGTGCCGGAGGAGCAGCAAAATAATGTCGGGCTTTAGCCCCTGAGGTATGTTTTACGGGCTTTTTGCTTGAAAACAGGTCCTTTTCCGCATTTGGCTAGCTCAAGCCAATCCGAATCGGGGAGCGTTCGCCCATGAACCCGCCAAAAATCCTCGAAACCTTCCTCTCCGGCCGCGTTCTCGTCCTGGTCGCAGACATCACGGTGCAGGACGTAGACGTGATCGTGAACGCCGCCAACAGCACGCTTCTGGGCGGAGGCGGTGTAGACGGCGCAATCCACAGAAAAGGCGGACCGCGGATTCTCGCCGAGTGCAAAGAAATTCGCCGCACCCGCTATCCCGATGGACTGCCGACAGGCGAAGTTGTGCTCACGACCGGCGGCCTTCTCCCTGCGCGCCACGTGATTCACACCGTTGGGCCGATCAGGCGGTCGGGCCAGGAGCCTGATGCCCCGATGCTTGCCGCCTGTTATCGCAACTCTCTCGCGCTGGCTGCGAGTCATGGCTTTCGTTCCATCGCCTTTCCTGCGATTTCCACCGGCGTCTACGGCTACCCCCGACACCTCGCGGCGCCTGTCGTATCGGAAACCGTCGAATCCGCGCTGGCCCTCGACATGGTTGTCAAAGAAGTGCGTCTGGTCTTTTATCAACCAGACGATGCCCGCGTGTTTCTTGAGAACCAGCGATTCAATGGGAACTGAGCCTGGAATCGCGGCTGGTCTCTGACCGCTTGTTCATGTACCAACTCCCGTGCCCCATCATCCTGAGCGAGCGTAGCGAGTCGAAGGACCTGCTTCTTGTAATTCTGGCGAAATGGGTGGGAAACCACGAACCTCAAAGCACGAAATCTCGCGGCCAGAGACCTGGTGTTGCCTGCCGTTTCACCAGCATCCCAAACACCAAATGCAAACCTGCCCCGCAAACCGATAAAATGGCCACAATGCCCGGAGCAGATGCGCGCTCAGATTGAACTCTGGCGATTGCTCCCGCCCAAACTTGAATCTCCGAGGCTCCGCAATGAAGTTTCTCTCTCTCCGCACTCCTGCACAAATTGCTTCCGGAAAGGTACTCGCCACAATCGCCATGGCGCTTTTTGCTCTCCCCGCTCTCTCGGCTGCGCCCGCGCCCATCGTGCTCACCGGCGCTGACCGCCGTCCCGCCATCTCGCTCGATGGCGACTGGGCCTCCATCGTCGACCCATACTTCTCCGGTCTCTTCAGCTTCCATCATCAGGAGAAGAAGGACGGCTGGTTCGTCAATTACAAGGCCAAACCGGGTGATCTCTTCCCCACGGAGTATGACTTTTCCAAAGCGCCCACGCTGAAGGTGCCCGCCGACTGGAACACCCAGCGCGAGTCGCTTCTCTACTACGAGGGCCCCATCTGGTACGAGCATAACTTCACTTACCAGCCCAAAGAGCACACGCGTGTCTTTCTCCACGTGGGCGCGGCCAACTATCACTCCTGGTTCTGGGTCAACGGCAAAAAGGTCTGCGAGCACGAAGGCGGCTACACCAGCTTCAACTGCGACGTGACCGCCGTTCTCCACGCCGGCAATAACTTTGTCGTGGCCGCGGTCGATAACACCCGCCACGAAGATGGTGTTCCCACCCTTCAAACCGATTGGTGGAATTATGGCGGCCTCACGCGCTCGGTCTCGCTCATCGAGGTTCCTGAAGCCTTCATCGATCAGTATGATGTGCACCTGAGCCGCGCCGGCTCTTCCGTCATCGAGGGCTGGGCGCACATCCAGGGCGGCCAGCCGGGCGCTAGTGTCGAAGTCGAAATTCCCGAGCTGGGCGCGAAAACTGCCGTAACGGTGGACAAGGACGGCCGCGCCGCGATTCATCTTCCCGTGCAGAAACTGCAACTCTGGTCGCCAGAAACCCCGCAGCTTTACAAAGTGATCCTGCGCGCCGGTGACGACACAATCTCGGAAGAGATCGGCTTCCGCACCGTCGAAACCCGCGGAACCCAGATCCTGCTTAATGGCAAGCCCATCTTTCTGAGTGGCATCGCCATCCATGCCGAAGCACCCTATCGCACCGGCCGCGCAAACACCGACAAGGACGCGGAAACCCTGCTCGGCTGGGCCAAGGAACTTGGCTGTAACTTCGTCCGCCTGGCGCACTATCCCCACGATGAGTCCATGCTGCGCGCCGCCGACCGCATGGGCCTACTGGTGTGGTCAGAGAATCCTGTCTATTGGGCCTTGCAGTTTGATAATCCCGAGGTGCTCGCCAAGGCCGAGCAGCAGTTGGACGAAGAGATAGGAACCTCGCGCAACCACGCCTCCATCATTCTCTGGTCCATGGCCAACGAAACGCCCTCCACCGAGGCCCGCACCCGCTTCATTGAAACATTGGCCGCCCGCGCTCGCTCCCTCGACTCTTCGCGGCTGATTACCGCGGCGCTTCTCGTGCGCGCCGAGGGCCACACAAAGATCGTGGACGACCCGCTGGGTAAGACCCTGGATGTCATCGGCATCAACGAATACATCGGATGGTATGAGGGAAGTCCTGAAGCAGCCGACGTGACTCAGTGGCGCATCGACTTTCAGAAACCCCTGATTGTCAGCGAATTCGGCGGCGGCGCAAAGGCCGGCCTGCATGGCGGAGCGAATGACCGCTGGACAGAGGAGTATCAGGCCAGCATCTACCGCCATCAGCTCGATATGCTCAACCGGATCTCGCAACTTAGAGGCATGAGCCCGTGGATTCTCATGGATTTCCGCTCGCCGAACCGGCCTCTGGTAGGCATCCAGGATGAGTTCAACCGCAAGGGACTTATCTCCGACCAGGGCCAGAAGAAGCAGGCTTTCTTCATTCTCCAGAAGGCCTACAAGGAGAAAACCATCGGCAAGCCCGAATGAAATCTCCTGGGTCTTTGACAGCTTGAAGATGTACCAGTGATGAATGCCTCAGAGCCGTGATTCCCGGCAAGCGGTTCCTGCTTGCTGGGGTGCAGGCGCATGTCTTCGTCCGCAGGGTGGAGATCCCGCTTTTGAAACCTGGGAAACCACCAATTCAACCCTACAGGAACACTGATAATGCTCCGTGCCCCATCCATTTCACGTTCTTTGTGAAATGGGTGGGAAAGCACGAATTCACCCCTGCAGAAACCGTGATCATGCTTTAGCCCCCTGAGCCACTTCAGAACTCTTGCCGGAAGACCAGCCGTTTTCCGCAACCCCTTGAGGCAGAGCCTGCAACCGCCGTGCAAGTTTGTGAGCGGCCTGCGTCGGCAGGTATCATGAACCTTGATGGGAATGCCGCCGACAATTGCATTGGCCACGCTGGGCATGTGGGATTCGCTGCTCCTGATGGTGATGGCGCTGGTCGTCTTCGGACCGAGGCGGCTGCCGGAGATCGCCCGCAAGCTCGGCAAAGTCATGTACGAGGTCCGCAAAGCCTCCAACGACTTCAAGTTCCAGATGGAAGAGGAGTTGCGCAAGGCCGGCGATGATGACCAGCGCCAAAAGGAAGAGGAGCGCCTGCGAGCTTTGACGCCCCCGGCGCAGGCTGCGGGAATCGTTGACCCGGTTTCTCCGGTCCCGGCAGCGATGCCTGGAACAGCCGTCGTGGATGGCCAGTTTCCCGTGCCCAGCCCCTACCCAGGGGAAGAGGCTTATCCTGAATTGATCGCAGCCCCTCCCGCAGCCCCGGCGGAAGAAGCGCTTCCGCAGCTCCAGCCGCCCTCGACCGGCGAGCAGGCGCCGGCGGCACAAGCCGCTCCCCCGGCAGAGAATCAAGCCAGCGCCGAGGCTAGCGAAGTCCCGCCGGAAGCTCAAACGGACGAAGCCAACCCGGCAGCGGAGCAGGTCCACCATGCTTGATCCCGCGGACGCAATCGACAAGGCCAAGGCAGCCGTAACCGCGCGCGCTGAGTTGCCCGGCATGAGCCTGATGCAGCACCTGGACGAGCTGCGGAAGCGCATCATCCGTTCGGCCATCTTCCTGTGTGTGGGCTTCGGCGTGGCCTGGGCCTTTCATGACCGCTTCGTCGGTTACATTCAGGCCCCGCTCAACCACATTGGCAAGACGCTGGTTTTCACCCACCCCATGGACCCGTTGAACCTCGACCTGCAGGTTTCCATGGTGGCCGGAGCGATTCTGGCCTCGCCTTTTGTCCTTTACCAGGTGTGGATGTTTATCGCGCCGGGGCTCTACCAGAAGGAGCGGCGGTTTGTGATTCCATTTATGGTGGCCACGGTGGGGCTGTTTCTGGCGGGCGCGGCCTTCGGCTACTTCTGGGTGCTGCCCAGCGCGCTGCAGATTCTGATCGTGAATTTCGGACGCAACTTCACCCCCATGGTCACGATCGAAGAGTACATCGGCTTCTTTCTCTCGATCATCCTCGGCTTGGGTATCAGCTTTGAGCTGCCGATTCTCATCTTCTTTCTGGCCTTGTTCGGCATCGTCAGCCCGCGCTTCCTGTGGAAGAACATTCGCTACGCGATTCTGGCGGTTTTCATTGTGGCGGCCATTATCTGCCCCAGTCCCGACGTCTGGACGATGTGCATCTATGCCGTCCCCATGCTCGTGCTTTATCTGGTGGGCATTCTTGTGGCTTGGTGGGTATACCCCGCGCGGCGCAAGGCCAAGGAGGCCGCGAAGTGAGTTGTTGTATTGAAAAAGCTCGGCATTCTACATGGAGGAAAACTCCTTCAGTGGAGCAAGAAGCGTCAGGGCACGACTTTAGTCGTGCCGCAAACACAACAAAATAAGCGATGGGCTTTAGCCCCTGAGGGTAGATTGGGACATGATCAACCACGCTTTCGCTGTCTTAATGGTCAGTTTGTTGCGGGTGCCCCAGGTCCGGGGTCCCCACGGACAGGTCTACATCCCTGGCGTGGAGGTCTCGCTATTGAGACCTGCGAAAACTCAACTGATGACAGGGTTCGCAGTGGCGCTGCTTCTGTTTGTGCCTCTCGCCGCTCCGGCACAGCAGCACTTCAACGGCGCCAGGGCACTTGAGTATGCGCGCCAGTTTGTGGCCATCGGGCCCCGCTGGCCCACCAGCCCCGGCCATCTGAAGGCAGAGGCCTTCCTGCGCGCCCACTTCCGCCGCGACCAGCTCGAAGAAGATGTCTTCACTGCCTCGACGCCCATCGGCCCGGTGCCCATGCGCAACTTCATCGTGCGCTTCCCCGGCAAAAAGAATGGCGTGATCGTTCTGGCGACGCACTATGAAACCAACTATTGGCTCCGCAACATCAACTTCGTGGGCGCCAACGACGGCGGCGCGACGACTGGCCTCCTGATGGCCATCGCCGACCAGTTGCGCGCAGAGACGGCTGGCGGCAAGAAGCTCGACGGTTACTCTGTGTGGCTGGTCTTCGACGACGGCGAAGAATCGATCTTGCCCGCCTGGACCGACTCCGATTCGCTTTACGGCACGCGTCACCTGGCCGCCAAATGGGTCGGCGACGGAACGCTCGGCCGCATCAAGGCCTTCATCCTGGCCGACATGATCGGCGACAAGGACCTCGACATTCTTCGCGAGACTCAATCCACCGGCTGGCTGGTTGAACTCGTCCGTCAGGCAGCCAATAAATTCGGCTACAGCCGTTATTTTTTCAAGACCAGCAATGAAATTTCGGACGATCATCAGCCCTTCGTCAAGCGCGGCGTGCCCTCAATCGACATCATCGATCTGAACTACGGCCCCCACAACAGCTACCACCACACCGCCAAAGACACCATCGACAAGATCAGCGCCCATAGCCTGACCATCGACGGGGACGTGTTCATGGAGACGATCCGGCTGATCGGGCAGCGGTGAAGCAGTGGTCAGTTACCGGCTATCCTCGCTGAAATGCCTGCTGTTGGCAAGTAGAGCTGAAGTGAGCATATTGGATCATTCCCCGGATTTGCGGACAGGCTTCCACGCAGCACATCTCCACAGGGCACTGCTCACTGACCACTGTTCACTAACCACTGTTTTTTGGAGCCTTCAACGATGATTGCCGGCGTCTCGTGGACATGGTGGCTGGGGTTTCATGTGGTGGTGGCGCTGATGCTGGCCGCCGACGCGCTGCTGCTCGGCCGCCGAAAGGGAACGCCCCGCCCGCAGGCTCTTGCGTGGCTTTGGACCTTGCTGCTTCTGCTGGCCGCAACAGGCTTTGCGGCCTGGATCGCCATCGCCCAGGGACGCCAGCCGGCTCTGGAATTCGTGGCTGGCTACGCCATTGAAACCTCGCTCAGCGTCGACAATCTTTTTGTCTTCATGGTCATCTTCCAGGGCTTCCGCGTCAGCGCGCGCCGCCAGCACACGGCTCTTTTGTGGGGCATGGGCGGAGCGGTGGTGCTGCGGGCGCTGTTCATAGCTGCGGGCATCACGCTGATGCGCCACTTCGCATGGATCACCTGGCTCTTCGGCCTGATTCTGCTCTATGCGGCCTGGCGGCTGCTGCGTGGCGACGAAGCCGGCGCGGCTGTTCCTGAAGCGCCTGCGGCCATCCGGAATCTGACGCGCAAGCTGCACCTGGCCCAGGGGTCGCTCCTGCCAGTGATTCTGGCCGTCGAGCTGACCGATGTGCTTTTTGCGACCGATTCGATTCCCGCCGTGCTGGCCGTCAGCCACAATCCCTTCGTGGTCTATACCTCGAACATCGCCGCCATCGTGGGCCTGCGCTCGCTTTACTTCGTGCTGGCCGGGCTGCTGAGCCGCTTCCGCTATCTCCACTACGGCCTGGCCGCGCTGCTGGCGTTTGTCGCTTTCAAGATGCTCGCCGCCCGCTGGCTCGAAGTGCCCATCACGCTTTCGCTGGCGGTGATGGGCGCGATTCTGGCGGTTTGCGCGCTGGTGTCATGGCTGGCGGAGAGAAAAACTCCAAGCGCAATACCGGCCAGTCAGAAACCTACCGGTAAACCTGCGGAATGAAGTTCTGTTCCTGGATCGGCGGACGCACGTATTTCTTCTTTTCCAGCTTGGGCAGCTCCAGCGGCTCGGGCGTCAGGTCGCGATATTCAAACATCGACAGAAGATGCCGGATGACGTTCAGACGGGCGCATTTCTTGTTTTCCGCATTCACCACAAACCAGGGCGACTGCTTGGTGTCGGTCACGGCGAACATTTCGTCCTTGGCGCGCGAGTAGTCGGCCCAATGCTTGCGCGATTCCAGATCCATCGGACTCAGCTTCCAGCGCTTGGTGGGATTCTTCATGCGGTCCTGAAAGCGCCGCTCCTGCTCCTCGTCGCTGACGGAAAACCAGTATTTGATGAGGTGAATTCCAGAGCGCAGCAACATGCGCTCAAACTCCGGACAGCTTTGCATGAACTCCAGATACTGCGACTGGGTGCAGAATCCCATCACATGCTCGACCCCGGCCCGGTTGTACCAGCTGCGATCGAACAGAACCATCTCGCCCCCCGCCGGCAGGTGGGCCACATATCTCTGGAAGTACCACTGCGTCTTTTCGCGCTCCGTGGGCGTGCCCAGCGCCACCACCCGGCAAACGCGCGGATTCAGCGACTCGGTGATGCGCTTGATGGCTCCGCCCTTGCCCGCCGCGTCGCGGCCTTCAAAAAGCACCACCACCTGCATGCTCTCGTAGCGAATCCACTCCTGCAGCTTGACCAGATCAACCTGAAGGCGTCTCAGCTCGCGCTCATAGTCGCAATCTTTTCCGAGGCGCAGTATCTCTTCATCGGCCGTCGCCGGCACGGGCAGGTCGCCGCCCAGCTTGGCGGCGTCTGAAGGTGCCGCCTTCTCTTTAGCGTCAGACTGTTTCTTCTTGTGCTTGTCTTTCATCCGGCTTCCTCCAGCCCCGCAGGCGATTGTCCACCTTATCGGCAACTTACGCCGTCGCGACAATCATAATCCTTTAATTCGTGGGTGAAGGATTCCTTTTATGCGGACAAAAAACCGGCCTTCCGTTCTCTCTTTATTGATTCGACAACCAAATATTGTCAGGGTGCCCCATCCATTTCCGCGTCTTTTGCGGAAATGGGTGGGAAGCGATGTCACTGTTTTCTTGCTGGATCAATGCTGGACGGCCGCGAGCTATCTCCCCTTCCACTTCATCGAGAGCGCGGCGAGCTTGTCATTCATCGTGGGTTGCGGCTTTGCTGCCAGCTTTTCCGGCCTCGCGGCGGGTTTCCCCGCGGGGCGCGCCGTGGGCGTCGTCAGCGCCTTGATCGAGAGCGCGATGCGCCGGGCTTTCTCATCCACGCCCAGCACCTTCACCTTGACGATCTGGCCGGTTTTCACGGCTTCTGACGGCTCCTTGATGTAGCGATTGGAAAGCTCGCTGATGTGCACCAGGCCGTCTTGGTGAACGCCGATATCAACGAAGGCGCCGAACTTCGTCACGTTCGTCACCACGCCCTCAAGCACCATGCCTGGTTGCACGTCGGCTATCTCGCGGACTTCGTCGCGGAAGCTGGGCGCGACAAACTTGTCGCGCGGATCGCGTCCCGGCTTTTTCAATTCCGCCAGAATGTCGTCGAAAGTGAAAGCGCCCACGGCGTACTGGCCGCGGTCGACATTCTCAAGTAGCTGCGGCTGCTGAATAAGTTCCTTCACCGAAGTCTTCAGCGATACGGCGATCTGCTCGACAACCGGGTACGACTCCGGATGCACAGCGGTCCCATCCAGCGGGTTGTCGCCGTTGCGAATGCGCAGAAATCCCGCCGCCTGCTCAAAGGTCTTCGGCCCGATGCCGGCGACTTCCAGCACCTGAGCGCGCGAGCGGAAACTGCCCTTTTCGTTGCGATAGCTCACGATGTTCAGCGCTGTGCGCTCCGTGATCCCGGCCACAAAGCGCAGCAGCGTCCAGGAAGAAGTATTCAAATCCACGCCGACCTTGTTGACGCAGCTTTCGATGACGGTTTCAAGTGACTCCTGAAGCTGGCGCTGATCAACGTCATGCTGATACTGGCCCACGCCAATCGACTTGGGATCGACTTTGACTAACTCCGAAAGCGGGTCCTGCAAGCGCCGCGCAATTGAGATAGCTCCGCGCACAGTCAGATCGAGATCGGGAAACTCCTGCCGCGCAACGGCGGAAGCCGAGTAGACGCTGGCCCCCGATTCACTTACCGTCGCGGAAAAGATTCCGTCCAGCTTCTTGTCCCGCAGAAACTCGCGCACAAACGCATCCGTCTCGCGCGAAGCGGTGCCGTTGCCAATGGCGATGGCGCGGACATTGTGCTTGCTCAGCAGCGCTTCTAGTTTGGGAACGGCTTCGTCGTTGCCGCGCTTCGAGGTATGCAGATACAAAACGTCGTGATCCAGCAGCTTGCCGGTTTCGTCGACCACGGCGACCTTGCACCCGGTGCGCAAGCCGGGATCAATGCCCAGCACGGAGATAGGCCCAGCCGGCGGAGCCAGCAGCAAGTTATAAAGATTGTCGCGGAAAACCTTGATAGCTTCGGTGTCGGAGCGGTGCTTCAACTCCAGGCGAATCTCGCCCTGAATGGATGCGTTCAGCAGGCGCTTCCATGCGTCGTCGATGGCCAACTCCAACTGAGGAGTCCAGTCGCCTGGCTGGCGCAGCACATGGCTTCGAATGATCGCAGTGGCCCGCTCCGGCTCAACTTCGATGAGGAAGTAGAGCACGTTTTCGCCCTCGCCGCGTCGGATGGCCAACATGCGATGCGATGGAATTGTCTTCACCGGCTCGTTGTACTCGTAATACATCTTGAACTTTTCCTGCTCGTCGACGGCGTCGGTGACTTTGCGGCTCACCACAATGCCCTCGTCAAAAACAAGTGCGCGCAGCGCCTTGCGCAGGTCGGCGTTTTCGCTGATCCACTCGGCAACGATGTGGCGCGCGCCTTCCAGGGCCTCGTCCGCGTTGGCCACGCCCAGCTCCGCATTCACAAATGTGGCAGCGAAGCTCATCAGCGGCGCATCTGACTTCTGCTGCGCCCAGAGGTAGGCGGCCAGCGGCTCCAGCCCCTTCTCGCGCGCAATGGTGGCCTTGGTGCGCCGCTTGGGCTTGTAAGGAAGATAGAGGTCTTCCAGCTCGCTCTTGTCGAGCGTCGCTTCAATGCGCGCCTTCAGCTCATCGGTCAGCTTGCCCTGTTCCGCAATGGAGGCCAAAATGGTTTCGCGCCGGTCGGCCAGCTCGCGGAAGTAGGCCAGATTCTCCTGAATCGCGAGAATCTGCACCTCATCCAGATTGCCGGTGGCCTCCTTGCGGTAGCGCGCGATGAAGGGCACGGTGCCGCCGTCGTCGAGCAGTTCAATCACGGCAACCAGCCCGTGCATGGGCACGTTCAATGTCTGTGCGATGTGAAGAAGAATTTCAGGGGAAAGGTTTTTTGTGTCCGTCATGAGATGTCTGTTTTCATGGTACATGGAAAGCTGCGGAAGCATCGCCGTCTGGCAATGTGCAAAACGTGCAGAGGCCGCTGCGATGAAAAAGCCGCCGCGCCCTCTGCATTTAAAATCGTCTCCGCAGAGACTGGCTCACCGAACGCTGGGTGCCCCAGGTCCCGATTTTGGGACCTGGGAAAGCACAAGCTCAATGCTCGGCAATTATGCTGCCACAGATTTACGCCAGCTCCACCTTCAGCGTGACGGCAAGGTCGGAAATCTTCTCCGCCGGCATCTCGACCGTCAATGCGGCATCGTCCTGCTTCCACTTCAAATCGCCTTTGTGGCCGAGCAGTTCCACCCTGCGAATCTTGCCTGGCTGCTGCGGGCTGGCCAGGCCAAGCGCGCTCACCGTTGCCTGATGTTCCGGCCAGCCCATAAGGAACGCATAGAGCGTGCTCCCCTTGGTGGTGAAACGCACATCCGTCGCAGTGAGGTCCTTCTGCTTGTCCTCGTTGAAGTTGCCGGTCTCCACCTTGGCCTTGGTGGACGGGCCTTCGCCGTAAATCTTCCACGGGCGGGAAGCATGAATGCCTTCGCTATTAATGTCCATCCACGCAGTAATGTCCGCAAGTATCTTCGTTTCCTTGTCATCTAACTCGCCCGAGTTAGGCAGCGGAATACTGAGCAGCAAATTGCCGTTCTTGCTGACGATGTCGGCCAGCAGATCGATAACCTTCTTCGGCGTCTTGTATTGCTGGCCCCGCATGTAATGCCATTGGCCGATGCAGGTGTCGGTTTCCCACGGGTTCTTGGCAATCCCGTCGGCCACGCCGCGCTCGTGATCCAGCAGGCAGGTGCCTATGGCGCAGTCCGACTCTTCCTTGCTGGTGTAAATCGCCTCTGTCAGGCCGCCGTGCAGTTGGGCGCTCACGTTGTAGAGGTGTGACACCACCTTCAGCCCATATTCCTCGAAGGGAAGGTGGCCGTCGGTGTAGAGAAAGTCTGGCTGGCTCTTATCGATCAGGTCAGTGATGCGATCAACCCAGTGACGCCGCCACGATTCGGGAATCCCGTCCTCGTTCCAATCCAGCTTCTCTCCGAAGCGGGCGCTGTCGGTGTCGTGATACAGATCGGCGAAATTCGGGTCGATGCCGTCATATGGAACGCCGGCCAGCGGCCCGGTCTTGTCGGCGCCGTGAGCCACCGCCCACCACTTGTAACTGATCCATAAGTGCTCGCTAACTCCGAAGCGCAAGCCCTGTTTCTGCGCGGCTTTCTTCCAGATGCCGACGATGTCCTTCTTCGGTCCCATGTTGACCGAATTCCAGCGCGTGTACTTCGAGTCCCATAAGTCGAAGTTATCGTGATGAACGCCCATGCTGACAAAGTACTTTGCACCGGCCTTCTTGTAGAGGCTCATCAGGTAATCCGGGTCCCACTTGGCGGCCTTCCAGTTATCGACAAGGTCCTTGTAGCCCACCTTCGAGGGATGGCCGTAGTGCTCCACGTGATACTTGTACTGATCCGATCCCTGCATGTACATGTTGCGTGCATACCAGTCGCCGTCTTCGATGGCCGACTGCGGGCCCCAGTGTGCCCATATGCCGAACTTGGCGTCGCGGAACCACTCCGGGATCTGGTATCCCTTCAACGATGAGCGCGTTCCCGCGAAGCTCGCTCCCCGCGCCGTCTGCGCATGTGCAAATCTCGAAAGAGCCAGGGTGGAACACGCACCGCCCATCCACTGAAGCAATTCACGTCGGTTCATCGCCATTCGAATAGCCTTCCCTTCACGGAGCCCTCAACAGCAAAAATCAGGATTTCGGAGTTTCCTGCCAGTTGTCAAGCGCGGCCCAGATGAAGCTCGTGAGAAACTCCGCTTCAGTGCGCAGCGAACTGCTGCTTTGTCCCAACAGCCTGCGCTGAATCGTTCCCCTGGTCATGTCGGCGATGATCCAGGCCGCTTTTTCAGGGGGCACGGACCGTATCTCGCCTCGCCGGGATGCTTCTTCGATGGCCGACGCCAGGCGCTGCACCGGCTCGCCCAGAAATTCGCGGTACTGGTTGCGCGTCATCGACAGGCGCCCATCCTCGGAGTCCATGATGCGGAAAAACTTCTTGCGCTCTTCGGCGTTCTTCAGCCGGGCCAGAATGAACGCGCTGATCTTCCCTTTCAGCGTTGCCGCCGCATCGATCTGCTCCCGCGTTTCCCTCTTGAGCAGCTTCATGTCGTGGTCCAGAACAGCTCTGTAGATCTCTGTCTTGGAATGAAAATAGAGATAGACCGTTCCCTTGGCGATGCCAGCCTCTTTGGCGATTTCGTCGATGATGCCATGCGCGAATCCACGGCGCGCGAAGACGCTGCGCGCCGCGTCGATGATTTCGGCGCGCCGGAATTCGGAGACGATCTTCCGCTTGGTTTTCATCACGATGAGGGCTTCGCTTTCTCTCAAAAAGGAAGGCTCAGAATTATGCTGACCACTGAGTATATTAAAATGACTGTATGGTCATTGGCAAACAATCCGCGTCCGGGCATGGGAGCGCCCGTTGAGCGTATCCGAAATTACGATGCGCAATGCGGAAGACGAGCATCGCGACTGGAAGCCGGCGGCGAATCCGTGGATGATCGCCGCATCGGTGATGTTGGCCACTTTCATGGTGGTGCTCGACTCTTCGGTGGCCAACGTCGCCCTGCCGCATATTGCGGGGAATCTCTCGGCATCCACGGACGAATCGACCTGGGTTCTCACCAGCTATCTGGTCTCGAATGCCATTATGCTGCCCGCTGCCGGATGGATTTCGCGGCGCATCGGCCGCAAGCGCCTGCTGATCGTTTCGATTCTCATTTTTACAGCGGCCTCGCTGCTCTGCGGCATGGCCATGAACATGCCGATGCTGATCGTGGCCAGGGTGCTTCAAGGCATCGGCGGCGGCGGCATGCAACCGCTGGCCCAGTCCATCCTGCTCGAGAGCTTTCCTCCCAGCAAGCAGGGCACGGCCATGGCCGTCTTTGGCGTCGGAATTGTGGTGGCCCCGGTGATCGGCCCAACCCTGGGCGGATACATCACCGACAGCTACTCCTGGCGCTGGATCTTTTACGTCAATCTTCCCGTGGGCCTTCTGGCCCTGTTCATGGTGAGCCTGTTTATCGAAGATCCTCCTTACCTGCGCAAGAGCTTTCAAGGGGCCATCGACTATCTGGGCTTCGGCATGATGGCCATCTGGCTGGGCGCATTGCAACTGGTGCTGGACAAGGGGCAGGAGGCGGACTGGTTCGCGGCTCCGTGGGTCCGCTGGGCCGCCGCTGTGTCGGCCGTCGCCCTGCTGGGCTTCATCCTGCGCGAATTCATGATTCGAGAACCCATCGTGCAACTGCGCATCCTCGCCAACCGCAATTTTCTGGTGGGGACGATCATCACGTGCCTTTACGGTGTGATTCTCTATGGCGTTACAGCCATTTTGCCGTTGTTTCTGCAAACGCAGATGGGGTATTCGGCGATGCAGAGCGGCTTGACGGTAAGCCCGCGCGGCCTGGGTTCCATGATCTCGATGATTCTGGTGGGCATTCTGGTCAATTACATCGACGCCCGTATCCTGCTGGGCTGCGGCCTTGCGATCTTCGGCTATTCGAGCATTCTGCTGAGCCACATCAATTTTGCGATTTCGATGGGTTCAGTGGCTTGGCCGAACTTCATGAACGGCTTTGCCGGCGGCTTTGTCTTCGTCCCTCTTACTACCATGTCCATGGGCCTGCTGCGCAAGGCTGAAATCGGCAATGCCGCCGGCGTTTACAACCTGATGCGCAATATCGGGGGCAGCATCGGCATCGCCGGCGTCACCACCTTCCTGGTGCGTGGCGCTCAAATCCACCAGAATTATCTGGCGGCCAATGTTTCGGCTGGAAATCCAACCGCAATGGCGATGATCAATGGCCTGCAGGCTAAGTTCGTTGCTGGAGGAGCAAGCGTCGCCGACGCGCATCAGGAGGCTATGGGATTCCTCTACCAGAGCGTTCAACACCAGTCCTCCCTGCTTGCCTATGCCGATAACTTCCGCTTGCTGGGGTATCTGGCGCTGCTCTGCGTTCCCCTGGCCATGTTCTTCCGTGGAGTGAAGAAGCGCGGCTGATGCGGGGGCTCTGAATTGCTGAGAATCAGCCAAGAAATCTCTGAATAAGTCCAGTTTTGAAAGGGCACGACTTCAGTCGTGCCGATAAAGTCTGCATAATCAATGGGGCTTTAGCCCCTGAGGGAATGCTGACTGGCTACAAAGGCCAAATCAGAGCATTCCTAACCCTCCGCGCGCACCAGCAGGCAGGTGATGTTATCGCGGCCGCCGGCGTCTTTGGCGGCCTTTACCAGGCGGGCGCAAAGCTCGTCGAGCGGCAAATCGACCGCAAGCATGGATTCGATCAGCGCGTCGGTAAGTTCGCCCGTCAGACCGTCCGAGCAGAGCAGGAAGAGGTCGCCAGGCTCGGCCACCAACTCAAACAGATCCGGCGTGACCGTGCTCTGCGTGCCCAGGGCGCGCGTGATAACGCTGCGCAGCGGGGAGCGCTTGGCCTCGGCGCCGGTCATGCGCCCCATCCGGACCTGTTCCTGGACCAGCGAGTGGTCCTGGCTGATCTGCTCTAGGCGGAGACTGCGCAGCCGGTAACAGCGGCTGTCGCCCACGTTGAAGACCAGTACGCGTTTGCCCTCGGCGGCCAGGCCCACCAGCGTCGTTCCCATGCCGCTGATCTGAACGTTGCTCTGGGCGCGCGAATATATGGATTCATTGGCGGCATGGATTGCCTGTCCGACCAACTCTTCGAGCGGCGCGGTCTTGTCCCTCGCATCGCCCGCGAGGCGGCGCATCATCTCTTCGACAGCCAGGGAGCTGGCGATTTCGCCGGCGGCCGCGCCGCCCATCCCGTCACAGACAACATAGATTCCGTGCTCGATGGAGTACCCGAAGGCGTCTTCGTTAGAAGGGCGCTTGCGGCCGCAGTCGGAAACCGCGGCTGCTACGTACTGAATGGAATCTGTGGACAAAAAATTCTCCCGCGCTTTACAGCGGAACCAGAGTAGATTTATCCCGGAAGCACGCCCCCAAAGTTGCTTTTTCCTCTCCGGGGGCCCCGGCGAGCGATTTTTGCTCGTTGGGGTGGAAATAAAGCAACTCGAAAGATTTCAACAAGGGCACGCTAACTCTGGTTCCGCTCTATTTTACATGGTTTGCGGCTGCCAGCCGTGAGCGAATTACCGCTAGGTCTCTGACAGTGTGAAGTTGTACCAGGCTGGGTGCCCCACCCTCGGCGCGCCTTTGTTTTTGCGCACAGGGTGGGATGCCACTATCTCCATTGAAAGGGATGAAATTACACAGTCAGAGACCTAGCGGTCCGGCACGGAAGCGGCGTTTTTCGGGAGCGGCGGCGGCGCGGGAAGTTCAAAGATTTGGATTTTGCCGCCATTGAGCACGGCCACGCGCCGCCCTGAGGGCGAAATAGCCACGTTTCCGCCCGCATCGAAAACCGGGCTGGCCGGCGCATCGAGCGCCACCTTGCCATCCGCCGCGTTGAGAACCTCGACCAGTTGTCCTTTCACGTCTTCTGGGCCGAAGGTCGAACTGCTGATCGACGGGTCAAGAACCAGAGCTTCCCACGCCAGCCGGGAGCCGTCGGGCGACCTCACCAGGAGTGGCCAGGCCGTCGCCTTGAAGGTCTGGTACTCCCAAAGGTGGCGGCCGTCGGTCCCGATTGCCACCAGCTCGCGTCCGCCTGTAGCCGGGAAGGTGGACACCAGCATTTCCCGCTCCGAAATGAAATCGACTCCCGGCGAACCGATCGAGATTACTTGCCCCAGGATGGCGCTGCCGCCGCTGAAGTACTTCAGGTTCAGCAGCCACTTGTCTCCCCTGGCGCGCAGGCTCTCCAGGTAGCCATCGGCATTGATGGGCAGGTGAACGGCCGCGCTGGCCCGGCTCGCCAGAAGAACCTTCCCGGAATCCCGGCGCAGGATGCGCACCACCATTTCGGGCTGGATCGCCGGCTCTCGCTCGTCGCTGGCCGCGGCTGAGGCCAAATCGGGCGTCTCGGTGGTCTTTTTCGCCTCCGCCGCCGGCTCGTGAGAGTAGGCCACCAGAAACTGTTGCGAAGGGTTCATCTCCAGGCTGAGCAGCGGCCCCGGAAAATGCAGATAGGGTTTCAGTTCCAGCGTGGCGTCGCCCAACTCGAGATTGTCGCGGTCGCGCAGCAGAAAGTGACCGTCCTTGAGCATCCACAGGTAGCGCGCCCGGTCGTGAACCGTCCACAGGGCCTCGGCCTCGACTGTTCCAGCCGGCAGCGTCAGAACCAGGGCGCGAATCTGTCGCTTGTTCTCGTCAACGGCCTCGCGGCGAAGCAGTCCCGGCACGCGAAAGGTAAACAACAGCCGGTTCTCGTCGAGAAAGTCCAGCGAAACCAGGCCGTTGCGCTGGCCCAGATAAAAGGGCCCCGGAGCCGAAAAGCCCAGCGGCTCGACGGGAACCGTGAACGCGGGGGGCTGAGATGGCTTATCGAGAAGCAGAACGCGTTCCACCGGCTGCGCAAGCGAATCCAGGGGGCCACCCCCAGCGGTCTGGGCCAGAACCGGCCAGGCCGCCGCCGACAGCGCCGCCCCGGCCAATGCCAGCACAAAGCCTGCTCGTAACCTCAATCCTGCCCCAAGCTGCCTCTTTGCCATTGATTACCATTTTCGCCGATGCGGCAGGTCCCGCGCTGTGATACGTCCGGCTCATCGTGTGCGGCGCAAAAACAGTAAAATAAGGAATGGCAACGACTGCAACATCGAAGCGGGAGCCCAAGGCACAGCTCACTGCTGAGGCGAAATACCGGCGCCTCGCGTTTCTGGGCTACGGCGCATGTTTCGTTGCCGGATGCATCTGGGGCACGGGATTCTACTTTGGCCGGCTGGCGCTCAACGAGATGAGCGTCGAGTACATGGTGCTCTACCGTTTCCTCTTTGCCTCCCTGGGCATGTTGCCTGCCGTGCTGATCTATTGGGGCCGCCTCCGGCTTACCCGCTCCGAGCGCCGTCAACTGCTGCTTTGCGCCTTCCTCGGCGTGCCCATCCAGTTTCTCCTCCAGTTTCACGGCCTGGCTCTCAGCACGGTCAGCCACGCCTCGCTGATGGTGGGCGCCATGCCGGTCCTGCTGGCTGGCGCGGCCGCGCTTTTTGCCCACGAGCGGCTGGACTGGTTCGGCTGGGTGGCCCTCAGCGCTTCCACGGTGGGCGCGGCACTGGTCGTTCTGGGCGGTAGCCACGGCCCGTCCGCGCATGGCGAGCAGCCCTCGCTCGCCGGAGATCTGCTGGTTCTGCTCTCACTCGTCTCCGCCCTGGCCTGGATTCTCCTTAGCAAGAAAGTGATGCAGACGCACAGCCCGACGGTCGTGACCGCCTACACCATTCTTTCCGGCACGTTGATGCTCGCCGTCTGGGTGCTGGGCTCCTGGCTGTTGAGCCCTCTGACCCACATCCAGGCTGCGCCGCCGCCGCTGGCCCACGTCAGTCTCACGGCCTGGGTCGCGCTGGCCATCAGCGGACTGCTCTGCACGGCCACCACCACCTTCCTCTGGAACTGGGGCATCAATCATGTGCCGGCCTCGCGCGCCGGAGTTTTCATGAACATCGAGCCCGCGCTGGGCGCATGGCTGGGCGTCAAACTGCTGGGCGAGCGCCTGGGGCCCTATGCCTGGGTGGGCGGCGTTCTCATTCTGGCGGCAGCCCTGGCCCTGACCACACGCGGACACGCGCCGGGCTCCGCCCAGGATCCGGCAGTTATATTGGAATAAAGCAATTCTTCAATTCACCTGCATCTGTTCTTGCTGATTCCATGCAAGGCGCATCGTCCTTGAGGAAATAGCCGCTTGGCGGCCGTGCTTTCGGAATGGAGCAATTGCAGTCGTCCGTTGCGGACCTCGCGCCAAACCTTGGTCACCTGCGGCGGACAGATTGCTGTGACACCCCAGCTTGGTCTGGCCGATAATCTCATGTGGGATTTCCGGAGGCTTCTGTGGCTCTTTCAACCTGGAACTACGTCTGCGCCATCGGCGTGAGAGCCATGGACAACCATCACAACATCCTGATGGACACCATGAACGAGCTCCGTCTGGCGACAGTGCGCGGTTCGGGCCGGGAACAGGTGAACGAGGCGATGGACCGGCTGGTCGCCTTCACGCGCATGCACTTCCGCAGTGAGGAACTCCTGATGGAGCAGCATAATTTCCCCGGCCTGGATGAGCATCGCGCCGAGCACCAGCGCATCCTGGTGCAGATTCTCCAGTCCGCCCATCGCGCCCAGCACGGCCAGAGAATGCAGATGCGCCCGATTCTCGGCTTCCTGCGCGAAGCCTATGCCGAGCACATCGAAGGCATGGACCGCGCGTATGGCCCGTGGCTCAATAAGCGCGGCGTGAGCTGAAACCTGCCGACACCTCCCGGTTCGCAGATGAAAAAAGCGGAAGACTCCAGACCTTTTCTGCCCGCTGGTTTTGCAGAGTGAATCGGCGGTTTGCTCAATCTATCTCAATTGTCAGCCTGCGCATCAAAGGGTTTTTCACCGAGCCGTAATGGCGGAAAGAGCGCTTTCCGGAGTTGCCGTAGCGCGCGCGAAATCGCTCCGCTCTGGCAGCGGAAGCCGGTGCAAGACCTGATCGGCGGTAAGCACCAGCAGCTTCGAGTCCTTGCCGCCCATGAAGCGCGCCAGGCGGACCGGCGAAGCGAATGTGTACCGCTTGAGCTCCCTGCCGTTCTGCTCGTCAACCAGCCTAATCTCATTTTCGCGATTGACCGCGGCAATCATGCCCAGGGCTGAATCGGTGGCCACCGGCTCGCCAAAGAACTCGCCCTCTTCCGTGCCGTCCTGCAGGAGGTAAATCGCCGTAACCCGCTCTGCTCCGCGGGCCAGCACAAACTTGCCGGTGACCCACGTCTCGCGCGAATTCCACAAGCCGCGTCTCAGGTCGGCCGCCGGAACAATCGCCTGCTCAAGCGGCGCGCCCGTCTCGGGCAGAACCGTTTCAATCAGCAGTCCCTTCTTCTTCTTCTCCTTCAGTGCTTCCATCTGCTTCTGCAGCGCGGGATGATTCTTGATTTCCGTCTTCGCCGTGTCGCTCGTCAGATTCCAGACCAGCACCAGACGGTTATCATCCGCAGGCCAGAGAGCCGGCCTCAGATCGGGATAGTCCCGCGACCAGAGAACGGCTTGCGTGCCCATCTTTTTCACTTCGAGCGTGGCGTGGCGAACCGGCATAAATGCTCTGCCCGCCGAATCCCTGGCTTCCGCGTTCGCCTTGCCCATCGGCTTGAAACTCAACTGCAAATCGCGGTACTGGAAGAACTCCGGCTCCTTGTCGTCCTGCTTGGCCAGCTCGTCCGATTGAAATGGCTCCAACGTCAATTCCAACACCGCCGGGTCGTGGGTGAAGTATTTCGGGAACAGGCCAAACAACTTGTGCTCGTCATCGATCCACGCGCTGCGAAACGGCCGTACGGTCTTCAACTGCTTGCCGCTTTCCAGGCTCCAGAGCGTGGCCCGGTTCTTCAACGAGACGGCCAGGTATTTGCCATCGGACGAAAACGCCGCGCTCTGGGCAACGGGCATCGGCCCCGGCATTGGCGTGATGTGCTTTGATCCGGGAAGGCCGATCTCCGCCACGGCCATGCCGCCCATGGCATCCTCAAGGGCGATGGTGTTGTTCCAGGCATCGATGGCGGGCAGCTTGGCTGCCACCAGAACCTTACCCTGGATCGGATCGAAGATTGCCGCGGCGTAATCCTTCAGTGGATGAATCATGATCGCCTCGCCTTTGCCAACCGGCTCCACCTGCTGATTGGCAATCTCCGATTCCTTCACTGGAAGGCCGTCCGGAAAGGTCAGAATGCGCGCCGCGTACATCCCGTTGTTCTTGCGCTCGAAGACTGCATAAAGATGATCGTTGCCGAGAAAGCTCATGCGGGCCTGCGAGAGCTTCTTCAGCCCATTGCCCAAGGCGACCGGCTGGCGTGTTGCCAGTTCGTAGGCCAGCACGCGGTCGCCGGCAACCAGCAACAGATACTTGCCATCGGCAGAGGCAAGCATGTTCATCAGGTCATCTTCTTCGTATTGGTATTCGACCGCGAGCCAGAGCCGGTAGGCATAGGACGAGTAGATGCCCGGCTCAAAGAAGTCCTCTTTTTCAAAAAAAGGCTTGCCGCTCTCGACGTCGATCAGCCGCACGCCGAGGCGCAGATAGTCGCCATGGGCGTTGACGAAAGCGCAGGCGAGGGTCTTGCCGTCGGGCGTCAGCAGCGTCTGATTGCAGCCGCCAAAGACGACCAACTCCTTCACGCTGGTCCGCGTGCCGCTGGCCACATTCCACTTCTCGATGCGCAGCTTGCTGTCGTGGAAGACTACGCTCTTCGAGTCCGGGGTGAACTGCGCCTCTTCCGCCTCGGCGGCGTCGATGCGAAACAGCGCCTTCGCCGCATCCTTGTCCGCCACCACAATGCCGGACTCGTCCTGGGCAAGCAGAAAGTGCCCGTCGGGACTGAAGCGGATGCGCGAAAAACTCGGCCGCAGCGGCGGGTCAAGCACCACGGGACGGTCTCCGTCGATGCCCTCGGAGGCCTCCTTCCCTGGCTCCTGCACAATGCCACTCTGCCAACCCGCGAAGCTGTCATTCACCGCCGGCTGCCTATGCTGGCAGGTCTCCGGCAACTCGTCGACCAGCTTCAGCGCCGCGCGATAGCGCTGCGCATTCTCGCCTGTCTTTCCAAAGAAATCCGACAGCCAACTGCCTTTTTTGCCCTTGTTCACCGAAGCCTGGTCAAAGAAGCTCGCATAGCTTCGGGGCGCATAGCCGGCGCGCACCATGGCGTAGAGCGCCACACGGTCGGCAAGGATTTCGCGCTTGTCCTCGGTGTCGTCCACTTCGTACATCTTGCGCGGCGTGCTAAACAGCTGATGAATCCGCGCCAGGATATCGGCCCGGTCGCTGACCTGGGTGACGCCCAGCCGCACGCGGAAGGCGCGCGTGAAGACGATGGCCTCCTGATGGGTAGAGATGTGGCCAATCTCGTGAGCCAGAACGCCGGCCAGCTCATCCTCGCTGCGGGCCGCGGCAATCAGCTTGCGGCTGACGTAAACGTGCCCGCCCACGACGGAGAACGCGTTGATCTCGCCCGAGTCGTAAATGCGGAATGTGTAGTGCACCCCGGTGGGCGGCAGCGTGGCCAGCAAGCGCTGGCCGATGCGCGTCAGCCGTTCAGCGGCGCTCTGGGGCGCGAGGCGCAGATCCGGCTCGATGTACTCGGCGAGAATGTCGCCAAGATCCTGCTCCTGCCGGTCATTGAAGATATTCTGAGCGCTTGCCGTAAAGGATGGCAGCTCAACCGTGCAGGCAGAGTTTGCCGTGGATTGCGCCAGCGCCGCGCAAGAAAAAACGCACAGCACCACTGCGGAGACAAAGATCCTTCCTGACTGTTTCACCGTTGCTCCTGGCTCTCGCGGAAATAACGGTAAATCATATCACGGGAATCGATGCACCCGGATTTGACTTAGGGAATCTCTGAATAAGTTGATGTTTTGAAAGGGCACGACTTCAGTCGTGCCGTATGTAACGCAAAATTAACCTGGGCTTTAGCCCCCGAGGGATTGCTCAATGCAGAATAGAGCTTAATCAGAGGTTCCTCAGCGGACAGCTTCTCCGCAATGGCGCGCTCCTCTACGCCTCGAAGGAAAGCTGACTCGACGCGAAGAGCAAAGAGGCGGGCTTCGGCTCCGAGGCCAGTTCGTAGATCAGCCGCTCCAGCACCAGCCGCTTGTCGGGTGGCGAAGAGCGCAATTCCAGATCGGCGCGGGCAATCAGCTTCAGCGCGCGCGTCAGGTCGCGGCGGCTTTTGTAGCGGCGCGCCTGCCGGATTAGATCGTCGGCGGCAAAGGGCGGCATCCGGAATCCCTGCCACAGCGCCTGCCAAATGGCGCGCGAGTCGCGCACGTTCTTTTCCTGAATCACCAGCATCTGGCGGAAGGTGCGCGCCAGCATGTAAAGGTGCCCGATGGCCGCGTCCTCGCCGCCTTCGGAGCTGTTCAGCAGCCCCTGCAGCAACGCCAGCGCGCGCGCGCGGTCGTGGGCGCTGATGGCGTCGGTCAACTCATAGAGCGAACGCTGCTTGGCGCTCAGCACCATGGTTTCCACGTCGCCCAGCGTGATTTTGCCCTTGCCCAGCGTGTAGAGCAGCAGCTTCTCCATCTCCGAGGAGATCATCATCATATCCGCGCCCAGCGCGTCGGCCAACTCGTGCGCGGCATCCGGCTCCACGCGGACATCGGCTTCCTTCGCGGTGGCCACGATCCAGCGCATGGCGTCGTCCTCGCTGACCCGCGCCAGCTCCACCATGCCGCAGTGCTCACCCAGCGTCTCCTGTAGTCGCTCGAAGCGGTTCTTGTCATCAAGATCCATGTGCCGCGTGTCGGACGGAATGTGTACGAAATCGGCGACAAAAAGAATCAGCGCCTGTGGGTTGGGCGAGCGGAAATAGCGCTCCAGCGCCGCAAACTCGTTCTTCTTCGCCCCGCGCGTATAAAGCTGCTTCACGTTGCGCACAAAAATCACTTGAAAGGGCGACATCAGCGAGGGAGTTTGCGCCTGGTCCAGCACTTCGAAGATCGAGATTCCGGTCAGGTCCAGGTCGGAGAGGCAGAAATCCCTCAAATCCGGCGGAACAAAGCCCTGCAGAACGGCGCGGCGGCAGCGGTCAAAGAGAAATGCCTCGTCGCCAACCAGCACGTAAGCGGGCTTGAGCGTTCCCTTGCCGGCCGCCGCGGCCTCAATCTCCGCCACAAAGCGGTCCACGGCTGCAAAGCCACGGCTTCCCCCCGCGCCGCTCATCGGACGACTCTCCGGGAAGCGATCCGCCTTTGAGCGCGGTCAACAAATGTGCCAATCATGCGGCTCCAGAATACCTTGCCCGGCGCGCCAAGGCCAAGAATCAACTCGCCCGCGCTCCGCCCTACCCTAGCCCCCAGCCCCTAGTCCCTAGTCCCTAGTCCCTGTTCCCTAGTCCCTAGTCCCTGTTCCCTAGTCCCTAGTCCCTGTCCTTAAAACCCTTCCAGCACATCGGCCACCAACTGCTGCGCAAATTCGCGCGAAAGCCGCTGGAGGGCTGCGGGATTCTCCTGAAAGAAGCTGGGAAGGTCGGTGGTCGACTGGAACTGCTGCCGGTAAACATAATTCTTGTTCTCGTAAAGAACTTTGCCGTCTCGGCCAGTGAGCGTAACGGAAACCACCATGGTGATGAGGAAGCTGGAAGACTGCTGCGTATCGGTGTTGTACGTGAGCGGCGCCACAATCTCCTTGAGAATCGTCCCGTGCAGCACCGCGTCTGCATCGGCGTCTGCATCGGGAGTCACCCGCATCCGCGTGCGCGTGGCAAACTCGCGAATCACAGCCTCAGTCATTACCGTTTCGCTGTGATACGCCTCGGTCTTTGTGGTAAAAACCGGCACGGCCAGCGTGCGGACGCCTGGCGGCAGATGTGTGGCCGCTCCCAGCGCATGGTATCCGCAGCCGCAAAGCGGAAACAGGGCAACAGCGATTAGTGCGAGGGCAAAACGGCGCATGATTTATCTTATCGCGGGCTGGCAGCAGTTACACCCAGCCGGTCGCCAGCCTGCTCAGCCCCGCCCCTGACAGCCTGAGCTTGTCGGCGCGGTCCTTGAAATATCGTTCGTTGAGCCCGTCGGAATCAACCAGTTCGATGCGCTCAAATCCGGCGCGGTGCAACTCCTGCGCCATTTCCTCCGGCAGAAGAAAGAGCCGGAAAGGCTCTCCCGCGGCGGCCACGCGCTTCGACAATCCGTCGAAAACCTTTCTCCGCTCCGGGCTGAGAGTCTTCGGCGAGGAGACGTAATCGAAGCTGATGGCGCTCCCCTCAGGCAGTTGCGCCACCACACCCAGGGTCGCGCGAAAAGCCTCCAGCGTGAGATAAGGCACGACTCCCAGCCAACCGAAGAAGGCGCGCTGGTGGTTGTCGAAGCCCGCCTTCGCCAGCCCCTCGGCCAGCGTCTGGTGCTCAAAGTCCAAAGGAACAAAAGTCAGATTGCCGGGCAGTTCAATGGCGGCTTCTGCCAGCAGCGCACGTTTCCACTCTTGCGTGGCGGGGAAATCCACCTCGAAGACGCGCAGCGCGGGAAAGGGATTGCGATAGGCGAAGGTGTCGAGGCCTGCCCCGAGAACGACATATTGCGTGACTCCGTTTCCGACGGCCTCGGCCAGCCTGTCCTCCACATAACGGCTGCGCGCGGCAATGTAGCAGCGGAAGTCCCGCGCCACCTTGTGCATCGCGCGCTCCATGTCCCGTGCGTACCCTTGGCCGATCAGCCGCACAGCAATGGCGTCGTCCAGAACCGTGGGCCTGTCGACCAACTGGTGCGCCGCGCGGCGAATCGCCACGCGAAGAGCTGTCCTGCTGGCGCGGCCTGTTCTCATGAATCCCAGTCTGAATCTACAGTTGTGAATCCAAGATTCCGGAAAGAGCGGAAGGCCTTAGTCACAATGGAGTGACCGGTCCACTGCGCTATAGCATTTTCACGGATGGTGTAAGGAAGCTCCGTGCCCCATCCTCGCCTTTTTACTGCCGAAACGTTGCGAGACTACGAACCTGCTGGAAGGTAATAATGCGGCCAAAGACCTACTTCTTCCGTTCTTTCTTCGCCGCTTTGGTGGCCTTTTCTTTCGCGCCTTCCAGGTGGCCAACGGGGATCGGCCCTTGATCGGCGCCGGTGCGCTTCACCTGCGTGTCGATCAGCATATAGGTAATGGTGCGTTGCGAGGCGGGGCGGCTGATTCCGGTCGCAGGATCGGTGGTCACATTTCCGCCGTTGGCGAGTTGGAAGTTGAAGACGGGCGCGCCGCCGGATGGATTCGTGACCCGCACCGGCAGATAGCCCTGGATGGGATGCAGCCGGAAGGCCGTCTCATAGCGATGGCGCTTGAGGCTCCAAGTAAAGACGCGCACCTGGTCGAAATCGAAAGGCAGCCCCGCCTTCACTGGCGAAAGCACCGTTACATACTGCGCAACCATGTGGTCCGCCGTTGTGGCCTCGGAATCGTAAACCCTATTGAGCAGGTAAGCGCCCACAATCCGCTGGCCCTCGGCATAAACGCCG
>Ga0224528_1000527_pt1 | contig 29102 bp, 27 predicted proteins | sample CBST25metaG_2_FD_179888 | JGI IMG/M metagenome (GOLD analysis project Ga0224528, IMG submission 179888) | Peat soil microbial communities from Stordalen Mire, Sweden - C.B.S.T25 | ecosystem: Environmental > Terrestrial > Soil > Wetlands > Peat | place: Sweden: Norrbotten County, Stordalen Mire...
ACTCATCGTTGGGTGCGGGGTAAACATCTTGGGCCGCACCTCGGTGGGAATCAGCCAGTAGCGCGTGATGGGTATATCGCCCACCATGGTGGGGTTGAGCGACTGCTCTTTTTCCCAGCGCCCAAAGTCCACCGTGCCGGGAAATGGCGTCATCATCACGAATTGGGCAAAGGAGATGCCCGACCGCTTGGCCATGGCCACGGTGGCGTCAAAGGTCTCCGCCCGATCCGTAGGCAGCCCAAAAATGAACGAACCCAGCACGTAGACGCCGTGCGCCTTGAAGCTCTGCAAGCGATGCGCCAGGGCATCGCCCGAGGGGTTCCACTCCTTGAACACCGCCTTCAAGCCCTCTGGTGTCACCGCTTCGATGCCCACCAGCGCGCCCTTGATGTTGGCTTTGCGCATGGCGTCCAGAAACTCCGGATCTTCGCCCGCTTCCATCGTCATCTGGGTATAAAACACCATATCCCGGGGCAGCTTGGCCATCTCTTCCATCAGTTGAAAGCGCTCGGCGCGAATCGCCATCAGCTCGTCGAATTTGGCGGTGTTGCCCTGCGCCTTGGCCTGTTGCAGATCGGTCATGGTCACCGGGTAGAAATTGTCGTCGGCCAGGGCGATAAAGCGAAAACCGATGCGCCGCAGATCGACCATTTCGTCGATCACGCGCCGGTGATTGCGCTGTCGCGGCCTCTGCCCATCGGTGCGCCAGACGCTGCAAAACGAGCAGTGCTTGGGACATCCGCGCAGGGTTTGCACCGAGGCCCACATATATTTGGTCGGGTCCATCAGATCCCAGCGCGCGGGCAAAAACTCCTCGCCGCCAATTTGGCCTCCGGCGTAGATGCGCTCTGGCTTGCCCGCCAGGCAATCGGCCACCGCATGGCCCCAGGCCACGTCGCCATCGCCTGTCACCACTGCGTGTGCCTCGCCCCGCGCCAAAACCTCTTCAGGAAAGAGCGTGGCGTGAATGCCTCCATAGACCACCCAAGCGCCGCGGGCGCGCGCCATTTTGCCCACCGCATAGCCGCGCAGCGCGTTGCCCGTGTGGACGCTGATGCCCACGATGTCGCCGGGCTTGATGGTTTCGGGCACAATCTGCTCGATGGACTCATCCACCAGAATCGGATTGCCGACCGAGCGCGGCGTGGCCGCGGCCATCACAAAAAGCCAGCGCGGCGTAATCACCGCCGTGCCAAATGAATTGTCGCTGGGATTGACCAGATGAACGCTCATCAGATCCAACCTTTCCTCGTGCGAGTAAAGTGGCCTCAGAGAGCGCATTCGCCGTCTGCCCCTTCGTTGCCCATAGCTCAAACAGGCAGAAAGAGCGGCGGAGAAATTTTCCGCCGGACTGTTTTTCCGATCATACAGGGCGAGGCTGGCGGAAAGTGGTCGGCATTGACCACTTTCCGTCCATGACGCGCCCCATTTCAAGAAATATTTATGAGAAGATTGATCGGCCCAGATGCCATACAGTACCGTGTACCGTTCATTCAGCCGCCTTGCGTTCCGGCAGAGGAATCGGCACCTGCTCGACAATCTCCAGCCCAAAGCCCTCCAGGGCGGGAATGTGCATGGGCGTATTGGAAAGCAGGCGAATGCGGCGAATGCCCAGGTCGGTCAAAATCTGCCCTCCCAGGCCGATGGCGCGCAAGATGCGCCCGGTGCGGGCCTGTACGCCTTCGCGCTGGCGCAGTTCCCCGTGCAGAACCAGGCGGCCAGTAGCCTCGGTCTGCGCAGCCGCCGCGTCGCCCGCGTCAGGAGCGCTCTCTGCGGCTGGTGCGCGCTCAATCTCGAAGCCCCGCGAGGTGTTGTGCAGATAAAGCAGCACACCGCAACCCTCGGCGGCAATCCGGCGCATCGACTCGTCCAGCAGCTCCTGGCAGTGGCAGTCCGCGCCAAAGAGGTCGCCCTCCGTGCAGCGGGTGTGAACGCGCACCAGCACGGCGCGGTCGCAGCCCGGTCGCTCATCCGCATCCTCAGCCTGCGCCAAAGTGGGCGCGACCGGCCCCCGGTAAAAGGCCGGGCAATCGGCGCACAGGTCGCCGCGCACCAGGGCAATGTGGCTTTCGCCGCCGTTGACCTCGCTCTCATAGGCGATCATGCGAAACTCGCCGTGGCGCGTCTGGATGCGGCTCTCGCCGGCGCGCACGATGTAGCGCTCGTGGCGCAGCCGGTAGCGAATCAGCTCGGCCACGGTCAGAATTCGCAGCCCGTGCTCCTGGCAAAAGGGAATCAGGTCGGGAATCCGCGCCATTTCGCCGTCCTCGCGCATCACCTCGCAGATCACGCCCGAGGGATTGAGGCTAGCCATTCGCGCCAGGTCCACCGAAGCCTCGGTTTGCCCGGCGCGCACCAGCACCCCGCCCTTGCGCGCGCGCAGCGGGAAGATGTGCCCCGGCCGCGCCAGGTCGGCGGCCGTTGATTTGGGATCGATCGCGGTGCGAATTGTCTGCGCGCGATCAAAGGCCGAGATGCCGGTCGTCACACCTTCGCGCGCCTCGATTGTCTCGGTGAACGCCGTGCCAAAGCGCGAGGTGTTCTGCCGGCTCATGGGGAAAAGCCGCAAGTGGTCGGCGCGCTCTTCGGTCAGTGACAGGCAGATCAACCCCCGGCCATGGGTGGCCATGAAGTTGATCGCTTCGGGGGTGACGAACTCGGCGGCCATGGTCAGGTCGCCCTCGTTCTCGCGGTCTTCGTCGTCAACAACAACGACCATGCGTCCGGCGCGAATCTCGGCCAGGGCGCCAGGAACATCGATGAAAGGGGCTTCGTGGGTGCGGGTATGAGTCATGGCAACCCCCTTATTCTCGCTTATCGCGGCTGCCGCTCGCAAAAGCGTCTTGCCAGCCAACAAAAAGCGCCGCCCGAAGGCGGCGCTTTTTGCCAGTTTTGATGAAACGGAAGAGGCTTACAACGTCGATTCGATCTCAAAACCCCACGCTTCAAGAAGCGCCTCGGGGATATACTTGGAATTCTTGTTGCGGCGCGCCCACTCCCTGAGACGGGTAGACCGGATGTATTGGTCCGGGGACAGCTTGAACTCCTTGACGATCTGTTCGAAGGAGGTCACAGTGGGTACAACCGGGCCAATTGGCTCAGGCTTTCCCCAATTCGGATTTCCACGACGCTTTGCCATCGATTTGGTGTCCTTAAAGTGTTGAGATACGTGAATGGCCTCGGACGCCGGGGGATATTCTGTGAGTCCTGAGGCAACTTTAGATTCTAATTTTACATATTTTTTCTTCAGAAATCAATAGTAAAGTGCAGCGAAACTCATGCACTACGAGCCTCGTCCTTCTCCTCAACCTTTCCGCAACTCACTCTGATAAAAATATTTAGCCGCGCCGGCCGGAGTTCGGGAAGACTTGCCTGCGCAAAACTGGCCATCCCCCCGCCTTTGGTGGGAGGATACTAGTATGACAACATACAAGAGAGTCTTATTGCTCGGACTTTTTCTCCTTATGCTGGGCGCGGCCTCGGCCAGCGCGGTTGAATTCAAAGTCAGTCGCGATGCTCTGGAACGCACGTTGAAACAGCAGCTCTTCAGCGGCGCCAACGGGCGCTATTACCTCAAGGGCAATGCCCAAAGCGCCTGCTATGTTTACGCCGAAGACGCCAAACTGAGCTTTGCCGGCGACCGCGTTGTCGTGGTCATCAAGGCTCACGCCAAGCTGGGCAAAACCTTCCACAACTCCTGCTTTGGCATCAGCCTCGACACCAGCCCCGAGGTCTCCGTGGCCCCGGTCGGCGAAGGCGAAGTCATCGGCTTTCGCGATGCCCGCCTCGACAAGCTGGTTGACCAAAAAGAACTCAACTTCTTTCTGACGCCCTTTCTCAGCCACCAACTGCCAGCCAGCATGCAGGTCAACGCCGCCGACCTGATGCGCAAGGCACTCGAGGGTTCAACCGCCTCCTCTGGCTACAAGGTCGCTCTGGAAAAGCTGCAAATTCACTCCATGCAGATTCATGGCGATTTTCTTGTGGTTGACGCCGACGGCGACATTAGCATCAAGTAAGCAGTATGCGCGGGGAGAAATGGCGATGAACAGAATTTCGATAGGCGCCGAGGACAGGGTATTTGTGTTGACCGGAGCGGGAATCAGCGCGGAAAGCGGGCTGCCCACCTTTCGCGCCGCAGACGGCTTGTGGGCCGGCAGCCGGGTCGAGGACGTGTGCACACCCGACGCCTGGCAGCGCAATCCATGGCGGGTGTGGCAGTTTTATGCGGCGCGGCGTGCGGCCGGGGCCAAGGCTCAGCCCAATCCGGCGCACATCGCGCTGGCAGAGCTGGAGCGGCGGCTGGGAGACCGCTATTTTCTCTGTACGCAAAATGTGGACGACTTGCATGAGAGGGCCGGCTCTGTGCGCCTCGTGCATATGCACGGCGAGTTGAACAAGGCCCACTGCGAGAACGATTGCGGCCGTCCGCCGGTCGAGGATCGCGCCATTTATGGCAGCCTGAACGAGGTGGGGCATTGCGCCTGTGGGGGCCGCTTGCGCCCGCACATTGTTTTCTTTGGCGAGATTCCGCTCGAGATGGAGCGCATTCAGCAGGAGATAGATAAAGCTACGTTGATGGTGGTGGTGGGCACTTCCGGGTCTGTTTATCCGGCGGCCAGTTTTGTGCATTGGGCTCGGCAAAACGGGGCGCGCACGGTTTATGTGGGGCCAGAGCCGCCGCTGAACGCCGCGGCGTTTACCCACGTGGCGCTGGGCAAGGCGGGCGAGGCGCTGCCCGGTCTCTTCGATATGGCCGAATAGAAAAAGCGAGTGGATGGGGCGCGGTGTTACTTCTAGGCCAGGTCGGTCAAACGCTTTTGTAACGTTACAACCGTGTTAATATCGAAGATCAAGGAGCTGGCCACACCGGCAATTAGCCGCCGCGCCCACCACGATGAATCTCTACCTCATGCGCCATGCCAATGCTGGAGTCTTTCGCGGAAATCCGGCTCTCGACGCCAAACGCTCGCTCATCAAAGAGGGCAAGGAGCAGTGCATGTTGATGGCGCGGGTGTTGAGCGCGCTGAATGTGCAGGTGGACGTGATTGTATCGAGCCCTCTGAAGCGCGCCCTGCAGACGGCTCAATTTGTGGGCACGGAACTTGGTTACGAGTCGAGGGTCGAGATCAGCGAGGCGCTCAGTCCCGACGGCGATTTCGCGGATTTTCAAGATATGCTGACCAAGTATGCCGACCGCGAGGGCGTGCTGGCCGTGGGGCACAACCCCAACCTTTTTCAGTTTCTGGGCCGGCTGGTTTCAAGCAATGGGTCGGCCGCCATTCGCATGAGAAAAGGCTCGGTGGCGCGCGTGGATATGGATCGTCATCCACCGCTGTTGCAGTGGCTTATCGATCCCCGTTCGGCGCGCTGGATTTATGCCAGCGCAACGTGGAACGCACGTCCCAAGTCCTTGCGTAAATAACTGGGTGCGGCAAAGCGGCCCAGCCTGCATCTCGCCATATAGACAGAGATTTGCAGATGATGAATATCAATTCAGCTCCGGAAACCCTTGATTCGCTTATCAGGCTCCCTGCCTTGCAACAAGGGCACGGCTTCAGCCGGGCCGATAGCAGGGATTTTGAAAGAGTTATGTACGGGCTGAAGCCCGTACCCTTCACCGAACCTGAGTTTTTCCGCAGTCTGTAAAGCCCATTCTTTTTCTGACCTGTCTTCGGCACGACTATAGCGAAACCAGAGTAGCTGTACCCAAGGGCAATGCGGCAAAGTGGCTTTTTCCTCAAGAAAAAGCCACCTCGGAGACACTTTTCGAAGGCACGATTACTCTGGTTTTGCTCTAAAGCCGCGCCCTGTTACAGTACCGCGTCGATGACCTCCCATCATCCGCGCACCGGAGCTAGCTTGATATTCATCTTGCGAGAACCTGTTATCCGCGTTGGGGTGCGACGCGCAAGGCCAGTGCCCTCGCTGCGTTGATGGTGGCGTGGCGCGGGTCGCTGAGCAGGGCGGCGGCAGGCTCTTGGAGTTCGGCGATCCATTGCTCGGCGGCGCGCTGAGCTTCCTCGGGGCCGTGCATTTTCAAAACTGTCTGATAAAACGAAGCAAGTTCGCGCTCGGCGGCACGATAAAACTCGACGTCGCTCAGACTGGATTGCCGGCGGTCACGCAAACTCGAATTCGATCTTTTGTCGCACATAGCAGAGGATGCTCCCTTCATGTCGTGAGGCGCGCGCGCGGGGGGCTCGCTTCTTCTTGCCCGGCTCTCCCGAACGCAACAAAGCGCGGAAATAAAGCAATGATGCGATGACTTGGAACGAAGACAATCGTTTTTTGAGTTATGCAATGAGTTACCCAAACCTTTCCTTCAAAACGGGGAAAAACTGACCGGCTTATTAAAGTGTGCGCTTGAACAGCGGCGTGGCGACGAGCAGTGTGCCGATGCCAAAGGCAAAGAGAAAGAGCAGATCGAATTGAATGGCCGCAAAGCCGCCGTCCTTGAGGATGATGGCCTTGAAACCGTGGATGCAATAAGTGAACGGATCGACAACGGCGATGGCCCTGAGCCAAGCGGGAAAAGAGGCGATGGGGTACATGGCGCCAGAGGGATAAAAGAGAAGCACATTGAGCACTCCGAACATGGCGCGCGGAGTAAGCGGGTCATCAACGCGGACCATAAACAGAAACATCATGCCGTTGAAGGCGATGGATGTTCCCAGGACCAGGCAAAGCATTTCAAGCATGATCATGGGATGAAAGATGATGCCGAGGCCGGCCATCAGAGAGCCGACAACGGTGAGCACAATGCCGCTGAGAACAGCCTTGATGGAGCCGGCGATATTGAGACCAAAGACCAGCTCGAGCTTGGTGATGGGGGTGACGAGATAGCCCTCGTGAACGCCGCGAGCCTTGTCGTCGATGTATAACATGCCGCCGCCGATCATCACCGAGATATACATGGCCATGGCGATGCAGGCCGGGAGCAGGAATTTCAAGTAGTTGACATACGGGTATAACTCGACGATCTTGAGGGCGATGGAGTTAGCCAGCCGCGGCTGAATGGTGGGCGAGGTAAGGGCGCTGACCAATAACTGCATCTCGGATTCAAGCGAGGCCGAGGTGAACTGATCGGAGTTATCGACGACCATGCCGATCTCCGGCGCCTCCTGAGCGTAGACGCGGCGCGAAAATTGCTTGGGAATGACGACGGCGGCGTCGACCCTGCCGGTGCGCACATCCTCGCGGGCCTGCACCTCGCTGGAATACTCTACGGTGGTGAAGGTCTTGATGTTGATGGCGATGGAGTCGAAAGCCTCGCGGATTTTGACGGCCTGCGGGCCGTGATCGTAATCGACCACGGCGACCCGGCAGCCCACGATCTTGCCGCCGAAGGCGTTGCCCATGATGAGCAATTGCAGGATGGGCATCATCAGCGACATGATCATGAGGGTGGGCGAGCGGAAGAACTTGCGCATCTCGCGCTCGACGATGGCGAGCATTCTGTTCATGGACGGGCTCCGGGGCGCGGCGGCATGGTGAAGGCTGGCGGCTTGACCTGTTCATCGCGAAGCTGGCGGCCGGTGTAGTGAACGAAAACGTCGTCGAGCGTGGTGTTCTGCACGCTGAGCGAAGTAATGTCCTCGTCTAACTTCGCGGCTAACTCGACTAACTGCATGGTGGTGCGCGAGCCGGAGGAAGTTAGTACGCGATAGAAGCCGGCGCTCTCGGCCTGCGCACTGGTGACGCCCTCCAGGGCCTCCAGCCGGGCCTTCCATTCGGCGGCTTCGTGCGCAAAGCGGATCTCGACGACGTTTGCGCCGGGCACGTCGTGCTTGAGTTCGAGAGGCGTGCCAAGAGCGACCAGTGTGCCATGATCGACAATGGCGATGCGGTCGCAGAGCTTGTCGGCCTCTTCCATGTAGTGAGTGGTCAGCAGCATGGTGAGGTGGCGCGTTTTGCGCAGGTTGTCGAGCATCTCCCAAACAGCGATGCGCGAAACCGGGTCGAGGCCGGTGGTGGGCTCGTCGAGAAAGAAAATGCTGGGATTGTGGACCAGGCCGCGGGCAATCTCGACGCGACGCCTCATGCCACCCGAGAGAGTCTTCACCTGCGCGCCGCGCCACTTGATCAGATCCACCGCTTCGAGCACCTCGGTGATGCTTCTTTCGCGCTCGGCGCGGGGCACGTTGTAGAGTTTGGCGTAGATGCTTAGATTCTCTTCGACGGTGAGGTCGGGATCGCTGGTCAGCGCCTGGGGAATGACGCCAATCAAATTGCGCACGGGGTTGGGCTCGCGGGCCACCTCGTGACCGGCGATGATGGCTTTGCCGCTGGTGATGGGAATCAGCGTGGTCATCATGCGGATCAGCGTACTTTTGCCGGCGCCATTGGGGCCGAGCAGACCGAAGATTTCGCCTTCGGCGACCGTGAAGCTCACGTCCTTCACGGCTTCAAAGCTGCCGTAGCGCTTGACGATATTTTCGACTTCAATGGCCGTCGTCATTGCTTCACCAGCTTGTTCTTCGGGATATAGACCTCGGCGGTCATACCGGGGACAAAGCGTTCGCCGGGGTTGTCGATGAGCAGTTTCAACTGCACGGTCTTGATGTCGCGCTTGCGGGAGCTCACATCGCGCTGGGTGGCGAAGTCGGCCTCGGCGGCCTTTTTGATGACCTTGCCCCACAGGGTCGCGCCCGAGGGCATCACCACGCGCAGCGAGTCGCCCAGTTGCACGGCATCGGCCTGGGTTTCAGGCAGCGGCGCGTAGATCCAGGTCTGAGTCAAGTCCATGATGGTGACAATGGCCGCGCCTGCCGTGACTACCTCACCCTGCCGTGCGGCGCGCACATTGACCTTGCCGCTGACCGGGGCAAAGATCTGTGCGTAGCCGACTTCAACCTTGGCCTGCGAGGCCAGTGCGCTGGCGTTGGCCACCAGGCTTCGGGTGGAATCGACCGTGCGGGCGGCGGCGTTGGCGGCCAGTTCGTGGGCGCGGGCCTGGCGTGAGGCGGCTTCGGCGGCCGCCACGTTCTCGCGCGCTGTCTCCACGGCGGCCTTGTCGGCTTGCAGGCTGGTGACCGCGTCGTCCTTGGCCTGCGCGCTCAAAATGCCTTGCTGCGCCAGGGCAACCGTGCGGCTGGTGTCGGCTTGTTGATGTTCAAAGTTGGCCTGGGCCTGGGCTAGCGTGGCCTTTGCGGCGCGTGCCTGAGCCTCGGCGGTGACTGTGGCGCTGATGACTTCGCCGCGGGTCTGGCGCTCGGTTTCGACGGTTTCGCCCAGTTTGCCCTGCTGGCTGGTCACTGTGGCTTCGGCGGCCTTGCGCGCCGCTTCCAGATCGTCGCTTTCGATGACCGTGATCAACTGGCCAGCCTTCACATCCTGGCCCTCGTCCACCGTCAGGGTCTGAATGCGCCCGGGAATCTTGGCGCTGACCACCACCTCATTGGCGTCAACCGTGCCGATCAACTGCAAATCGCTGGAAGGGCGAACCGTGACAAAGTACCAGATCAGCGAGCCCGCGGTAAGCAGGGCCAGGATAAGAAAAACTCGATTGCGTGCGTTCACTTGCGCCTCATTTGGTCTGTATGGACTACGGCGGTTGCGGGCCAAAGATTGTCAATGACTTCTACTGGGGGCATGGGGGTGGCCGCCAGCACCCGCGCCGCCACCCGCGCGCCGTGCTCGCGATCGACAAAAATTGCCTGTCCCAGATATTCGACCGAGGCCTTGCGGCGATATTCCAGCTCGCTCTTTTCCATGGGATTGATGCCAAAGGCCAGCTTGGTCAGCGGGGCAGTCAAAAAATAAAAGACATTGGCGCCGAGTGAGGTGTAGCGAATCTGCTGCGGGTCGACCGGAATCAATTCACCCGAGGTGATGCCATCCTCCAGCAGCTTTTGGATCATGCACCACAGGGGGCGGAAAAATTTCTGTGCCATCGCGGCCAGTTGGTTTTCCTCCCCCTGGTGCAGGCGAACCATCTCCTGCTGCATCAGGGTACGCATGGAGGGATGCGAGTAGGCACGGTCAAAGTTGTTCAAGGTCATCTGCACCAGGCGCTCACCGGCCGAGGTTTCCGCGCTCAAGATGGCTTCGGTATCTATCCTGACTTCTTCGAAGGCCGACTCCATAGCCGCTACGTAGAGCTTCTCTTTGCTCTGGAAGTAGTAGTAAATCAGCGCCTTGTTGACGCCGGCTTCCTCGGCAATCTGTTCGGTGCGCGCGCCGGCCAGGCCGTATTCGCTGAATTGGCGAATGGCGGCGGCGAGAATGCGGGCGCGGGTTTGGTCCGCGCGTTCGCACTGAGTGCGGGCTGGGCAGCAAATTTTCATAAATTAACTAACTGGTTAGTAAGTTAGCAGAATCGCGATTTCTTTGCAAGGGACGATGTGCGGAATGCGGCAATGTGTAGAGCCTCTTGCAAAAATCTGACGTTAGCACATTTATGGATGGTGATTCCAAACATTAGAATAGAGGAGAGTGTTTACCTAAAAATAGATAAAGCCTCTCTCTGGAATGTTGAGAAGATCTATGGTTGCGTCAGGGCGCACCACGGTTTTATGGATGCGTCGACCATTTCTGTCTTTTTTGAAACGACTTTGGTTCGTCTTGTCATGCGGCCAGGATGGTGGCGAGTATTGCAGTTGTCCTGCTCGATCGGGATGGTATGCGCCCTGCCAACGACGTGGCGCTCCAGAGGGAGTACTTTGGCGAAGGCGCCCCAATCGTCCGTGTAAAAGGTGCAGTGGGTCAAGCGTTTGACTTTGTCGCAGAGTCACTGGAAGGTTGCAACATTACGACCGCCGAGAACCCCGGCGACAGTTCGCCCTGAAGCACGATCCACGGCCTTGATGAGCCAGAGTTTGTTCCTTTTGAGCCGATGAAATGCCACATCTCATCGAACTCCATCTCTTCGATGGTTGCTGGAATCTCCGGTGTTCCGAGCAAGTCGGCCTCCTGTTTCAGCCACTTCTGCACAGCCGGTCGCGTAACCCCAAACAACTTGGCGATAAACCCATAGGAGGATTTGCCCAGGGAATAGAGAATCACAGCAAAAGCTCTCTTGATCGCCGTGTCCTCCTTGAAGCGCTTATCCCCCACTACAAATCAGACCGCAACTCTTGCAGCGATAGCGCTGTTGTCCTCTCACGAAGCCGTTCCTGACGAAATCCTTGCCATTACATTGCTTGCAGTGGTTTATAAAAGCCTCCCATAGTGGGCGTGGCTCCTTATATCATGAATCTATCTATAGGTAAACGGTCTCCAGCTTTCTTCGGGTTCGTGAAGGCAAGAGCAAGAATGCCCGCCGGATTATTCCGCTTACAGACCGGCGGCAGCCTTGCTTCGGGAGCCGGAAGCGGCCAAGTTGAGTGGCTTTGTCTTTGCCAACCGTGACGGTCAGCGTACCTTGGAACGTCGATCAACCACCTGCATCGGGACGCTTGCGCTTCCAAGATCGCTGGAAAGCGATGGGTGCTCTTCCCGGCCGATTTTGTGATGCACTCCCTACGTCATACAATGCTTACAAGACTTGGGAAATCGGGAGTGGACGCTTTCACCATCATGCGGATTGCCGGTCACAGCAGCATCGTGGTCTCGCAGCGGTATATCCATCCAACCCCGGAGGCAGTGGAGCGGGCTCTTGAGCGTCTTCAACTGTCCGGCGATTTTGCCGTAATTGAGCCGAAACGACTGCCACCCGCTACAATATCCGCTAAACTGACGGTAGCGGTCGCCGTAAATCATTGAAGGGCCTGTAGCTCAACGGTTAGAGCAGGGGACTCATAATCCCTTGGTTCGGGGTTCGAATCCCTGCAGGCCCACCAATTAAACAACTGAAATAAGAGAGCTTACAAGCCACGAGGAAAATGTTTCCTGAGTGGCTTTTTCATTTGGTGCCTGTTTTGGTGCCTGTTGGTACAGTCAGCACATCGGAGGCGCTATGAAGCGAAACGGCACTCCAAAAGTAAAAGGTGGATTTGAACGTCCGGTTGGTTCCGGTTGCTGGTGGATCAACCACTACGTTGACGGCAAGCAGCACCGTGAGAAAGTCGGCCGTCGCAGCGATGCACTCAAGCAGCAGAAGGAAGCTGTAGCCCACGAGGCTGGAGCCCCGGTCTTCCCACGGCCCGGCCCCCGGTCCGATTGCCGCTGGTGGTTTGAACCGGCTCTCCGCGAAGCGAAGATCTCCGAGTACACCTGGCACAATAACCGGCATACGTTTTGCTCGTGGCTTGCCATGGCCGGAGTGAGCACCCGGGAAATTCAAGTTGTGAGGTAGCTGCCTTAGTACAGTTGTGTTTTGATGTTGTTTGGCTGGGTCTTGAAGGCCAAAACCTCGTTGGCTGTGTTACGACAGCATTTTCCAGCAAGCGATAGAAGAGCATACCCCGACGGCGCGATTTCCTGCGGTTGAAGCGAAAGGCGAATTCGTCCAAGTATGCGCCCAGATGCGTGGCGGTGACTGAACCTTGATGTGTTCCCAGCATCCAGCGTTTCAGCAGTGATGCGATCTTGTGGACTCCCGGCATAATTACATGCGCTGGATCGCCGCTACCGGAGATGCTGACAGCATGATGCTCGTAGCCTTCTTTTGCCAACCCCGCATAGCTTTTCCAACCATCGGTGTTCACCTGTGATCCCGGCTCAATTGTGAACTGCACAAAGGGAATCAGACTGCGCGAGGAGGCATCGACCACCCGCTTGAGCCGCACTCGCCAGAAGCCTATTGGCGAAAGCACTTCGATCGCGATGGCCACGATGAACTTACGCTCCGTGCCGCGACCGCGTGTGCCCTGCTCGATTCCGCCCACGTAGGTTTCGTCCACCTCGACGGTGCCTTGAAGTCGCTCGCGGCCAGGACGCACCAGATGGCGGTATAACAGTCGGCCAGCGGTACGCGGCTGCGATCGAAGGTCGTTCCTGCCATTACAGACACTTTGCGAGCGCAGTCGGCACAGATTCAGCGCCCGTCGGGCAAGCGCCATCCCTTTCACTGGAGCATTTTGGACAATGAAAACCCTTCGGCCAGCGCAACCGCTCCAGGTAGGTAATGCAGGCTTGTTTATCTGGAAACCAAGCTCGGAACTGCTGCCAAGTGCCTGGATAATCAAGCCCCAAGCCGGGTTTTGCCTCGGAAACCACTACATATGGACACCACTGTACTAAGGCAGCTACCCTACTTTGAGCAAAATACGCTCAGCGCCAAAAAGTGTTGTGGAAGCGAGCCGAGGGTCGCCAAGCCCAGCGCAGGTGGTTAGAGGAGCTTGCCGGCGGCCAAGTCGCGGATGAGGCCGCGATCGGCGGCCAGAAACTCGTAGCTGGCCAGTTCTTCCAGCTTGACCCAGCGGACCTGGTGATAGATGCGGTTGAGAATTTCGCCGGCAAATTCGCGCACCGCGTAAAAGCGCAGATCGACGGCGCCGCCGTGGCGATAGTTGTGGCGAATATGGATGACGTGGGGTCCAATGACGGCATGAATGCCAATCTCCTCATCCAGTTCGCGGGCCAGGGCTTGCTCGGGGCTTTCACCGGCCTCGATTTTGCCGCCGGGGAACTCCCACAGCAGGGCCATGGGCTGGTCGGGCCTTCGCTGGCCGATCAGGATTTCATCGCCGCGCACGATCAGGGCAGCCGCCACAAACCGGAGCGCGGGACCAAGCTGGCGAGGATTGGGCTGGCGAGAATTGGGATTTGCCTGAACTTCTTCCACGTATCTAGTGTAGTCGCAGAAACAGGGATGCGGATTCAACTCCTACATCCCGGGGTAGAGACAAGCGAAAAAAGGAACGGCGGTTTCAGCCGAGGCGCGTCTTATTCGCCCTGGACGGTGGCGTCGAGGCTCTCGGCTTCCGCGGGCACAAAGAAGCCCCAGCAATGCTTGACCGCGGCCTTCAGCAGGGCGGGTGAGGGGTTGATGGGGAAGGCGTGGCGGGCGGTTTCGAGCATGGCAAGATCGTGGATCGAGTTGCCAAAGACCAGGTCGGGTTGCGCCAGCCCGACGCGGGTCAGGGAAGCGGCTTTGGCCTCGTCCGTGGGCACGTCGAGAATGTCGTGGCTAATGATGCCGTCGGAGACGCGCACCTCGGCGGCCAACACGTGCTCTTCGGGAATGCCAAACTGACGCGCTCCCTCAGCCACCACCCACTTGTTGGTGGAGCTGACGGCCCACAACTCGACGTCCTGCTGGCGCAACTTGGCGACCAGCGCGGCCATCTCCGCGAAGATGCGCGAGGGCATAAAGCCGCGCAGGTATTCAGCGGCTGCCGAGCGCAGTTCCTGTTCGCGCAGCCCCGTGTAGATCTGCACCATCTCGCCGCAGATCTGCTGCTCGCTGACCTTGCCGGCCAAATAGGCGCGATAGCGGGTGTCGATGCCGTCGCTGGTGGCGCGCGAAACCAGCCCCTGCTCCAGCGACCAGTTCATGAAACCTACGCCGGAGTCTCCGCTCCATAGTGTGCCATCGCAATCGAAGACGGCGACTTTTGGATTGCTGTCGAAGACCAGACGCTCGAATTCACGAACCGTCCAGCGGGGAGTTTCAATCTGCGTAGGTGTCAAAATATCCTCAGTCATTTCGTAAAATCATCCAACTCTATTCTCTAGCAAAATTGATTATTTTGCACGTAAAGGTTTGAAAAAAAGGCCTCTTGCGCTTCCCGATTGCGGCTTTCGGCGGAATGTTCTATAGTCCCTTTGCGATGAAGATCAAGATTTCCGCACTTTTGCCCTCCGCGCTGGCGTTTGCTGGCTTGTTTTGTTGTCTTTCCAGCGCCACGGCGCAAAGCGCGCCAGCCGCCAAGCCCACCGTCGCCGAGGCGCTGGCTTTTCTTGCCAGCGCCGAAAAGGAACTGAGCGCGATGAGCGTTGATGGGGCGCGCGCCGCATGGGTCGAGGAGACCTACATCACCGACGACACGGTTACCCTGCTGGCCGAGACCAATGATCGCGAGATCGCACGGCAAACAGAGCTGATTGGCGAGGCCAAGCGCTTTGACGGCCTGGAGCTGCCCTCTGACGCGGCGCGCAAGCTGCTGCTGCTCAAGCTGGGCATCGGCCTGTCTGCGCCCTCTGACGCCACACTGCGCGCCGAGACCACCCAGAAGGCCGCCGAGCTGGGCGCAGCCTATGGCCGCGGCCGCTATTGCCCCGGGGCCCCCGGCGACAGGTCTTCGTCGGCGGGGAGCCCCGGGGCCAACTCCGAGCACTGCCTGGGCATTGACGAGATGGAATCGCTGATGGCCACAAATCGTGACCCCAAGGAACTGGCGGCGATGTGGGTGGGCTGGCACACGGTGGGCGCGCCGATGAAGCCCAGCTACGCGCGGCTGGCGGAACTCTCCAACCAGGGCGCGCGCGAGCTGGGTTTTGCCGATACCGGCGCCCTGTGGCGCTCGCAGTATGATATGACGCCTGACCAGTTCCAGGCCGAGATTGAGCGGCTCTGGAGCCAGGTCGAGCCCCTCTATCGCGAGCTGCACACCTATGTGCGCCACAAGCTGATCGAAAAATATGGCGACGCCGCGCGCCGGCCCGACGGCATGATCCCCGCGCATCTGCTGGGCAATATGTGGGCGCAGGAGTGGGGCAACATCTATGACGAGGTGGCGCCGCCAGCCCAGCCGCTGCCCTACGACCTGGGCGCGATTCTGAAGGCGCGCAACACCACGCCCGAGCAACTGGTCCGCTATGGCGAGGGCTTCTACAAGTCGATAGGTTTCGACGCGCTGCCCGACACATTTTGGAAGCGTTCGATGCTCGCTCATCCTCGCGACCGCGACGTGGTTTGCCACGCCAGTGCCTGGGACATCGACAACCAGCGCGACGTGCGCATCAAGGCCTGCTTCCAGCCCACCTCGGACGACTTTGTTACCGTGCATCACGAGCTGGGCCACAATTATTATCAGATGGCCTATCGCAACCAGCCCTTCTTCTTCCAAAACGGGGCCAACGACGGCTTCCACGAGGCCATCGGCGACTCGATTGCGCTCAACGTGACGCCGGTGTACCTGAAGAAGCTGGGCCTGATCGACACCGTGCCGCCCGAGAGCGCCGACATTCCTCTGCTGCTGCGCACCGCGCTCGACAAGATCGCCTTTTTGCCCTTTGGCCTGCTGATCGACAAGTGGCGCTGGCAGGTCTTTTCTGGCGAGGTAACGCCCGAGCACTATAACGCCGCCTGGTGGGCGCTGCGCGAAAAGTATCAGGGCGTTGCGCCGCCCGTCGAACGCACCGAGGCCGACTTCGATCCCGGTGCAAAATATCACATTCCCGGCAACGTGCCTTACATGCGCTACTTCCTCGCTCGCGTTTACCAGTTTCAGTTTTATCGCGCCATGTGCCAGGCGGCCGGCTACAAGGGACCGCTGAATCGCTGTTCGGTGTATGGCTCGAAAGAAGCTGGCGCGCGGCTGAACGCCATGCTTGAGCTGGGCCAATCCAGGCCCTGGCCGGAGGCGCTGAAGGTGATGACCGGCAGCGACAAGGCCGACGCTTCGGCGATTGTCGAGTACTTCCAGCCGCTGCTTGATTGGCTCAAGGAACAGAACAAGGGCGAAAAGGAAGGCTGGACGCTGCCCGCCGATCCGCTGAGGTAGTTTTTTCTGGATTCCCAGCTCTCGATTCTGAGACCTTGTCTCATGATCCTCTTGCAAAAATCCGGTGATATCGCATTCTGCGGATTGGAAGATTTTGCAGAGAGGCTCTGCAGCTAAAAATTAACAGTGAAGTTGCGGATTGCCGATGCACCATTCTGATCCGTTTGATCGTTTGCTGAACGCTCAGGCCGTGAGCGAGCCGCTTTGCCTAGTGACGGCGGACTCGCAAGTGCGGCAATAACTCGGATTTGGTGATCGAGGTGTAGCGATCAATTGCGCATTCGCGACGCAGAGCCGCGTGCGTATTGCTTGGCTCCGAGCCGAGAAAAATATAAAGGTTAGATAAGCTCTCAGTGGCGATGGGCGAGCAGGATCATGAGCAACAGAACCACAACTGGAATCAGCGCCAGCGCGCCGTAGTAGACAATTTTGCGCGAGAGCTGCGACTTGCGTTTTTGCCAGTCGCGCAGCTCGATGCGGTCCTCGACACCGACCTGATCGAGGTGCTCCAGATCCCGGGCAAATTCTTGCGCCTTGGCGTAGCGGTTGCGCGGATCGCGTTCCAGGGCGCGATAGATCACCTCTTGCAACTGCGCGGAGATGGCCGGATTGGCGACTCTGGGCGGCGTCGGATAGTTGAGCAGCCGGTCATTCATTGCCGCCAGCGGCGAAGGGCCATTGAAAGGCAGTTTGCCGCTCAGCATCTCGTAGAGAATCACGCCCAGGGCGTAAATATCCGAGCGGCCATCGCCGCGCTTGCCCTTCACCTGCTCGGGCGAAATGTAATTAGGCGTACCCAGGGCGGCGGTGAAGTTGGCATAAGTGAGGCGCCGCGCAGCCGCGTCGCCGGCAATGCCAAAGTCGATCAGTTTGATGTTATCGTGCTCGTCGACCATGATATTTTCTGGCTTCAGATCGCGATGCACGACGCCATTGGCGTGAATGTATTCAAGACCATCGAGCACACGGATGGCGATGCGCCGGGCGCGCTCGGCATCGAGATGGCCTTCGTCCATGATTGCGCGCAGCAGCCGTCCCTCGCACCACTCCATCACCATGTAGATGCGTGAGCGCTTTTTGCCGCTGTAAACCCGCATCACCGCCGGGTGGTTGAGCTTTTCTCCGATGCCCGCCTCGCGCTGAAAGCGATCAAATAAGATAGGGTCGGCTTCCATGTCGGGGTGGGGAATCTTGAGGGCGAGTTGGCGATTGTCGCGCGTGTCGGTGGCGCGATAGATGGTGGCCATGCCGCTGCGGGCAACTTGTGATTCAATGCGATAAAAATCAATCTGCGAACCGGCTTCGAGGCTGTCGTGATAACCCATGGGCGGCACTCTCCAAAATTTTCTCTTCTTACTTTACCGGGAAACTCGGCCAAATAAGTAAAGGTTCCATAAGTGTTTTATGCTTTTGGAATTCAGCTTCAATCTTGCAAGCGATAGGGGCGGCCGCGATACATGCCCACCTGCTCGACCGAGCGAACGCGAATCACCTGCGCGGTGGTGTTGTCGTTGCCATCGACCTCGACGGCGCGAGCGACTAACTCACGAGCCACATCGTCCATTTTCTTTTTTTGCGAGACGATGGCGGCCATCTCTTTTTCGTCCAGTTCATCATGCACTCCGTCGGTGCAGAGCACTAAAACGTCGCCAGCCAACAGGGTAAGTGAGGTTGTGTCGGGTGAAACAAAAAGCTCCGGCCCCAGGGAGCGAAGGATGACATGACGAGAATCGGAGGTTGCCATCTCTGCCGCGGAGATAAGACCCAGCTTGTGCTGCTCGTTGACCCAGGTGTGATCATGCGTCATTTGCCGGGCCGCGCCGTTGCGCACCAGGTAGCAGCGCGAATCGCCCACGTGCGAAATGACAGCCTGATCGTGGCGCAGCGCGCAGGCCACCAGGGTTGAAGCCATGCGCCGGCCTTGATACTCCGGCATCAGGGTGCAATCATGCACGGCGGAGTTAGCCACTTCAACCAGGCGCGGCATCAGGCTGGGCAGCATCGACCCGGCAGGCGCTTTGGCAAACTCCTCGGTCATTACCTTGACTGCCGTGGCCGAGGCGACCTCGCCGAAATCCATTCCGCCCACGCCGTCGGCAACGGCGAACAGAAAGCCATGGCTGCGCCCCTGGCGGCGCGACGAGGGAATGAACGAGGCCATTGCATCCTCGTTATTGGTGCGAATCTTGCCGAAATCGCTGGCCTGGCCAAATTGAATGTCTAGCATAACGCCGATGCCTCCAGCATTTTCCGCTAACCGGTAGAAAGATGCCCAAATAAGATTGTGAAACATTTGTCTGTAAACCGCCAATGGGCGGCCTTTTTCCACATCGCAAGGACGCGGGAAAAGACCACCCAGGATGGCGAGTTATGCTTCGGCTGATAAGTTATTTAACATCGAGCAAGATCGCCTTGCCCTTTTGCCTCGAAGTGCGGATGAAATAGATAGCTCCGTAGATGCCCCAGATGGCGGAGATGCCCAGCGCCAGCAGCGGCTCCTTGAAGGTTCCCAGGCCGAAGACCGGGCTGATCACGTAGAACGCCATCAGAACCACATTGGCGAGGAGGCCGAAGCCGGGGATAAGCAGGTGATAGACCACGTTAAAGTCGGGGCGCTTCCAGTAGGCGATGATGCAGAGCAGGCAGCTCAGCGCATACAGGATAAAGGTGCCGAAGTTGGAGGTGAGCGTGATGGTCAGCAGCGAATTGGGCAGCGCGGCCAATTGGTCGTGCGAGAGGTAGCCCCAGTTGGAGAAGATGCCGGAAGGCAGCGCCTTGATGGCGACATCGGTGGGCGCGCCGGCATCGCCGAAGACCAGCGAGACGGCGATCACGCCGACCACGGCAGAGATGGTGGCCAGGGTCCAGATGGCCTTGCGGGGGCTGAGCGATCCGGCGTGAAGAACACCAAAGTGCTGCGGAGCTTCATCGTCCTTGCCCATGGCGTAGGTGACGCGGGCGCCGGTGTTCATGCAGGAGAGGGTGGTGCCGATCAGCGCCAGGAAGACGGTGAAGGCTTCCGCCAGCATGAAGTAGTGGCCGTTGCCGTGGCCCAGCAACGCGTCGCCGACGATGATCATCATGTCGCCGATGGGCGCCGCGGAGCTGGCTGCGCTGGCCATGGAATAGCCGGAGTTGAGGAAGTAGTTAGCCGCGAAATACTCAATCAGATAGCAGATCAGGCCCTGAATGAGCAGCGAGGAGATGACTGCGATGGGTATATGCTTGGTTGGATTCTTAGCCTCGCCTCCCATCGCGGTGACCGATTCGAAGCCGACCAGGATGAGAATGGCGACCGTGGCTTGAATAAACAGGAAGCTGAACTTGTGCGGCGAAATGACCGACGCGGCAGAGGTGTGGGTAAGGAAGTTGCCCTTGTCGTCTTTTTCAGGATAGTTGATGGTGAAGGGAGTCGGCTTGCCAGTCGAGTCCAGCAAGGGCTGCGGTACGCCTGCGGCATCGCGGACAGTGGTGCCGTCCTTGGCGGTGGCGAACTGGTAGCTGTAGGTGGCCAGCGTTTGCCCGTCGTACTGGAAGGCAGGCGAGCCGGCGGGATGGCTGGTGCGATAGCCGATAGCCAGGACGCTGAAAACGAGCAACGCCGAGATCTGAATGATGTTGATGGCCAGGTTGACCGCAGTGGAAGCGCCCGCGCCCTTGGAGGCGATCCAGCCAACGAAGAACGAGAAGACGATGGCGATCAGGGCCATGAAGATCGGGCCGGGATTCGAGCCGCTCAGGAAAGTTGGATATAAGAATCCCACGACGTAGCCAACAAAGATGCCGGTGGTGGCCACCATCACGCCGGGATAAACCCAGTAGTAAAGGTGCGAGCCCCAGCCGACGATGAACTTGGCGATGCGGGCGTACTTGGAAAGGCTGTTTGAAGAGAGAAGAGCCTGCTCCGCGTAGTAATAGCTGGAGCCGGTGCCGGGATAGAGCTTGGAGATTTCCGCATACGCAACGGCCGTGGCCAAACACAGCAGCAGCGCGCCGAAGATGCCCAGCCACATGGCCGGCGCGGTGGTTCCGGTGGTGGCTTGAATGTAGAAGGTGAGCCAAAGAAAGGCTCCCGGGGCGATGAGCGCCATCGCGTTACTGGTCAACCCGGTGAGTCCGAGTGTGGCCTGCATCTGAGGTGCTTTTTGATCTGCCATGAGCATTCTCCTGAATGAAGATTGGTGGGACGGTTCACGGAATCGGGCCCGTTCGCGCGATGTCAACTGAAAGTTTAGTTGAATGCTAGAACCGAAGCGATAAAGATGGAATGAAGAAAACAAACTTGGACAGCAAGACTTTGGAGACAGCTCCGGCTAGGCACACCAAGCGATATGCCCGCCGGAATCGCTGTTTCCGCTACTTCGATGCGATGTTATTGCCGAAGATGAACCCGAACTCAAGCACGGCCCGGAATTGGTTCGCGTCCGTCCCCGTCTTGCCAAAGACAGCGCCCGAGGCGTAATCGGTTGCATGCACCACGGCGAGATCGCCGCGGAGGAACGCGCCTCCCTTTTGGTAAGTTGGCGTCGCGGTAAATGTAAATCCCTTGCTGCCCGCTCCAAAGCCAAGCAGGTTGACTGATCCGTCGGTAGTACTGCCCGAACTGGCGAGGTATTCGACGCGCGCCGGAAGCGAGAAGCCGCTCTTGAAAGCGTAGCTTGCGTTAAGCGCGCCGCCGGTTGCGGATGTGCCCTTGGCGACGCCTACCTTGGCGTTGGCCGGCACCTTGCCGTACTGGAAGTAGGGCGAAACAATCCACGGACCCTTGGTGTATGTATAGATCACCGTGTGCATGTAGCCGTTGTTTTGCACCGGCGTGGCGGCGGTTTGATAGGCGGTCTGCCCCAGGTTTCCCATCCCATCGTAGACCAAAACGTGCGGTCCTTTCGTGTAAGTCGCCGAGCCCGAGAGCCACGAGTAGCGGTCGGAATAGTAACCGTCGTTCCAGCTCAACGAGGCGGTCAGATACTTGCCCAGGGTTTGATTCACCTGGATGCCGCGATTGACGGCGTTCTCCTGGTTCCAAACGATGCCGCGTTCGATGTTGAAGTTCTGGTAGGTGAAGGTAGACTCGGCGCCCATCAGCGTTGGCAGTGAGCCGATAAGAAACTGGGTTGTCTTTCCGGCTGGCAGCTTGAGAAAGGCGACCGGGACAGGCCCGTAGAAGTTATTCACGGTATCTTGCGCGTTTGTAAACGGCACACTGAGCGTCGGCATGGTATAGACGCCCGCCTGGATGAAGTACTGAATCTTTCCGTCCGCTTTTTGAATGAAGATCTGCCCATTGCTCAAAGTGGCCTGCGCGCTGTCATCTCCCGCCACTGAATTGTTCTGAAAGACTGAAAAACCGGTCACGATGCCATTGACCGATAACTTGCCCAATGGTCCGGCATCGAAGGTCGCCGGGAGCAGCCATTGCAGCGGACCCGTCAGAACGAATGTGGAGAGCGGCGTGGGGGCAGCGGGCTGATCGGCTGCCACGGGGGCTGCGGCGGGTGCAGGTACGGGCGTTGTTTGCGCGCCAGCCACCAGGGCAAATGCCATGGCGGCTCCAACCATCGTGTGCAGAATGCAATGTGAGTTCCTGTTCATCGGCACTGTTCCTCTCAAATAAGAATGCGTGTTATAGGATGCGGTATCTTCTTTGCCAAAAAGGTTGGCGAACAAGTGCATCCCGCGTGGGACAATCGGTCTGTCAGCCAATCCTTCAAAGGCGCTTGAATCAGCATCTGGAGTAAGTGAGCGCTCTTTGAGGCTGTCTGAATCTTTTTGGATTTACTCTAGTTACGCAGAGGTAACATAAGGAACAAATAAGGAAACCGGAAAATCTTCTTCCATCTTTCATCTTCTCCCAATTTCACTTCAGGCCTGAACTTCCGAGCGTCTGTGCGCTCACCGCCAAGGGGCGACAACATACAGCACAGAGCGTAAATAATCCAGGGATAACTTGTGGATGATCTCATTTTTGCGCGTCGTGCATGGAACGGCACAGGAGCAAGCGCCTCGCGCAATGGGAGACAAGCACCCGTCCGTAAATCGCGCGCGGCGCTCCTGTACTCTTGTCTTGTCCGCGGCCTTGCTGGGCCGCGGCAATCCGGCGAATGGATTAAATTTGCCGCCGCCGCAACACGGCGCGCGGGATGCTTTAGAATTCGTTCATGCGCCGCGGGCTGCAATCGACTGCATCCAATTTCACGCGCGGCGTTGTTCAAGCTGCCACTGGGACAAGAAAGGAGGGTCAATGAAATACGCCGGTTTGCTGGTGATGCCAGCCGGATTCTTTCTCTCGATCGCCGCGCTGGTGCTTTTTTCCGATCCCGCGCCGCGCGCGGCCTTCGTTTTTTGTGGCCTGGCGGTTGAAGCTCTGGGGCTGGGCGTCTCGGTGCGCGGTCACATGGATGAACGAGGAGCGAGTCGCTCATGAATCCCGCTTCGCTTGCACTCCCTGAACTGACGGAAGCAGTTTTTGCGCTGGGTTTTGTTCTGCTGCTGCTGGCGCCCTTGGCCCTTGCCGGCCTGGCGCTGACCAACACCGGTCTGGGTCGATCCCGCTCGGCCGCACAGGCGCTGCTGGGCAGTCTGATTGTGGCTGCAGTCGCCGCCATTGTTTTTTTTGTGGTGGGCGCGGCCTTCACCGGATCAGCCGGCGGCGCTAGTCACATCTTTCACCTTGCCGGCAAGCCCTGGAACTGGCTGGGCGCGGCGCCGTGGCTACTGGGCGGGCTGAGCGGCGCTCCGCCGTACGGCCAACTTGCGTTCCTTTTTGAATTTCTCGCCGTGGCCATGGCCGCCATGATTCCCTGGGGCTCGGGCGCGGATCGCCTGCGCCTGGCCGCGGGCTGCGCCATCGCCGCGCTGCTCTCAGCCGTGTTCTTTCCGCTGCTGGCGCACTGGGTCTGGGCGGGCGGCTGGCTTGCGCAACTGGGAGTCAACTTCTCTCTCGGCGCGGGCTTTCTTGATCCTGGCGGCGCGGCCACAGTGCATCTTCTGGGCGGCTTCAGCGCCCTGGTTGTGGTGTGGACTACCGGCTCGCGCAAGGGCAAATTCCCCAAGGAAGGCTTTTCTACGGCCATGCCCGGCCACAACGCGGTTTATGTGCTCTTCGGCTGCCTGCTGGCGCTGGTGGGCTGGCTGGCCTGGAACGCTGCCGGCGCCCTGCTTTGGCTGCATGCGCCGCTGAGTGCGCTCCCCGTGGTTGTGGTCAACACCCTGCTTTCGGCTGCCGGGGCACTGGCCGCCACCTTTGCCGTCACCCGCATCCGCTTTGGCAAGCCCGACGCCAGCCTCTGCGCCAACGGCTGGCTGGCAGGCCTGGTTGCCTCCTCGGCCTGCGCCGCGGTGGTCGAGCCCCTGCCGGCGCTCTTCATCGGCATCATCGCTGGTCTGCTGACTCCTCTGCTGGTCGAGGTGCTGGAACTGGCCGTCTCCATCGACGATCCTTCGGGCGCTATCTCGGTTCATGCGGTGGGCGGCTTGTGGGGACTATTCGCCGTCGGGCTCTTCGCTCCGCGGCCTGGGCAATTGCTGGCGCAATTGGTGGGCATTGCCGCGCTGCTGGGGCTCATTTTGCCGCTGCTCTATTTGCTCTTCTGGCTGCTCAACCGCGTGGTCGCCTTCCGCGCCGACCCGGACGGCGAGCGCATTGGCATGGATCTGCACGAACTGGGCGGAGGGGCTTACCCGGAGTTTGTGCTTCACCGCGACGACTCGTACCGGTAAAGCACGGAACAGAGAACAGGGAACAGGGAACCGCACCGTGCCCCATTCATTCCGCGCTTTTTGCGGAATGAATGGGAAACCTCAATGAGCTCCTCTCGGTCCGAGCCCTAGCTGCGCGTCAGCGCCTTGATGCGCGCGGCTTCATGGGGCCACTTTTGCACTAACTGCTCATAGCTGGCGTTGCGGTAATCGGCAAAATCGAAGCCAGGGGTGACGGTGCAGCCAAGCAGGGCTGCTTGGCCTTCGCCGATCAGGCGTGTGCCTTGCCAGACGCCTGCGGGAACGAGGAGCTGAACGTGCTGCCCGGCGGCTAAATCCTGACCAAGAGTAAAAAGCGCGGAGCGCCCGTCGGGGTAGAGTTGCAGCATTTCCACCGGGTCGCCGAAATAAAAGTGGAAGAGCTCGTCAGAGGCCAGCACATGCAACTCGGAGAAGCTGTCGGCCTCAATCAGATAATAGATGGCCGTGCCCAGAGGGCGCTCGCCGCGCGGGAAGTCAGCGGTGAGGCGAGAGGCGTAGCTGCGGCGGTAGTAGCCGCCCTCGATGGGGTGCGGCTCCAGGTTGAGCAGGGTCTTGATTTCGTCGGCGTTCATTCATTCTTATGGTAGCAGCGGAAAGGCAGTAGAATATGCCTATGACTGTGCAAATGTATGGAGTTAGCTGGTGCGGAGACTGCCGGGCAACCAGGCAGTTTCTCGATTCGCACGGTGTTGCGTACACCGAGATCGATGTGGACCACGACAAGGAGGCCGAGGCCGAGTTGCTGCGCCGCGTCGGCAAGCGGGCGGTGCCGCAACTGGTCATTGACGGGGAGTGGTTTCAGCCCTACCAGCCGGGGCGCGGCCTGCTGAAAGAGGAGCTGTGCCGGCGGCTGGGGATTGCCAAGCTGTAGTTTTTAGGCTTGGGGGCGGAAAAGCCGTAAAGAACTGTAAATATCCCACCTTAGGCGCAAAAACAAAGACGCGCCGAAGGTGGGGCACCCACTTTAACCATGGACTCCGTAGGTTAAATCCACTTTGAACCGCCAACGTTTGTTGTGCGAAGGAGAAATCCCTTGATTGACCGCTATACGCGCCCGGCGATGGGCCACATTTGGACCGAAGAGAACAAATACCGCTGCTGGCTACAGGTGGAGTCGGCGGCAAGCAGTGTGCTGGCCGCCGACGGCGTGATTCCCGTCGCGGCGGCCGAGGCCATCGCCACCCGAGCCAGCTTTTCCGTGGTGCGCATTCAAGAGATCGAGGCTGAGGTAAAGCACGACGTGATCGCCTTCACCACAACCGTAGCCGAGAGCCTGAAAGCGCAGGGGTTGGACGCGGAATCCAGATGGCTGCACTATGGGCTGACCTCGAACGACGTAGTTGATACCGCCCAAGCGCTGCAAATCAAAGAGGCGTCAGTGCTGATTCGCGAGGGGCTGGTTTCGCTGCTCGAGGTGCTGAAGCGGCGGGCGCTGGAGTTCAAGCACACGCCGACGATTGGGCGCACCCACGGCATTCATGCCGAGCCAACCACCTTTGGCCTCAAGCTGCTCAACTGGTTCGCCGAGATGGAGCGCAACCTGGCGCGTTTTGACGCGGCGGCTGAAGACATGCGCGTGGGCAAGCTGTCGGGCGCCGTTGGCACTTTTGGCCACCTGAAGCCTGAGCACGAGGAGAAAATTTGCGCGCGGCTGGGGCTGAAGCCGGCTCCGGTGGCCACGCAGGTGATTCAGCGCGATCGTCATGCGGCGTATATCTCCACGCTGGCGATTCTGGCCAGCACCATGGACAAGATGGCCGTCGAGGTGCGTCACTTGCAGCGGACCGAAGTGCGCGAGGCGCAGGAGTTTTTCAGCGAGAAGCAAAAGGGCTCGTCGGCCATGCCGCACAAGAAAAACCCCATCACCAGCGAACAGATCAGCGGGCTGGCGCGGGTGGTGCGCGGCAATGCCCAGGCGGCTTTTGAGGACATCGCGCTGTGGCATGAGCGCGACATTTCGCACTCGTCGGTCGAGCGGGTAATCTTTCCCGATTCGACGATTCTGGCCGATTATCTGCTGGCCAAAACCCAGAACCTGATCGACCGGCTGCTGGTTTATCCCGAGCGCATGAAGAAGAACCTGGAATTGACCGGCGGGCTGATCTTCAGCGGGCAACTGCTGCTGGACCTTGCGGGCGCGGGCATGATGCGCGAGGACGCTTACCGTCTGGTGCAATCGCACGCCATGCGCGCGTGGAAGGACGATCTGGTCTTCCGCGACGAGGTGGCGAAGGACCAGGCGATTACCTCGCTGCTGAGCGCCGAGAAGCTGGAAAAAACCTTTGACTACACGCGCCAGTTGGGCAATGTGGACGCCATCTTCCGGCGGGTTCTGGGCGAGTAGGCGCCTGCGGTGCGGCCAATTGCGCTTCGCGCCGACCTGAGGTCGTTTACTGTTGATCCGTCCCGGAAGCTATACAACACCGTGCCCCATTCATTCCGCGTTTTTTGCGGAATGAGTGGGAAACCTCGATACATTCGTTGAGGGCCGGAGCAATAATGGCCGGATCACTCGCAACTGCTTTTTGGCCAGGGGTCGCGCAGCAGGGAACAGAGGCCAAGGTCGTTGCCGTAGCGCTCGACCTCGACGGCGGCCATGCGGATGGGGTGAGCCATGCCTTTGAAGGCGGGCACGGCGTCAGAACCCATGATCTGAGGGCTGACGAAAAAGTGAAAGCGATCCACCAGGTCGGAGGCCAGCAGAGCCGTGTTCAGGCGCGTTCCGGTTTCGGTCAGCAAATTCAGAATGCCCTCTTCGCCGAGCTTGTCGAGCACCTTGCCGAGCGGCACTTGGCCAGCCTGCCACCCCAGCAACGAAGGACTGTTGCCGGGGGCCCCAGCCTCGGCCGCGAGCGGTTCAATGCGAACACCGCGCTGGCGCAGTGCGTCGATGCGGGCTTGGTCTTTCGAAACAGTAAAGATGACCACGTCGTTCTGCGCCGTGGCCACCATCTTGCACTCCAGCGGCATGCGCAGCGCCGAGTCCAGCACCACGCGCAGCAGCGGCCGCCGCCGGCGCAATCCGCTGCGGTCGGTCAGCAGCGGATCGTCGGCCAAAACCGTGTCCACGCCTACCATCACTGCGTCAGCCTGCCAGCGCAGCGGCTGCACGGCGGCGCGCGCCTCTTCGCTGGTAATCCAGTAGGGCTGGCGCAACTGGTGCGCGCCGGGGGGCGGAGCGATGCGCCCGTCCAGGGTCATGGCTACCTTCATCAGCACTAGGGGGCGGCGATGCTGGCTCCAGCGCGCAAAGCCTTCGTTGAGGCGGCGGGCTTCGGCCTCGCAGACTCCAACAACCGTCTCCAGCCCCGCCGCGCGCAGCGCGTCCAGGCCGTGCCCGGCGACCGAGGGGTTGGGATCGATGGTGGCGGCCACCACGCGGCTGAGCCCAGCGTCGACCAGCGCTTGAGTGCAGGGGCCGGTGCGGCCGGTGTGGTTGCAGGGCTCCAGGGTCACGTAGGCCGTGCCGCCGCGCAGTCGCTCACCCGCGAACTGCTGGGCGACTTTGAGGGCGGCCACCTCGGCGTGGTCCATCAGGTCGTACTCGTGCCAGCCCTCGCCGGCAACCTGCCCGGCGCAGTCCAGAATCACGCAGCCCACGGCGGGGTTGGGCGAAGTGACGCCGATGCCGCGCCGCGCCAGCGCCAGCGCGTGTTGCATCCAGTATTGGTCTTGGTCAATCTGTTGTTTCATAAGTTGGTCAATCGCGAACCCTTCCAGTGTATAGGAGGGGCGGCGGGCGCTTTTCCTGGGCATTGCGATAATGGCTTTCCAGAAACATAGACCGATGGGTGTCCCCGCTCCCGGCGACCATTCCCAATCATGAGGAGGGTGCCCCCGGTCCCTCGTCTTTGGGGACCGGGGAAGTGGAGTCGAACAGCCGGAATCGCATCCACTCGGGTCGTTGACCCCCGCCATACCGCATCCTCTTCGATTCTCGAAGGCGGCTGCTCATCTCTCGATTCTTATGACAAGGGCAATCACATGCACAGAATTACCTCCCGTTGGCGCACAATGGAAGCAGTCGATGAGCAGCACGGCTCCCATGCAACCGCGCCATCGGCAACCCGTGGGTGTGGATTTTGTAGGCCTATAACCCCACAAATCCAGCTCACGCCAAACGAAATTTTTTCCAAAAAACACGGTGAAACTGTGGAGCCCTATCTAACCAATCTAAATTCAATAAGATACACGATCAAACTTCACGGGAACACAAAATCACAGTACCCGTGATACCGTGACCCCCACCCTAACCCCTTCAAAATAAATCTCTTCCAACACCCAACTTCACAGCAACGCAAATCCCGTGACCATGTGTCCCTCTCAGTGGCAAAGCGCCCTCACCCCAGCAGGGAATCGACAAAGGCGGCGGGGGAGAACTCGATCAGGTCGGAGATTTGTTCGCCGACGCCGGCGAAGCGGACGGGGAGGTTGAGTTCCTGGGCGATGGCGACGGCGATGCCGCCCTTGGCGGTGCCATCGAGCTTGGTGAGGATGATGCCGGTGACCCCGGCGGCCTGGGTGAACTGGCGGGCCTGATTGAGACCGTTTTGGCCGGTGGTGGCGTCCATGACCAGCAGCACTTGGTGAGGCGCGCCGGGAATGATTTTGGCGGCGGTGCGGCGCATCTTGTCGAGCTCGTCCATGAGGCCGGTTTTGGTGTGCAGGCGGCCGGCGGTGTCGACAATCAGCTCGTCGATGTGGCGGGCTTTGGCGGCCGTGGCGGCGTCGTAGAGCACGGCCGTGGGGTCGCCGCCCTGACGGGTTTTGATCATTTCGACGCCAGAGCGGTTGGCCCAGACTTCAAGC
>Ga0224528_1000529_pt1 | contig 29020 bp, 21 predicted proteins | sample CBST25metaG_2_FD_179888 | JGI IMG/M metagenome (GOLD analysis project Ga0224528, IMG submission 179888) | Peat soil microbial communities from Stordalen Mire, Sweden - C.B.S.T25 | ecosystem: Environmental > Terrestrial > Soil > Wetlands > Peat | place: Sweden: Norrbotten County, Stordalen Mire...
GAAAAGATACCGCCTCGGCTACCCCTCTTTCGGGAGGGCGACCCTGAAGCCGCTTGCGGCCTCAGCGCCGGGGTAAGGGTGAAATGGTGCGGTAAGAGCGCACCGCTCCGGCGGTAACGCCGGGGGCAAGGTAAACCCCACACGGAGCAAGACCAAATAGGGAGGGAAGCGTTTGCATCGAGCCATGCGGCGCTGCGCATCTGCCCGATGCGCCCAGGCGGCTCGTTGCTATTGCCGAAACCTCCGGGTAGGTCGCTGATGAGTGTCCGCGGCAACGCGGCGCCTAGAGGAATGACCGCACACGACAGAATTCGGCTTACAGGTCCTTTTGCCGAATTTGCAGCACCAACGACAGCCCCGGCCAGGAAACTCTCCCTGCCAGGGCTGGCCATTGTTTGGCGGGGTTAGCGGCGTTAGAGTAGGCCGCCGCAAATAGGTCATTTACCGATACCCGCGCATCGGATGAGTTCGTGGAAGAGGCTTCCCTCCGGGGCTAAAGCCCGCGCTGATTTTGATAGCTTTATGTGGGGGTTAAAACCCCCGCCTCCCTCCGTTTTGAGTTTTTCCGCAGCATGTGAAGTCGTGCCCTTTCAAAAGATAAACGACCATCTGTGTGGCGGACACCACTAGAGCGAAACCAGAGTAAACGTGCCCTCGCAAAGGTCGTATAAGATGGCTTTTTCTTGAGGAAAAAGCCACTTGGCTGATTTGCCTTTGGGTTCAGCTACTCTGGTTTCGCTATAGCCTCCGCTGGTTCCGCTGCTACCATCAATTCATGCTGCGTGTGAAATCATTGGACCCCGGCGCCCGCGCGCCCGTCGTCGCCCATCCCGGCGAAGACCTCGGCTATGACCTCTTTGCTCTGGAGGGCGTGGCGCTTGCTCCACGCGCAACCGTCAAAGTACGTACCGGCATTGCGGTCGAAGCCCGTCATCCCGCCACCGGCGCTCCGTTGGGTCTGCTGGTGCGTGACCGCTCCTCCATGGCCGCACGCGGCGTCGCCACCACCGCCGGCGTCATCGACTCAGGCTACCGGGGCGAAATTCTCATCCTTATGACCAACCTCGGCGACACTCCCGTCGAACTCAAAGCCGGCGAGAAGATCGCCCAGATGATTCCCGTCCCCGTTCTCACCGGTCCCGTCCACGAAGTTGAGACCCTTGAAGACTCGGCCCGCGCTGAAAAGGGCTTCGGCAGCTCCGGGCGGTAATTCTTGCACGCATCCGACTTTCGTCGGATGCGTGCGCAACATCCACGCGCCTAGCATGGTGTGCTGGAAGGAATCCACCATGGCACACGTGCGCAAACTCCGCTCTCTTCTCGTTTTCCCTCTGGTTTTTCTGGCGATCCAGCTCAACGCTTGCGGCGGTTCATCCGCGTCTGGTTCCACCACGACAACAACGGCAGCCGCGCCCACCATCTTGCCTGCCGCCGGAACCTACACGACAGCGCAAACCGTCACCATCTCCGACACCACCGCCGGCGCGACCATCTACTACACCACCAACGGGACGACGCCCACCACTGCCTCGACCGTATACTCTGGCGCGATCACCACTCCCGCGACTGCGACTACCGAGACCATCCAGGCTATCGCCGTGGCCACGGGCTACACAAACTCCACGGTTGCATCCGCGGTTTATAAAATTGCACCCACCTTGGCAACGGCTTCCGTCGTTGGAGCCGATGTCGGATGGGTGACCCAACTGGAGAGCATGGGGTATACCTGGACCGATACCACCGGCGCATCCGGCAGCGCGCTGCAGATTCTTAAAAATTCCGGTGTCAACACCATCCGCATCCGTACCTTCGTGAATCCGACGATCACCACAGGCGTCCTTGGCGTGGGCGATCTCGATCAGGCGGGGAGCATTGCGCTTGCCAAAACAGCCAGTGCGATGGGATTCAAGATCGTGATCGATTTCCATTACAGCGATACCTGGGCCGATCCTGGCCATCAAACCCCTCCAGCCGCGTGGGCGAGTGACAGCTATGCCCAACTGCAAACCGACGTCTACAACTACACCTATAACTTCATGACGGCGCTGGTGGCGGCGGGAGTCACGCCGCAATATGTGCAGGTGGGCAACGAGATCAACACCGGAATGCTCTGGCCCATCGGTTCGGTTGGCTCCACAACCGTAAACGGCAACGACTTTACCCAGGTCACCGGCCTGATCAACCAAGGCTACAGCGCAGTGAAGGCGGCCAGCAGCACCTCGCAAGTCGTCATCCACATTGCCGGAATCAGCAATCTAAGCGACTTTGAGTGGTTCTTTGACGGGCTGACGGCCGCCGGAGCAAAGTTCGACGTGATCGGAGCTTCCTATTACGACGGCCCGACAAACATCGCGACGGTGACCACAAACCTGCAGACGCTGGCCGCTCGCTATAGCAAGCCGGTGATGATCTGCGAGATCGGCTACCTGTATAGCGATCCAACCGATGCCTACACCGATGTACAGGGAGCGATCAAGGCGATGAATGCCGTGCCCAGCAATATGGGGCTGGGAGTCATCTATTGGGAGCCCGAAGCCCCCGACGATTCCTCAACCGCCAATTACACCATGGGCGCCGTCACCGAAGGCACAGGAAAAGTTCTGCAATTTACCACGGCCATCAATGCGTTTTAAGCGGTAGCCGCCCCGCGGAAAGCTTCTGCGGTTCAGGTCCATCAGAAATCGTGAATGCCCCACCCTTTTCGCGCTCTTCGCCAAAAAGGTGGGGCATTCTGCTAAGTCGCTAACTTTCTGATTTGCTACTGATTTCCCAGCTCGCCGTTCTTGTGATAATTCGGGTAAGCCGGAATCGGAATCTCCTGCACGGGATGGGCCTTCAGCTCGTCCAGCACCAGTTGCACTCCGGTTTCCAGTTGGCGATCATGCCCGGCAGCCACATCCTTGGGCAGATCCTCGGCAGCCACATCCGGTGCGATGCCGTGGTTCTCCACCTCCCAGTCGCCGTTAAGGCCATAAATCGCATAGCGGGGCGCAGTCACATGGCCGCCGTCGAGCAATTGCGGAAAACCGCCGATGCCCACCAGTCCGCCCCACGTCCGCGTGCCCACCAATTTCCCAATGCCAGCCTTCCTGAAGTACCAGGGCATCGCATCGCCGCCGGAACCGGAGTTCTGGTTGATGAGCATTACCTTGGGTCCGAAGATGGCGCCCACTGGATCGTGAATCGCCTTGCCATCGCGCTCGATCGCGCCAGAGAGCGGGAAGCGCTTCAGGACATCGACGACATAATCCGCAATGAAGCCGCCCTCGTTGTAGCGTTCGTCCAGCACCAGACCCTGCTTGTCGAGCTGCGAGTAGAAGTACCGGTTGAAGTTGGTGTAACCGGGGCCGCCGGTGTTGGGCATGTAAACGTAAGCCAGCTTGCCGCCGCTGAGCTCTCCCACCTTGCGCCGGTTGCCTTCAATCCAGTTCAAGTTGCGCAGGCCATCCTCGTCGTCGATTGGAACAACCGTTACATCTTTGGCGTCCTTGCCGTCTGGGCTGTACGCAATGTGGAGCACGGTCTGCTTGCCGGCCGTGCCGTCGAAGAACTGGTAGAGGTTATCGTCTGCCTTCAGTTCGCGGCCATTGACGGCCAGCAGGTAAGCGCCCTCATGGACGTAGACGCCGGGAAGGGTGAGCGGCGAGGCCAGGCCGGGGGTCCAGTTTTGGCCGCCGAGGATTTTGGCTATGCGGTAGCGGCCGTTCTCCGTCTTGTAGTCGGCGCCCAGCAGGCCGGTCTTGGACTCCTTGTCCGGCTGGTGAGGCCCGCGGATAAACATGTGGCCAATGGTAATCTCTCCGAGCATTTCGGTTGAAAGGTAGCTGAACTCGGACCTGGACGCCAGTCCGTCGAGGTAGGGCTTGTACTTGGCCTCGATCTTGGGAATATTCAAGCCGTGGGTCTTGGGGTCATAAAGAAAATCGCGCTCGATCCGCCAGGTTTCGTGGTACATCTGTTTCCACTCGGCGCGTGGATCAATCACCGTTTCAAGTCCGCCCAGGTTCAAAGGCTTGCCGGGAGCGTTGTCCCCGGGCTTCAGATCGTCCACCGGCGCGATAGTCCATACGCCCTTGCGCCCGTAGAGCACCTTGGAGCCGTCCGCCGAGATCATAAAGGCGTCCAGATCGCTGAGCACAGTCTCAGGTTTGCGCTTCTCCAGCGTGAAGCGCCAAATGGCGCGAATCCCCGGCCCGCCGTCGTAACTGCTTGGCCGGCCAAAGGGCGATGTCTCGACGAGGTAGACCACCCCAGTCTTGCCCGCGATGATTGCGCCATAGTTGCGCGTCGGAATCGGCAGCGAAAGAATGCGGTCGCCAATCCTTTCCAGGTCCACTTTAACCTCGACCGGCTTTTCGGCTTCCTTCTTGTCCTTATCTCCGTCCTTTTTGTCCGCGTCCTTCTTGCCTTCATCCTTCTTGTCGGCATCGGCTGCGTCTTTTTTGCCATCATCTTTCTTGTCGGCGTCGGCTGGGTCCTTCTTGTCGTCCTTCTTTGTCTCGTCCTTGATCTTCTCGTCGTCGCTCTCTGGGGGAACCGGCGAGACGCCATACTTGGCCAGTACCAATACATAAGCTGCGGTGGTTTGCGCGCGATCCAGCGAGGAGAGATCTATGCCCGCCTTCGAAGGACCGTCGTCGGTCGAAGCCAGGAAGTAAAGGTATTTGCCTTTTGGGTCAAACGACGGGCTCAAAGCGTCGCTCATCCCATCGGTCATCTGAGTCGCTTTGTGGGTTTCCAGCGAATAGAGGAAAATCGCGTTCAACTGGTTTTCCAGGTCGCGATGATACGCGATCCACTTCGAGTCCGGCGACCACACCGCGCCGAAGTCCGAACCAAAGCTGCCGTAGATTCCCTTATCCACCAGCACCGGTTTGCCCGCTGGCACATCCACGTACCACAGGCGCAAGTGCTTATCGGTGTATGCGATGCGCTTCGAGTCGGGTGACCACGTGGGGCTGTAGAAGTAACTCGGCTCGGGGCCAAGGTCGATCACCGTGGGTGCCTTGAAGCCGGTCTGATCATGCACGTAAAGCTGGTATTCGCCAGACGCGTCGCTGAAGTAAGCGATGGTCTTGCCGTCAGGACTCCACGCCGGGTCGCGTTCGGCCACGCCAGCGGTCTGGGTCAGGTTGCGTGTATTGCCCTTCTCGGCCGGTACGGTGAAGATCTCCCCGTGCGCTTCAAGAACGGCGCGCGCGCCCGTGGGCGAAAGACTGGCGTTCTGAATCTCCTCCGGGGTAAGGCTCACCCGGTGGGTCGCCAGCGCAGCCAACTCGCCGTGAATCGAAATCGGGATCGGTGTGGCCGCGCCCGTCGCCGGATCAAGCAGAAGAATGCGCCCAAACTGCTCCACCGCCAACGCGGGTGTGCCTGAGGCAGGTCCTGCCTGAAAAGACTTCATGTCCAGCCCATCGTTCGCCACCACCAGTGACACCTGCTGGCTTTTCGTGTCATAACGATACAGAGTGACCGGACCGTTGTTCTTTCCTGTGCTGTCGCGATCCGAAAGGAAATAGACCTGATCGCCAACCCACACCGGGTTCGAGTCGTTCGAGTTCTCGCGCGGCACCTTCACCAGGTCCAGGGTCTTCAGGTTGACGATCCAGATCGGGGTCGTCTGGCCGCCCACGTAGCGCTTCCACGCTGGCTGCCATTTGGTGAAGGGCTCATAGGCGATCGACTGACCGTCAGGCGAGAACGATCCCTGGAAGGCCGCAGGCAGCGGCAGCGGTTCAGGAACGCCTGAGCCGTCGGCATGGACGCGGAAGAGGCGCAGAAAATGGCGGTAGCTGATCGCACCGCTCGAGATCAGCACATCCTTCCCGTCCGGCGACCACCCCACAACCTCGCTGCCGTTCGGGTGCCATGTGATGCGGCGGGGAACTCCGCCCGTGGCCGCAATGACATACGCGTCGGTATTGCCGTTCAGGTGGGCCGAGTAGGCGATCCACGCGCCGTCAGGCGAATAGTATGGTCCCGCATTCACCTCGCCGTCGGAGGTCAGCCGTTCCGCCTCGCCGCCCTTGCGGCTCACCGTCCAGATATCGTCGGCATAGAGGAAGGCTATTCGGTCCTGGCTCAGTGAAGGATTGCGCAGCAGCAGCGGCGCCTGCGCGGGCGCGGCTTCAGATTTGGCTTGGGCAACAGTCGAAACGGGGAGCAGCGCCAACAACGCCAGTAGAAAAGGCGCAAAGCGAGAATAGACGCGATTCATCGGGCCTCCAAACAGATGGGTGATTGTGGATTTACTTCGAAAACGGGCGCAAAACTCCGTGCCAATTCATGCTACGTCAGACGGTGGCCAAATGGTTCCGTTAAATTGCCTGTTCTTTACATTTTCCTCAGCATCTGCCGTGGCGACGGAACCGACCCGCGGCCCGTTGCGTACCACAAAATGGGAGAAACCGCCTTCATGCGACCGCTTTCGGTCAGCTTGAAACGGCTCGCAAAGTGTTGATGTGTCCATAAGATTGGCTGAAATTGCGTACACTGGAGAGACCGGGCTGGAGCCTGGCTTCGCTCCTCGCGAAACAGAGTATGTTTCGCTCACCCGGGACCGCGTCCGGACCGGCTCTTGAACAGAAGGCAGAACCATGCTTTTCGGTGAAGCATTCAAAATAGCGCTTCAGTCCTTGTGGGCTAACAAGATGCGCACCGTCCTCACGCTGCTTGGCGTGGTCATTGGCGTCGCGTCCGTCATTACGGTCGTCACCCTGACCAACGGCGCCAAGCGATTTGTGACTGACAAAATCAACACCTACGGCGCGAGCGTGGTAACCGTCAGCAAGATGCCGCAAACCTTTCTCACGGTCGAAGAGTATCTCGACTTTCAGAAGCGAAAAGACATCTCCTTCGACGACTACCGCGCCATCCTTGACGGCTGCAAAACATGTGTCTCTGTCGGCGCCGCGCGCACGACCACCGGAAAAGTTGTTTACGGAGCCAACTCCACTACGGACTCCGACATTCGCGGCTGGACCTGGACCATGCCCGCGCTTTCCAATCTCAATATCGAGTCCGGGCGTTCCTTCACTGAGGTCGAAGACGAGCATAGTGCCCACGTCGCCATCGTCGGCTGCGATATCGTAGACAATATGCTGGGGCCGGGAGACCCGCTGGGCAAGGAAATTCGCGCTGATGGGCAGCCCTATACGGTGATTGGGGTTGGCGAATGTCAGGGCAAGATTATGGGCTCGAGCATGGACAACTGGGTCGCGGTCCCTCTCACCGCCTTTCTACATACCCACGGATCAAACGCCAGCATCAAGGTCTATGCCGATGCCGGCGGCGGAGGCGAGGTTATCGATGCGGCTTCCGATGAGTTGCGCGTCATCATGCGCGCGCGCCGCCACCTGGCTCCGGGCACCCCAGACACCTTCTCCGTCGATACCAGCGCCACCTTCCAGAACCTGTTAGGCAAAATTCTCAATAGCTTTGGCGCCGTGGTGGCAGCCATCGCCGGCGTCTCGCTGGTGGTTGGCGGCATCGTCATCATGAACATCATGCTGGTCTCGGTCACCGAGCGCACGCGGGAGATCGGCGTCCGCAAGGCCCTCGGCGCGCGCCGCAACGACATCCTGCTTCAATTCCTCATCGAGTCCGCAACCATGGCCCTGCTGGGAGGCGTCATTGGTGTGATTTTGGGCATCACTTTGGCCAAAGTGATTACCCTGGCCGTCTCATTCCCCTCCGAGGTGGAACTCTGGTCCGTCCTGGCTGGTCTGTTTGTATCCACCGTCGTCGGCGTGTTTTTCGGAGTCTACCCGGCGCACAAGGCGGCGCAGCTTGACCCCATCACAGCCCTAAGAGCGGAGCTATAGCCATGCGCATCAGTGACTCGAGAGAATCCGTCCGCATGGCCCTGGACACGCTGCGCAAAAATAAACTGCGCTCCGCCCTCACCATTCTCGGCGTCACCATCGGCATCTCCACGGTGATCCTCATCTCTTCGGCCATCAATGGTCTCAACACCAATATCGATCAATTCATCCGCACGCTGGGCACCAACGATATTTGGGTCTTTCGTTTTGAACCCTTCGGCAAGCGCCCCAGCACCGAGGAGCTCAATCGCAAGCAGTTGACCTATGAGGATGGAATGGCCATGCGCCAACTTCCCCATGTTCTCGCCGTTGACCCCGGTCTTGTTATTCAGAATTTTCAGTTGGGCGTCGGCAATGTCTCCCTCAAACACGGAACGCACAAGATTCAGAACACCATCCTTCAGGGAGACACATCGGACATCAAACAGACGCAGGATATCCAACTTCTGGAAGGCCGCATATGGACCGAGTCAGAAGAAGAGCGCAGCGCCAAGGTCGTTGTCCTCGGCCATGACGCGGCGGAGGATCTCTTTCCCGGCGAATCGCCTCTCGGCCAGGAGGTCGATTGTGAAGGCAGTATCTTCACCGTCATCGGCGTCCTCGACCTGCAACCCCAGCCCTTCGGCAGCGGCCGCAACACGCAGGACAACGCCGCCTACTTCCCTCTGGAAACCTTCCGCAAGCTGCATCCCGAGATCAAGGATTTCTGGATCACGGTGAAATACGACGACATCGCTAACAAACCACTCGTCATCGATGAGATTCGCGAACTGCTCCGCCGCCGCCGCAATGTCCGCCTAGAGCAGGACGATAACTTTGCCATCTTCGGCCCGGACTCGCTCACCCGTTTGTGGAATTCGCTCACCGGCACTCTATTTATCTTTATGGTCGCCGTTTCTTCGGTCAGCCTCATGGTGGGCGGCGTGGGCGTAATGAACATCATGCTGGTTTCGGTCACCGAGCGCACCCGCGAGATCGGTGTGCGCAAGGCCATCGGCGCAACCAAGAAGAACATTCTGCTGCAGTTCACGCTGGAGGCGGTCACCCTCTGCGTCGTCGGCGGCTTGCTCGGCATCTCCGTCGGAGCCTTGCTCACCCTGATTCTGCATTTCGCCGTCTCATTCCTTCATGCTTCTCTCTCGCTTACATGGGTGGTCATCGCCTTTGTTGTCTCCTGCGCCATCGGCCTGATTTTTGGCATCTACCCCGCCTGGAAAGCCGCCGGCATGGACCCTATCGAGGCGCTGAGGTACGAATAAAGCAGGGAACAGGGATTAGGGAACAGGGAATAGTTGCCTATCCAGGTTTGTACTCTCCCACCCTTTCCGCAAAAGGCGCGGAAAGGATGGGGCACCCAGCCCGGTCGAGGCCGGAAGGTGGATTAAGACTCTTTCGAGTAACTCTGCCTTGCTTTCTGTTCCCTGTTCCCTAATCCCTGTTCCCTGCTTTTCCGTTACACTTACCCCTGTGATGCCGCACGCCTTAGCGCAATCAATAGAGATCTTCACCGCCATTCTCGCCGTGGCCGGAATGGGCTATTTCCTCGCCGCCCTGATTGCGGCGCGGCTCTTTCTCAATGCGCGGCAAGCCCCGCTGCCGGCCTTTGCGCCCGGCGTCAGCATCCTCAAGTCCCTCAAGGGTCTCGACCCCGGCATGATCGACGCCTTCCGCAGCCATTGCCGCCAGTCCTACGCGGGCGACTACGAACTGCTCTTCGGCGTCTCCACGCTTTCTGACCCTGCCGCGGCAGCCGTCGCTCAGTTGCAAGCCGAATTCCCGGATCGCTCCATCCGCCTCGTCGAGTGCCCACAGCGCCTGGGAACCAACGGCAAGGTCAGTACGCTCGTTCAGTTGGCAGCACACGCCCGCTACGATTTTCTCGTCATCAACGACTCCGACATCACCGTCAGCCCGCGCTACATCGAGCGGGTCATGGCCTGCTTCGCGCCGACCGCAACCTCCTTGGAAATACAACAAGCAGCGATACAAATTGATTCCGACTTCAGCACGTGTCAGGGCGCGACTTTAGAGGCTGCGGAAAAACTCCAAATCTCCGGAAAAATTGGAGAAATACATCCCTCAGGGCCTAAAGGCCACGCTGATTTTGCGGCATTTACGGCACGACTAAAGTCGTGCCCTGATACAAAGCGGCCTTTTGAATCAGCTTCTACGAGTTTTCCCCCAGCCTCTTTAGTCGTGCCGCAAATGCAGCAAAGAGAATCGCGAGCTTTAGCCCCTGAGGAACGCCTTTCAGAAAGCTCGCAAGCCCATGCGAACTACTCTCAACAAGTCGGCCTCGTCACCGCTCTTTATCGCGGCCGCGCCCACGGAACCCTTCCATCCCGCTTTGAATCCCTCGGCATCGCCACGGATTTCCAGGCTGGCGTCCTGCTTTCCAAATGGATTGAGGGCGGCCTGCGCTACGGCCTCGGCTCTACGCTGGCTGTCCGTCGCGAGGCACTCGAAAAAATCGGCGGCTTGCAAGTCCTGGTCGACCATCTGGCCGACGATTACGAACTCGGCGCGCGCATAGCCGAGGCGGGCTACAGCGTGGCATTGAGTCAGGAAGTCGTCGAGACCAGCGTCCCGCCCTACGCCTGGCGCGGCTACATCGATCACCAGTTGCGCTGGGCGCGCACCGTCCGCGACTCGCGCCCATGGGGCTACGTCGGCCTCATCTTCACCCACGGGCTGGGCTGGGCACTGCTCAACCTGCTCGCCAGCGGACTGAGCCCGCTGAGCCTGTGGCTGTTGGGGTTGAGCTTCTTCCTCCGCCTTACGCTGGCCATGACGGTGGGCGCCGAAGTGCTGGGCGACCACCAGGTCCTACCGAACCTGTGGTTACTGCTGTTTCGCGATCTCACGGCCATGGGAGTCTGGGTCGCGGGCTTCGCCGGCCACACGATCATCTGGCGCGGCAATTGCTTCACCCTCAAAAACGGTAAGCTGCATAAGGCCAGCTAGCTGAGCAGGTAATCCTGAAGCGGGGCCGACGATGTCAAAGAATAGTTATTCGGAAGTACGTACTTTATGTAAGGAAAGGATCAGTCCTTGCCTTTTTGAGCTATAAACTTCCCGCCCCCAAGAAGGGCTAGAAAAGAGGCAATGAGAATATTACTTCCAAGCGTCTCATCTTTCTTGACGACTAGAAGGTACAGCCCGGTGCAAATTCCAATCACGCAGACTACGGAGATTATCGTACTCTGAAACGTCTCGTGATTGAGCTTCTTTTTGCGAAATTCGTGATCGCGTCCGTTTTGCTTATCCCTAGTTCTGAGCGACTCTTTATATCCCTCAAGCTTGCATGTTTCCTCATGCATTTCACTCTCGGCAACAATTCTTGATGTCTCCGGGTCAGGCCCCGATGTGCTCCGGAAGATTCCCGCGAAGACCGAAACTATGGTTTTCATCTCGGGAGAAAGCTTCTCAATTTCTTTCGGAGAAACGTACTCACTTGCAACCTCACTAGTCTCTGCGGGTGCATCAGGAGCCGGATTAGGAACTATCGGGGCGTCACTCATCTGCTCTTAGCATGGCGGACTACATATCGGCCCGCAATTTTGGCTACACGTGCCATGAAATCGGCGTAGATGGACGCAACCGGGACAGGAGTTACGGTGAAAGCGTTGCCGCTCTCATCCGCCGGCACAACACGGTAAAAATTGGTTGAGTCTTTGCGTCTGAGGTCCATCGCCTTTCTCACCGCATCATCCAGACTCAAGGAATGTTGATTCGCCTCGTCGTAGCTAAACTGCTCATATTCACGAGCTTCAAGCGTTGGCATGGTGAATCCCCTCCGGGAAAGCCATGATAACAGATTTCACGATCATGGCAATAGCCCCTTCTGTGGTTAGACGCTGTTCCCTTAGCTTTCGTTGCAATTCTCGCACCACTTTGGCTAACCGACAATTGGCTTTGTCTTGCCGAATGAGATTTTTACGGCATACTGCCAGATGCCTCCAATATTGAGCATCTTTGGCGACGGGGTTGCGCGGAGGCTTGCTGCTTATCGGCTTTTTCGGCAATTTTGTCATGATCTTTATAAATCTTGCCATTCAACGCTAATCCCCCGTAGTCGCCGCCGTCAGGTCCTGAGCGCTGATCGCCTCGTAATCAATCGACAAACAACGGCCCAGTTCGCAGAAGTCCTTTTCCCAGCGAGAAAAATCGTCGGTAGCCAGCGCGGTCAGGCCATAGCTGGAGACGCGCATAATCTCGTACCAGATGTTCTGCGCCTGCCACAGATTCAGCTCGAAAGGCAGCTCCACCAGCGTGCGCGCCAAGGTCAGCGCCCGACCCAGCATCTCCAGCGACCCGGCGGAGATTTGCAGCTCCACCATGGCGTGCTTCATCCGCTGGTCGGCGATGTACGAGAGCGTTGAGGTCTCCAGCGGAATCTGGTCGGCCTTGGCCAGCGCGAGGAAGGAGCGCAGCAGCGCCTGGTCGATGGGCACGCCATCCAGCGCCTTGCGCAGGCCGGCACTCACCGCAAACTCCGCGGCCATTGTGAGCGCCGGCGGCTTGGGCAGGCCCGCCTGCGATAGATAGTGCAGCAGGCTGGCGTGATCCTCGTAAATGGTGGTGAGCGAGTTCTCGATGCTCGAAAGAGTCGAGCTGAGAATTACCTGCACAATGCGCCGCTGTTCGTCGCGGAACAGAGAAGTGAGCGAGTAGTCCACGTGGCCGTAATAGCGGTCCAGCAGGCGAATCACCTCAGGGAATTTGGCGCGCTCGAGTTGTTCCGCGGCCTGTCTGGCAAACGTCTCGAACTCGGCTGCGTCTTCCTCCTTGCATGGCTTCACAGCGGCGGTAATGTTCTGGTCGCCGAAGTGCAAAACCGCGAAAGAAAAGCTCTCCCGCTTGTCGGTAATGACACTGGCAATCGATGCGCGGCCCAGCGCCAGCCGTCCCCGGCCGGAAGTGTAAATGTCATAAGCCTGGCGTCGAACGCGATAGCAGAACAGCTCGGTCTCCTCGGCAAACGAAGAGAAAACGCTGCTGATGCCGTAGTGAGCCGCCACCTCTTCCAGGCCGAGTTGCATCGGCCGAACCTGATCTTTGTAAAGGCGGGCTCCGTCGCTGGCTGCGGCCACATTCGAGCGCGCTTCGCCCAGCCGCGAAAAAAACCTGGGCTCCAGCGCATCCGCCTGCTCTCCAAACAGCTCCTTTGCCAGTTGCAGCACGCGCGCCGCATAGGCGATGATCTGCACCGTCTCGATGCCTGAAATGTCGTCGAAGAACCAGCCGCAACTGGTGTACATGAGCTGCGCGTGGCGCTGCATCTCCATCAATTCGAGGGCGCGCACGCGCTCTGCCTCGGTGAGCGCGTGGCTCTGATTCTCAGCGAGGAAGCGATCCATCTTCTCCGCTCTGCGGTCGAGCACCACTTCGATATAGCTGTCGCGAGCGGCCCACACATCGCGGAAGAGCTTGCCGCCCTCCTGCTCCGTGAGCGGCGCCACGGCGTCGCGCAGCTCGTCCAGCGCCTGGCGCAGCGGCCCGCGCCAGGCCTGGTTCCATCCTTGTTTGCCGCCGTTGCAGCCGCAGTTCGAGCGCCAGCGTTCCACGCCATGCTCGCAACTCCACGACGTGTTGTCCACAATCTCCGCCTCGTACTCCGGTGGAAACTGCGCCAGATAGCTGCCATAGTTGGTCAGCTTGACGGTTTTGTCCGCTTCCAGCAGGCGCAGCGCGTAAGCCAGCGCCATCTCGCCGTATTTGTGGTGATGGCCGTACGATTCCCCATCCGTTGCCACATGAACCAGTTGCGGCTGCGCGTTGTCCTTGAAGCCTCCCTTGAGCCGCGCCGCAAGGCTCTCGCCGGAGTTCAGCAGCCCTTCAAAAGCAATGGCTCGCGAGGCGGGGCCGTCGTAGAAAAAGACGGCAATCGAGACGCCGGAATCGAAGCGCACCAGGTAGGGCCGCGTCGTATCCACGCTGGCGTTGGGAGTCTCCGTCCAGTCCGAGCCGTCCTTCAGGCTCCGGATATGCCGGCATTGGTGCGGCGCCAGCACCGTAAACTTGATGCCGTGCTGGGCCATCAATTCCAGCGAGTCCGTGTCCGCCGCTGTCTCCGACAGCCACATCCCCTCGGGTGGCGTGCCATAGTGGCGCTGGTAGTCGGCAATGCCCCAGCGAATCTGCGTGATGCGGTCGCGGCGGTTGGCCAGCGGCAAAATGATGTGGTTATAAACCTGCGCCATGGCCGAGCTGTGGCCGTTGAAGCTCTTCCGGCTTCTCCGTTCGCCGTCCAGAATCATGCGATAGGTGCGCGGCGCGTTCTCCATCAGCCAGCTCAGCAGCGTCGGCCCAAAGTTGAAGCTCATGCGCGCATAGTTGTTCACAATGCGCGTGATCTGGTTCTTGCTGTTTACGATGCGCGCCGCGCCGTTCGGCGCATAACACTCAGCGCAGACGCGTTCGTTCCAGTCATGGTAGGGCGCTGCTGAGTCCTGCGTCTCCACCGTCTCCAGCCAGGGATTCTCCCGCGGCGGCTGGTAAAAGTGACCGTGAATGCAGATGAACCGTTTACTTGCGGCCATGAAGTTTCCTGATCTCGCGTCGGAATTTAGCTGGGTGCCGGGCGCCCCACCCTCGCCGCGTTTTTGTTTTTGCGGCTATGGTGGGATAGCACAAAATTACGCGGCCAAAAACCTGGAAGCCGCGTTCCATCATTTTAAGCTCGACCGCCCCGTCGGCGCTGTGTTCTTCGCCAAATCGCAGGCCCGCCACAGATACCAGCTCGCCACAGAACGGAACGGCGCCCAGCGTTTTCCCCTCCTGAGCAACACCTCCGGCTTGGGCAAATCCGCAGCCTCCAGCGCCCGCGTCTTGGGTAAGCGCTGAAAAGTCAATGCGAATCCTTTGCGCACGCCATAATCGCTCACCGGCAACACATCGGGCCGGCCCAGCCGGAAGATCAGCAACATCTCCACCGTCCAGGGGCCAATGCCGCGCACTTCCGTAAGCCGTTCCACAATCTCCGCGTCGCTCATTTTTTTGATGGACGCGTGTGTGGGCACTGTCCCGTCCAGCGTTCGCGCCGCCAGATCCTTGAGCGCTTTGATCTTGTTGAATGAAACTCCGCAAGCCCGCAACCGCTCGTCCGGCGTTTCCAGCAGCAACTGCGGAGCTGGGTCGCCGCCATAGCACTCGCGCACCCGCCGATGAATCGTCGCCGCTGCCTTGCCGTGCAACTGCTGATAGAGAATCGACTCCAGCAGCGACTCGAAAGGCGAGGGCGAGGGATCGAGCTTGAGCGTGAAAGCGCCCGCCCGGTCAATCAGCGCGCCGAGTTTTGCGTCCTTTGCCCGCAGGTGCGCCAACGCCTCAGCAACGTCAAAAGGAAGTTTCGGATTCCGGCCATCATGGATCATACGGAAATAGTGTAACGTGACGGGATTCCGGCATGCGGTTCTCGCACCGCATCATGCTCATTCGAGAACTCTTAAGGAACCAATGATTCAGCTCGTTCCACCTGGAGAACCTTCCCTCAGGGCCTAAAGGCCGCGCTGATTTTGCGGCATTTACGGCACGACTAAAGTCGTGCCCTGATACAAAGCGGCCTTTTGAATCAGCTTCTACGAGTTTTTCCGCAGCCTGTAAAGCCCTGACCTGACAGTCGTTCCCTTTCAAAACGTCGACTTAATCAGAGCTTTCTTAACCGCTAATCCCCAGGCTCCGACCGTTTCCGTGGATTGAAACTGTTGACGTCGATAGCCGATAGGATTTTGTGATTATTTCGTCTTCGATGACCCACACAACCCACTGTTCTCCGGAGGCCCGAGGTACAACATGCCGCAAACCATAGAGCGCGATAGCGTTAGCGTCGAATGGCGTTCGTTCCTGGCTGAGGTTGACCAGCTACGCGATGCCATCGCCGCGGGAGACCTCAAACGGCGCCTGGCCACTGAGAACCATGGTGGAGAAGCTGTCGCGGCCCGCAGTACACTCAATGAAATTCTGGATACGATCATCCAGACCTACGAACGGGCAGTGTCGTCAGTCGAGAGTATGTCCAACGGACACATCCCCGAGCCATTTAACGATGGCTTCCCAGGCGACTTCGCCCGCGCCAGGAATGTTTGCAATCACTTTATCGACGTCATCAACCGCAGAAACTCTCAAATCATGCGGTTGACGGAAGCCGCCGCGCTCGGTGACCTGCGCGTGCGCACAAATGTCGAAGAGTTTACTGGTACAAACCGGCGTATCTTTGAGGGATTCAACACGATGTTCGACGCCTGGCTCGCTCCAGTCGGCGAGATTGAGCGCGTGTTGGAGGCGCTGGCAAAAATGGATCTGACCGTGCGGGTAGAAGGCCGCTATGCGGGCGATTACGACCGCATTGCGACCTTGCTGAACACGGTTTCGTCGAAACTGGCCACCGAGGTGCAGCAGATCAGCCAGCATACGATGGCCATGGCATCGGCCTCAAACGAATTGTCCACGATCACGAAAGAATTGGCTAGGGATGCAACCGAAAACAGCAAACTGGCTACTTCGGCTGCGACATCCAGCCAGAAAGTCTCCGCAGGCCTGAGCGCCGTCTCCGCCGGGTCTGTAGAAATGTTGAGCTCGATTCGGGAGATTTCTCAAAGCGCCAGCAGAGCATCCACAGCGGTTGAATCCGCCGTCAGCGTAACCGAAGCCACCACGAAAAAGATCTCCAATTTGGACGGGTCTTCGGCAGAGATCAGCAAGGTAATCAAGGTCATTAACGGTATTGCCCAGCAAACCAATCTGCTTGCGCTGAACGCTACGATTGAAGCGGCACGCGCCGGCGAAGCAGGCAAGGGCTTCGCGGTGGTGGCCACAGAGGTCAAGGAGTTATCCAAGGGCACGGCGAAAGCGACCGAAGACATTAGCCTGCGCATCGCAGCCATCCAAAGCGATACGCGGGAGAGCGTCGCCGGCATCGCTAACATCGCCGCCGCCACCAGCAAGGTCAGCGAAATTTCCCAGAGCATTGCCGCGGCGGTTGAGCAGCAGACTGCCACGACCAATGAGATGAGTCGCAACATCTCCGAGGCTGCTGAAACCGCTTCCAGGATTGCCAAGGAGATAGGCGGCCTTGCCGAAGCCGCCCGCAACACCAGCTCGGCTGCCATGCAAACCGACTCTGCAATCAAGGAGCTGAACAGTATCCTCGGCCAACTGCGATCCTTTGTCCAAATGTTTACCGTCTGAGTCCGAACCAGCTCAAGAAGAGGGATATCCGTATGCCTACCGCACATGTACCCAACCGTTGGAGCGTCGCTGCCGCAGGTCTGGTGATGCAAGTCGCACTGGGCGCGGTTTATGCCTGGAGCGTCTTCCGCACGCCGCTGGTGCACCAGTTGCACGCTTCCATTTCGCAGGTGAGCCTGACCTTTACCATCGCCATCTTCACGCTCGGATGGGCCGCCTTTGCCGGCGGATTATGGATGCGCGCCAAGGGACCCCGCGTGGTTGGCTTGACGGGCGGACTCCTCTACGGCCTTGGACTTCTGCTGGCAAGCTTTTCTGGACACGGCCTGTGGGTTCTCTATCTGACCTACGGCGTAATGGGAGGAGCGGGCATCGGGCTGAGCTACATTGTCCCCATCGCTACGCTGGTCAAGTGGTTCCCTGACCGCCGCGGATTCATTACCGGAGTAGCGGTCGCCGGGTTTGGCGCAGGAGCCTTGCTCACAGCGCCGATTGCCACGCGCCTCATCCAGTCGGTTGGAGTACTTCACACCTTTGTCTGGCTGGGCAGCATCGCGATGGTGTTGGTGATGGGTTCGGCCCTGCTGATGAAGGAACCGCCCGCCGGTTGGCAACCCGCTGGCTGGCAACCGGCTGCCCGCACTGCCGCTGGCGCTGTACACAGCTATTCGCTGCGCGAAGCGCTCGCCAACTGGCAATGGTATGCGCTTTGGGCGGTCCTTTTCCTCAACGTTACCGCCGGCATTTCCATCATCAGCCAGGCCTCGCCCATGGCCCAGGAGATTACCGGCGTCAACGCCGCACTCGCCGCCACCATGATCGGCATCATCTCTATCGCCAACGGAGCGGGACGCTTTCTTTGGGCGTGGCTGTCGGACGCAATAGGACGGCGCTGGGTCTTCTTCACCATGTTTATCCTTCAAGCGGGGCTCTTCGGGCTGCTGCCCAGAGTCCACTCCTTCGGCCTGTTTACCGCGTTCGCCGTATTCATTTTGCTCTGCTATGGCGGCGGGTTCGGCACCATGCCGGCCTTCTGCGCGGATTACTTCGGCCCGCGTGAGGTGGGCTCCATCTATGGACTGATGCTCACGGCGTGGGGATGCGGCAGCGCCCTCGGCCCGATACTGATTGCCCACGTCCGCCAGTCCACCGGCAGGTACGATCAGGCGCTCTTTATCCTGGCTTTCATCATGGTCGGCGCATCCGTCATTCCGTTCTTCCTGAAAGCTCCTGTGCGTACCGAGACCGCCCAGGTTAAAGACATCCACAACCCCATCCCGCTGGTCTGCAACTAAGGATTCCCTGAGTAAGTCGATGTTTTGAAAACGCACAACTTCAGAGGCTGCGGATTAACCCGTTGTTTTGAAAGGGCACGGCTTCAGCCGTGCCGCGAACACAACAAAACAATGGCGGGCTTTAGCCCCTGAGGGATGTCTTTCCCTGATTCTTCCTGAGAATCCAAGGTTTTCGCAGCCTGTTTTAGTCGTCCACCAGCTTTGCCGACCCATGAAGGATGAAGCTCAAGTCGAACCACCGCCGCCCACCAACTTGCCAACCTGCCAACTTCGCGCAGCGGAGGCGAACTCGCCGCACTTGATCCAAAAATGCGGTGTCCACTATTCCTTCAGTCTGTTTGACTTGCAACATAGCCGAAGTCCTCTTTCTTTCTAGAACAGAATGCACTCATGCGATTGCCCTGGTAACACTGTCCTTCTTCCGCCTGCCCTTGTAGAATCCATGGCAGAGATGGACGAGGGGTGCAACACCATGAAGATGCGGCCGGGAACACAAACGGGATTTCTGCTGTGCGGCAAGGAGTGGACCGAAGGCGAAGCGCTGGAGGTGCGCTCGCCGTGGGACCAGGGCCTCGTGGGGCGTGCAACCATAGCCACCCGCGCCGACGCGCGCCAGGCTGTGCATCACGCCGTGGCCAGCTTGCGCCGCGCTCGCGCCCTGCCCCGCTGGAAGCGTCGTGAGATTCTCGAGGACGTGGCCGCCGCCCTCATCGAGCAAAAGGAGCGCTTCGCCCAGCTCATCGTTGCCGAGGCGGGCAAGCCCGTTCGTCTTGCGCGGTCTGAGGTCGATCGTTCCGTGCTCACCTTCAAGACCGCTGCCGAGGAGGCTGCGCGCCTCGGCGGCGAGAGCATTCCCCTGGACCTGACCGAAGGCAACGAAGGCCGTTGGGGCCTTATGCAGCGCTTTCCCGTGGGTCCGGTGCTGGCCATTTCGCCATTCAATTTCCCACTGAATCTGGTGGCGCACAAGGTGGCGCCCGCGCTGGCCGCCGGCTGCCCCGTCATTCTAAAGCCGGCCCCGCAAACTCCCTTCACCGCGTTGGCGCTGGGCGAAGTGATTCTGAAGGCTGGCTGGCCCGCGGAGGCGCTGGCTGTGCTCCCGCTCAGCAACGTGGACACCGCCTGGCTCGCCGAGAAGGAAGACAGCATCAAGCTGGTCAGCTTTACCGGCTCAGCCAAGGTGGGCTGGGAGCTGAAGGCTCGCTCCGGGCGCAAGCGCGTGCTGCTCGAACTGGGCGGCAATGCCGCGCTCATCGTCTGCGCCGACTGGCCCGACCTTGATGAAGCGGCAGCTCGCACCGCACGTGCGGCTTTTGGCTATGCTGGCCAGACCTGCGTCAGCGTGCAGCGGGTCTTTGTCGAGCGCAACGTCTTTCAGACTTTTTTGTGGAAGCTGGTAGAGGCGTCCGCCAAGCTCGTCTCTGGCAATCCTTCCGACGAGGCCACCGAGATCGGTCCGCTGGTGCGGCTCAGCGACGCCAAGCGAGTCGAGTCCTGGATCAAGGAGGCTGTCGAGGGCGGCGCCAAGCTGGTGGCCGGCGGCGAGCGCCACGGCTCCATGGTGACGCCGGCCATCCTGACGGGAACCAAGCCCGGCATGAAGGTGCGCGACGAAGAAGTTTTTGGCCCGGTCGTGGCCGTCGAGCCATTCGACGACTTCGAGCACGCAATGGCTGATGTCAACCACTCGAAGTATGGCCTGCAAGCCGGCCTGCTCACCCGTGACGCCGGCCGCATCCTCACCGCTTATCGCGAGCTCGAAGTGGGGGCCCTTATCGTTGGAGACACGCCAAGCTGGCGCCTGGACCCCATGCCTTTCGGCGGCGTCAAGGATTCGGGATTAGGTCGCGAGGGCATCCGCTCGGCCATCGAAGAGATGACCGAACCACGTATGCTGGTAATCGCGGGATTATAATTTCGCGCTTTTGTGCCAGTGGATTTGCGCGCCCTGCCGCGAAGGCAAAACACGCCCCCTGGCTGCGCTTTCTTATTTGGACTTGGCCTTCAGTGCGGCCCAGCGCTTGCGCTGCGCATCAGCAATCCGCTTGCGAGCCTCGGGGCTCAACTTGCGGCGCTTCTTCCGTCCCGTCTTCGCGGCTTTTTCCGTCTTTTTGGTTGTGAGTTCAGCTACCTTGGCTTCAACTTTTCCGGTGCTGCCCAGCAGGGCGCGAACCTGTGTAAGGCTCGCAATTTCGGCGTCGATTAATGAAAGAATGGATTCAATAGACATTAGTCAAGCATAACTCATCTATCCGTTTTTGCACACCTTGGCAAATCATTGATAGTAGATCAGCTTGAAGCCGGGTTCCCCACCCATTTCGCACTTTTGCGAAATGGGTGGGAAACCACAATACATTCCTTAGCAACCAGACCGATAACTCCCCACCACTACTTCAACCGCCGCCACGCATAAAGCGGAAAGCGCTCGGCCAGCTCGGCCACTTCCTTGCGAATCCGCTCCAGGGCCGCATCGTCGTTGCGCTGTTCCAGAGCCTTTGTGATCCAGATAGCGATCTGCCGCATCTCCGGCTCCTTCATGCCGCGTGTGGTCAGCGCCGGCGTACCGATGCGAATGCCCGATGGCTTGAGCGGCGGATTGACATCATACGGAATCGCGTTCTTGTTCACCGTGATGCCCGCTTTCCCCAGCGCCAGCTCAGCCTCGGAGCCGAGAATGCCTTTCTCGAAGACATCCACCAGCATCAAATGATTGTCAGTCCCGCCGGAGACGATCCGGTATCCCGCCTCTTTCAGCGCTGCCGCCAGCACCTGTGCGTTGGTTACAATCTGTGCGCTATAAGTCTTGAACTCCGGCCGCAGCGCCTCGCCGAACGCGACCGCCTTGGCAGCCACAATATGCACCAGCGGGCCACCCTGCTGGCCAGGAAAGACCGCCTTGTCCACCGCCGCTGCCAGCGCCTGTCCGCAGAGAATCAGTCCCGCCCGCGGCCCGCGCAGTGTCTTGTGCGTGGTGGTGGTGGTAATGTGCGCATGAGGCACCGGCGAGGGATGCACGCCGCCCGCCACCAGGCCGGCGATATGCGCCATGTCGAAGATGTACGTTGCGCCCACCTTGTCGGCGATCTGACGCATACGAGGGAAATCCCACATTCTTGGATACGCGCTGCCGCCGCCCATGATGACTTTGGGCTTTTCCCGCTCGGCAATCGACTCCAGTTCGTCGTAGTCGATCATCTCCGTGTCGCGCCGCACGGTATAAAACGTGGGCCGGTAGAGCTTGCCGCTGAAGCTCAATTTATGCCCATGGGTCAGGTGGCCACCGTGCGCCAGATCGAGGCCCAGAATGGTGTCTCCCGGCTGCAAAACCGCCATGTATGCCGCCGCGTTGGCCTGCGAGCCGGAGTGCGGCTGCACGTTGGCGTGCTCGGCGCCGAAGATCTGCGTGGCGCGGTCGCGTGCCAGGTTCTCCACCACATCGGCATACTCGCACCCGCCATAGTAGCGCCGTCCAGGGTAGCCTTCGGCGTACTTATTGGTGAAGACGGAGCCCGCCGCCTCCAGTACCGCTTCGGAGACAAAGTTCTCGCTGGCTATCATCTCCAACCCCTCGTGCTGGCGGAGGGTTTCATGGTCAACTGCTGCGGCAACTTCAGGGTCGGCTTGCGCGAGGGTAAGAGAAATACGATCGGTCATACTGGAATTTTAGCGCCTTTGCCGGCGGTCTTGACAGGCAATCTGCCTTATAGGTTTATAGCTTTCAGTTGACCGCGGCACCATCTCGCAATTTCCATTTCCACCCTTTCACTGAATCGCGCCTAATGGAAGAAATGGAAGTCCGCGGTCTCTCAAGCACGTGCAATCCGCAAACGCGCTAACTTGCTGTCTTTGTCAAAAATTGCAGCCGCAGACCCGTCTAAGTATCGATTAGGGCATGTTTCAAAACCTCGCCTTGTGTCAGGGCACGACTTTACAAGCTGCGGAAAAAGGCCTGGATTTGACTCGAACTCGCGAAAAACATCCCGCAGGGCCTAAAGGCCACGCTGATTTTGCGGCACTTACGGCACGACTAAAGTCGTGCCCTGATACAAAGCGACCATTTGAATCAGCTTCTACGAGTTTTTCCGCAGCCTCTAAAGTCGTGCCCTGATACAAAGCGGCCCTTTGAATCAGCTTCTACGAGTTCTTCGCAGCCTGTTTAGTCGTGCCGATAAGAGCGTCCAAGGCAAGGGGCTTTAACCCCTGAGGGACTGCAACCGTCACACGGAAGCCAATTTTGAAATATGCTCCAGGCGCAAAGACAAAGACGCGCCGAGGGGGCACCCAATTCTGGTGCAACATCGAGCGGTCAGTGCCCTGTGAGTGGAACACAAGGTTGTATGATCTAATCGCAAGGCGCAGTTTGACCACAGTGGGTCAGTTTGGTGAGCTTTCCCTCAGGGGCTAAACAGGCTGCGGAAAAACTCGGAATTTCGGGTGAAATTTGGGGAATACGTCCCGCAGGGGCTAAAGCCCGCGATTTTTTTGTTGCATTTACGGCACGACTAAAGTCGTGCCCTGATACAAAGCGGCCCTTTGAGACACGGGCAATGAGTTTTTGCGCAGCCTGTAAAGCCCGCGTTTATTGTGCATGATTGATATACGAGCTAAAGCTCGTACCCTTCGACTGAAGCTTGCATCATTCAAATTGACCGAATACAGGGCGTAAGGAACATTTTTTGCGGAGAAAGACAGTTACTTCTCCGCAAAATTGGGAAACGGCATTCAACTTGATTCCCCGGATTCAACTCAATTCAAGGAGAACCGAATGAAGTTAGCTGCCACAATGAAGATCGTTGTCATGATTGCGCGTCTGCTACTGGGCGCGGCGTTTGTCGTCTTCGGCATGAACGTGTATCTGCATTTCATTCCCATGCAAATGCCTACCGGAGTGGCTCTTGAGTTTTTGGGCGCGCTTGCAAGCACTCACTTCTTCTATGTTATAGCAGTGTTTGAGGTTATTCCGGGGCTGCTTCTGCTCTTCAACCGCTATGTGGCACTGGGATTGGCGCTGCTGGCGCCGGTCATCTTCAACATCCTTGTGTTCCATATACTGATGGCTCCCAGCGGCGCGCTTCTGGCTGTTATTGTGGCACTGCTGTGGATGCTTGTGTTTCATCAGCACCGTTCAGCGTTCAAGGGCTTGCTTCAAAAGCGGGCTGAAGACTGAGATCGGCGTGTCCGCCTGGCTACAATCAAGAGGACGATGATTCAGTACCTCTATCTCGGGCGGGTGGACTACGACGAAGGGTTGAGGTTGCAGGCGGAGATCGCCGGTCTGGTGACGGCGGGGCGCGTCCAGAACGTGCTGCTGCTGCTGGAGCATCCGCCGGTGCTGACGCTGGGGCGCAATGCCAACCGGGCGAATATTCTGGCGTCGGATGAGATGCTCCTGCGGCGCGGCGTCACCGTGCACGAGATCAACCGCGGCGGCGACGTGACTTATCACGGGCCGGGGCAGTTGGTGGGCTACCCCATCTTCGACCTGCGCACCCTGCACGGCCCGAGCGGCGGCCGGATGGGGCCGGTGGATTTTGTGCGCGGGATAGAAGAGGCGCTGATCCGGCTCTGCGGCGAGTTTGGGGTGAAGGCCGGGCGGATTGTGGGGCTGACGGGGGTTTGGTGCGGAGGTGGCTTGACTCCAGATGAGCATCCCTCAGGGGCTAAAGCCCGCGTTGATTCAATGCCATCGACGTACGGGCTAAAGCCCGTACCCTTCACCGAGGGGAGTTTTTCGGCAACCTCTGAAGCTCGCGTCGATTCTGATGGAGTTGATCTGAGTGCAGATGCTCTGACCTACGAGAAGCGCCCCGCAGGAGCTGAGCGGAAGATTGGCGCTATCGGGATTCATGTCTCGCGGGGGATTACCTCGCACGGTTTCGCTTTCAACGTGACTACCGACCTGAAGGATTTCACGCTGATCATTCCGTGCGGAATTCCCGATCATGCGGTCACCAGCCTGGCCCTGGAAGCGGAGAAGCCAGAGGAATTGCCCGCGTTGGAAGCGATTGCCCACGCGGTGGCACGGCAGTTCGGGCAGGTCTTCGGCGAGCAGGTGCTGGCGGTGGAGGGTTTGGCTGCGCTGCGCGCAGAGGCCGCGGCTGTCCAATTTCCCGCAGAGGACACGCCCCTTCAGATTCCAGTTGAGGTTGGGCGGTTGCTCGGCGGTGCTGAGCGGACAATTCGAGCGTGAGGAACGGGGACGGTTGAGGGTTGTGGTTTCCCACCCATTCCGCAAAGAACGCGGAATGGATGGGGCACCCGGAATGCTGTTCTCTCCCAGATCCGAAAATCCGGACCTGGGGCACCCGGCTGCTGGGGACCCCGAAAGCACAAAGACAAAAACGTGCCGAAGGTGGGTAGCCCGTGTTTTTGGAGTGCAGGACAGTTCGGCTGCCTCATGCACGGCAATTTATAATCCGGCCAGAGGTCGGGTGCGCCCCACGCATCCCGCATCACGGAGAGACCCACATGCCAACCGACGTGATTATGCCCCAATTGGGCGAGTCGATCTTTGAGGGCACCATTACGAAGTGGCTTAAGAAGGCCGGCGATAGAGTCGAGCAGGACGAGCCGCTGTTTGAGATTTCTACCGATAAGGTGGACGCGGAGATTCCTTCGCCGGTGGCAGGCGTGCTCGCAGAGATCAAGACGCCAGCGGGGGCGACGGTTGAGGTCAATACGGTGGTTGCGGTGATTTCGGGTGCTGCTAGCGCTGGCGGTTCCGGTAGAGATGCTTCTGTGCCTGCCGCGGCAGCGTCGCCGGCTTCGGCACCGGCTGTTTCTGCTCCGCAAACGCGTTCCGTGGCCGCTGCGCAACCCGCCGGGTTGGCAGCGCAGCCAGCGCCGGGCGAACGGGTACGCTCTTCGCCGCTGGTGCGGCGCATTGCGAAGGAGAACAATCTCGATCTGAGTCAGGTGGCTGGGACCGGATCAGAGGGGCGCATCACCAAGGAAGATGTCTTGCGGCACATGAACGGCGCAGGCGGCGGGGCCAGCTCTTCACCTGCAGCGCCGGTTTCGCAGCAGGTGGTTCCGCTGACCAAGATGCGCGCCATCATTGCCCAGCGCATGGTGGAGAGCACGCGGATCAGCCCCCACGTGCACAGCGTTTACAAGGTAGACATGACGCGGATTGTGCGCCTGCGCGAGCGCGAGAAGGCGCGGTTCGAGCAGCAGCATGGCGTGAAGCTGACCTATATGCCGTTCATTGCCGCGGCGGCTGTGCAAGCGCTGACCAAGTTTCCGATTGTGAACTCCTCGCTTGTGGACGGCGCGATTCACTACCACTCCAACATCAATCTAGGCATTGCCGTGGCTTTGGAGTGGGGGTTGATTGTGCCGGTGGTGAAACAGGCCGAGGAACGCAATTTTCTGGGGCTGGCGAGGGCCATTGGGGATCTGGCCGCCCGCGCACGGGCGAAGAAGCTGTCGCCAGACGAAGCTTCGGGGTCAACCTTCACGCTGACCAACTCCGGGATTTGGGGCGACGAGTTCGGGACGCCAATTATCAATCAGCCGGAGTCGGCGATTCTGGCCATCGGCGGGCTGCGCAAGGAGCCGGTGGTGCTGACCGACAGCGAAGGCAACGACACGATTGCGATACGGTCCGTGCAGTACTTCTGCCTGGGCTTTGATCATCGCACGATTGACGGCGCAGACGCCGGCAAATTCATGAGTGAGTTCAAGCGGGCATTGCAGGAGTGGAACCGGGAGATTGGGTGACCTGCCCGGACAGGGAACGGTGCGAGCCGCCTTTTGGGCGGCTCGTCGTGTTATTGCCAGAGGCCAAGCGGGCAGCATTGTTTCCCACCCATTCCCGCAAAAAACGCGGGAATGGATGGGGCACCCGCAAAGTATTTGGTTGCCGGATCAATAGGGTCTATTCGTGCTTTCCCCACGGGTCGTAGGTGCCAACGTTCCAGGTGTGGCCCTCGGGGTCTTTCACGGTGAAGTCGCGGCTGCCGTAGGGGGTGTCGTGGATCGGGGTGGTGACGGTGGCTCCGGCGGTTACGGCGCGGGCAAGGGCTGCATCGGCGTCGGGAACGACGATGTAGAGGCTGCAAGTCTCAACGCCGCCCAGTTCCTCGGGCGATTTGAAGCTGCGGCCAGACTCCTCGTCCTTACCTGAGCCGAGCATGATCATGCCGTTGCCCAGGGTCAGCTCGGCGTGGGCGATGGCGCCGTTTTCGCCTTCATAGACGGCGTGGCGCTCGAATCCAAAGACTTTACATAGCCAGTCGATGGCGGCGGGAGCGTTGCGGTAACGATGACCGGGGATAATAGAACTGCGAAATTCAGACATGGGGAATCCTCCGCGCGAAGAGGTAGTGGGTCTAGTTTGAAAAATCGATCCCTCGGGGACAAGAGCCAGGACGATTTTGTAACATAATTGTACTGGCTAAAGCTCTTGCTTTCAGTCTCCACTACTCCAAGGTAACCTTAGCGCCTACATTTATGGAAAGCAATCAGTTACTCTTGGATATATGCGTCTGCCCGCAGGGGACTCTCTACTGATACAAATTATGACCGCCGCGTTCGCCGATTCGGCGGAACGCGCGGGTGTGCATCTGGTCTGCCGGCAAGGCTGCACTCAATGCTGCAATGGAGTGTTTGCGTTGAACCCGCTGGATACGTTGCGGCTGCGCTCAGGAATGGATATATTGCGGGCCACAGAGCCGGCTCTTGCGGCGCAGATTGAGGGTCGGGCGCGGGCATGGGTTTCCGAGCATGGGACGGAGTTTCCCGGCGATGCTGAGACGGGCGTGCTGGGCCTCTCGAAGTTGGACCAGGAGCGCTTTGAGGATTTCGCAAACGAGGCGGCCTGCCCGGCGCTGGACGAGACCTCGGGCCGCTGCGATGTGTATGCCTATAGGCCGATGACCTGCCGGGCTTTCGGCCCACCGGTTCGCGTGGGAGACGGCGATGCGCTGGCCCATTGCGAGCTGTGCTTTACCGGCGCAGAGGCAATCGACGTGGTGGCTTGCGAAATGACGGTGCCGCACGATCTTGAGGCGGAGCTGCTGGAAGAGATACCCGCGAAAGAAGAGACCGTGGTGGCGTACGCGCTGCTGGGGTAAAGGCGCTGGGACGGGGGTAGATGACCTCCCAATTGGGATTCGTGGTTTCCCACCCATTTCGCAAAGAGCGCGAAATGGATGGGGCACCCGGAGTGTTGTTCTCTCCCAGGTCCGAAAATCCAGAACTCGGGTCCCCGGCACCTTGGGGCGTTTGTGGTGAGTTTGCCTTTTGGTCGAGTTAGACTAGGGCTTGGACAGCCCGATGACAATACGACCCTGCTGGGTTGAAATTCACACCCAAACTCTTGAAGACAACTTGCGATTTTTGCTGACATTGGCCGCGCCCCACGTGGAGTTGCTGGCCGTGCTGAAGGCGGACGCTTATGGCCATTCGATGGCGCTGTGCGGCCCGGCGGTGGGGCGCGCAGGTGCCCGGTGGCTGGGCGTCGCCAGCGTGGAGGAGGGCGTGGCCGCGCGAGCGCTTTGCCCCGAGGCGAGAATACTGGTTTTTTTCGGCGCTTTTCCCGGCGAGGGAGCGGCAACTGTGCGCGATGGCCTGACAGCCGTGGTCTGGCAGCCGTGGCAGTTGGACGAATTGGAAACTGCGGCGCGCGAGGCTGGCATGGGGGCGGGTTCAGTTCCAGTTCACCTGGAGATCGATACCGGCATGAGCCGCCAGGGGGTGACGCCGGAGAATCTCGGTCAAGGGGGCGCGGGAACGCTTTTGAGGCGTTTTACCCCTGAGTCGCCGCTGCGGCTGGAGGGCGTGATGACCCACCTGTTTGCCGCTGACGAGGCGGATGGCAGAGTGACCGAGGCGCAACTGGGCTTGATGGATGAGGCGCTGGGGAGGGTGAAGGCCGCGGGGCTCGATCCGGAGTGGCTCAATGTGGGCGCATCCGCGTCGCTGTTGGCCGGCGATGCCGCGAGGATTGCCGCGCTGGGCGCTCGTTACGGGATGAAGGCGATGATGCGTCCGGGGCTGGCGCTCTACGGAGTGATTCCGCTTTTTGACCCGGCGTTTGAGCCGCAGGAGCCTGCTTCCCTGGCGGCTGCGCGAACCCAATTGCATCCGGTGATGGAGTGGAAGACGCGCGTGGCGGGGGTGCGCTCGGTTGTTGCCGGCACGGTGGTGGGCTACAACGGGACTTTTGTTGCCACCGAGCCGATGCGGCTGGCGCTGGTGGCCGCGGGCTACGCGGATGGTCTCGACCGGCGGCTCGGCAACCGCTTCAGCCTCCTGGTACGCGGGGCGCGCGCTCCTCTTGTGGGCCGCGTCAGTATGGATATGGCGGTGGTGGACGTGACCGAAATCGCGGGAGTCGAGCCGGGGGACGAGGTGGTGATCCTGGGAACGCAGGGCGGCGAAAGTATCACCGCGTCCGATCATGCAGAGACCACGGGGACGATTCCCTGGGAGGTCTTCACGCGCATCGGGGCGCGCGCGCGGCGGGTTGCGGTTTAGAGCATTTTCGGTTCTGGTGTTTACAGTTGAAAGGGACAGTTGTGCTATCCCACCCATTCCGCAAAAGACGCGGAATGGATGGGGCACCCGGCACCCGGAATTTTGTTAACACTCAATTTGAAAATGCTCTAAGCGGAATATTGGAACACGCTATAAGAACAGGCGCGGGAGGGTGGATTCCTCCTGCGCCTGTTTTGTTCTGTTGGGTTTTCGGAAAGCGTTATTGGGTGA
>Ga0224528_1000533_pt1 | contig 28953 bp, 18 predicted proteins | sample CBST25metaG_2_FD_179888 | JGI IMG/M metagenome (GOLD analysis project Ga0224528, IMG submission 179888) | Peat soil microbial communities from Stordalen Mire, Sweden - C.B.S.T25 | ecosystem: Environmental > Terrestrial > Soil > Wetlands > Peat | place: Sweden: Norrbotten County, Stordalen Mire...
CACAAAACGCCACAAACTTTATACAGTAACCACCTGTAAACTATTGATTCTATGGTGGGCGCTGCAGGATTCGAACCTGCGACTTCCACCGTGTGAAGGCCGGCGTCAGCTATTACGGAGTTTGGGACAAAGAGGCCAGTTTTGGCCAGGGCAATGGTCCCAACGGCACCATCGGGTATGGGCCGATTTGGGGCTTGTCGGACTCGGCCTTTGGATTGGATCCGGTGCTAAATTTCATGACGGATCTGACCAGTTCGTATGCCGTTCAGCCTGTCACCTCTCCCGACCTGACCGGTTACACGCTGGGCTTCTACGGCCAGGACGACTGGAAGGCTACCTCGCGGCTGACCCTCAATCTGGGCCTCCGCATCACCCACGATGCTCCTTATACGGACGCCACCGGTGTCTTCGGCATACCGGCATGGACGCAATCCTGGTACGACAAGGACGTCGCGGCTGGCGTTACGAATCTGCCCGGCATGCGCTGGCATGGTCTGGACCTGTTGGGCGGAGGACTCCACTCGGATCCGAGCGTTCCGATGGCCGGCCACACTCTGAATGCTTTGTTCTACGCTCCCCGCTTTGGCCTCGCCTACGACGTCTTCGGCAATGAGAAGACAGTTGTTCGCGGCGGCTTCGGTGTCTATTACTACCGTGACGGAACAGGCGGCTCTGCGGGAACCAGCGAAGCGATGGGCGGCAGCTCGTGCCAAACGACGGGCTCGATGAGCAATTCGTTCCTTTCCCAGATCAATGGCGCCACGATCACCTGCGCGGGCAGCACCAATGGCGTGACCAGCGGCACCGCGAACGATCCCAACGATCACGTCGAGCCGCGCAGCATGACTTACAACTTCACCATTTCGCAGCAGACCATCGGCAAGACGGTGCTGGAAGTTACCTACATGGGCAGCCAGACCACCGATCTGAGTAACCCGATCAGCGCGGACTTGAATTCCGAGGTTCCAATCGGCACCTACATGAAGCCGGATCCGAACCCCGCTTCCAAGTACTACGGGCAGATTCTGCCTCTTAACGCCTCCAACACCGGCGATTCCAACGCCAACGTGAGCAAGAACCTGCAGGACTATCTTCCGCACCCGAACTACACCACTTTGGACTTGATGAACCATGGCGCCTGGGCGAATTACAACGCCCTGCTGGTCGCGTGGAACAAGCGGCAGGGTGCACTCACCTACAACCTGAACTACGCCTTCTCGAAGACGATGGGCATCATCAGCAACGCGATTGATCCCATCAACATCGAGAACGACTATGGAGTTTTGAGCGCGGATCGCACCCATGTGCTCAATACGTCGTACGCATACGAAGTGGGCAACCGCTTCAAAGGCAACAGACTCGTGGGCGGCGTCCTAAATGGCTGGATGGTTTCCGGCATCACCAGCTTGCAGAGCGGTCCTCCGGTTCAGCAGAGCTTCTCCATGAACATGGGCCTAGGCGGAACCGATGGGACCACCGACATCATAGGCGTCAGTTCAGATGGCACCACCAAGACAGACTTTGGAACCAATAACATCAACACCACCAACTACCTTGGCACTCCAAAGTACACGGTCTTTCCCAAGCTGACCTGCAATCCCGGCAAGGGCCTTAAGAATGGACAGTACGTCAACCCGAGCTGCTTCTCCCTTCCCGCGGCTCCTCAGTTTGTTTCCAGCGGTTCGAATATTGGCGTGCTGACGGCGATAGGAGGCAATGGGCAGAGCCACATGCCGTACTTCCGCGGACCCGCGTACCTGTCAAGCGACCTGGCCGCCTCAAGGACGATCAAGATTACCGATCGCCAGAACGCTCAAATCAAGTTCTCGGCAACCAATTTCCTCAACCACGCGCTAACCTCCTTTGACCAGAGCAACGGACAGAACCTCAACCTGAATTACCAGACGGGTACTCTGCAGACCAAGGGAACGGCAAACGGCGCCGACTGGGTCTACGGTGTCCCCAACGAGAAGTTCGGCCGCCGCGTGCTTGAAATGAGCCTGCGTTACAACTTCTAGCCAACTTGAGTGGCCGCTCTCGGGCGGCCCCTCTTCTAGGGGAGTTTAAGAAAAGCCTCCTGATCTCTCCCGCGGGATGGTGGATGAGCCATCCCGTGCTTTTTAGAACACGAAGGTAGTCATGAATATTGTCGCAAATCACGAGAGCGGTGAACCTATGATCAGGACGAGTGCGCGGAAAGCAGCTGTACAAATCGACTCCGGCTTGCTTCTGGTTTATGGCCTTGTTATCATTCTTCTCTTCTTTTGTACCGTACCTTCCCATGCGCAGGGCCAAGGCTCTCGCTGGGACCACGAAGTCGCCAAGGTCTCCAACGAGCCAGTCAGCGTTGCCAACGTCAAGGTTTCGGTCGACGCATCTAAGATGCGCAATATCGTCGGGTTCCGAGCGTTTGGAATTTCGGCGAGCGTACACGACGCCAACCTGGTCAATCCCGAGGTAGTCTCCCTGTTGAACGCTGCGGCGATCAATACCCTTCGATACCCGGGAGGCGCCTACGCCGACACTTACCACTGGTCGAATTACAAGCCGACAATGTGGCAGGGCGAGAAGTCGGCGAAGGATGGCGATTATCAGGCCAACAACAATTTCGGCAACTTTGCCAGGCTGCTCGATTACGTGAAGAACGGGACGGCCATCCTAACCGTGAACTACGGCAGCAATCTGGCGGGGACGGGTGGAGGAGAACCGGCGGAGGCCGCGGCCTGGGTCGCGTATTGTAATGGTGATCTCTCCAGCGAAAAAACTATCGGCAAGGACTCCGGCGGTTACGACTGGAAAACAGTGGGCTACTGGGCCGGCCTGCGCGCGTCAATGCCGCTGAGCGACGACGATGGATACAATTTCCTGCGCATCGGACATGCCAAGCCTCTCGCGATCAAATACTGGGAGATCGGCAATGAGGTCTACGGGAACGGTTACTTCGCGGAAGACGGGAACGGCGGATCCACTGAAGACCTGCACGCGCCCTACGCAGACAATGGGAAGGAGTCGGACAAGATTCGGCATGGCAATGCCGCGCTTTCTCCCGCGGCCTACGGCATGGGCGTAGCAGCCTTTGCGAAAGCCATGAAGGCTGTCGATCCAGGAATCAAGATTGGCACTGTCCTTTTCAATCCAGCCGATGAAAAGAAAGCGGCCAAGTGGAATCCAGCGGTCATGGCGGAGTGCGGCAAGGCTATCGATTTCGTTGATTTGCATTGGTATATCGGAAATCTTCTTCCACCCGACTGGAAGAATCTGGACGAAGCCGCTCTATTGCGCTCCCCCCAGGAAGTTCTGCCCAAAATCGGCAGCGAACTGGTCGAGCTCTTTAATAGATACTCTGGCGAGAACGCCTCGAAGATGCAATTCGTGGTCACGGAGATGGGGACAACTCCTTTCGCGAAAGTGACCGTCCCGCTGACGGTGGGCCTATTCTCCGCGGATGCATACGCGAGCCTGATGGAGATGGGTGCCGCGAATATCGACTGGGCGGAACTTCATGGCAACTTCCTTTTGGATGACAAGAACGTCCAGGGGCCGGCTTACTACGGCATCCAAATGGTGCACCTTCTCGCAAACATCAACGATCAGCTCGTTGAGGCGAAGAGCAGCGCCGCACTCCTGACGGTACATGCGGCAAAGCGCGCTGATGGAAGCATTGCCGTGATGCTCATCAACAAGAGCCCGAAAGAGAAGTCCACAGTGAAGTTGCAGGTTTCGGGTGCAAAGCTCGCAGCCGACGGCTTACGTTTCGACTGGGGGCAGAATAACCCGACCGATAAGTATCCTGTCACTCGCGAGCCAGTTAGCGGGATCAGCAACACATTTTCTGTCGTCGTTCCACCTTATACAATCACGAACATCATCATCCCCGCGAGACCTTGAAGACTTTGCGCACCAACAATGACGCGGATTATGGACGCCGTAGAAGTACGGTGAGCATGAAGTTTGAGCTTTCCTCGGTGTTGGTATTGATTTGTGTCGCCGGAATGTCCGGCAAAACGGATCTGCCAACAGTCAAGTCGGAGTCAGGCTGCTTCCGGTCAGGCCCCCGGCATTCATCATTGCAACCAACAACCAGGCTCTCCTCAATCTTGCCTGCTGATTTCGTTGAAGGAAAGACAAGTGATCTTTAGTTCCGTTTTGCATAGGCTTTCATCGTTGGCCATTGGTCTCTCTGTTGCATCATCTTCCATGTCTCTTGCGGCTCAATCGCAACCGGCTCCATCGCGGACGATTGTCGTAGATCTGAAGGATTCGGCAGGGCCAGTGGATCGTTTCTTTGATTTGTCGGTTGGGTCCGATTATCCGGGGACGCTGATTCGGGATGACAGCCAAGCTCAGCTCAAACTGACTGTGGATGAGCTGGGTTTTCGCTACATTCGTTTTCATGCCATCTTTCACGACGTGCTAGGGACCGTGCGCATCGAAGATGGCAAGACCGTCTATGACTGGACCAAGATCGACGGCCTGTATGACGACCTGCTGGCGCGCCACATCAAGCCGTTTGTCGAACTCGGCTTTACGCCGAAGGCGCTGGCTACATCGCAAAACAGTATCTTCTATTGGAAAGGCAACACATCGCATCCGAAGCCGGATGCCTGGCGCGACCTTGTCGATGCGTTTGTTCACCATATCGAGCAGCGCTACGGAAAAGACGAGGTGCGCACGTGGTTCTTTGAAGTATGGAACGAGCCCAACCTCTCCGGCTTCTGGGAAGGTGGCGATCAGGCAGCGTACTTCGAACTCTACGATCTGACATCGAAGACCATTAAGTCGATCGACCCTGTATTACGGGTCGGCGGTCCGAGCACTGCCGGTGCGGCCTGGGTTCCCGAGTTTCTTGCCCACGTGAAGCAGAGCGGAGCGGCCGTCGACTTCGTAACCACGCATACGTATGGCGTCGATTGGGGATTTCTGGATGAAAAAGGCGTGCAGGACACCAAGCTCTCCGCATCCCCCGACGCAATCGTAGGAGACGTTCGCCGAGTTCGCGAGCAGATTGGGGCTTCAGCGTTTCCGAGTCTTCCGCTGTATTTCAGCGAGTGGAGTACCAGCTATACACCGCGTGACTCGGTACATGACTCGTATATCAGTGCTCCCTATATCCTGACCAAGCTGAAAGGCAGCCAGGGATTGGCGCAGGGCATGAGTTACTGGACCTACACGGATCTATTCGAAGAGCCCGGACCGCCCACAGCTTCGTTTCAAGGTGGGTTTGGACTTCTTAACCCGGAGGGCATTCGCAAGCCCGCATTCTTTGCTTACAAGTACCTTCATGCGCTTCAGGGCGAGAGCCTGAAGACATCTGACCCGCAAGCAATGCTGGCCACGCAGGGTGGAAATGTCTCCGCTGTTATTTGGGACTTTGAACAGCCGGTACAGAAAGTGAGCAACCGGACCTTTTACACAAAGCCGATTCCCGCGCATCCAGCGTCCCCCGCGCGGTTGCAGATCACGCATCTGGTCTCGAATGCCGCGTACAAAGTGAAAGTCTATCGCGTCGGGTATCACGCCAACGACGCGTATTCCGCCTACATCGAGATGGGCTCACCGAAAGATCTAAGTGCGGCGCAAATTGGGCGGCTGAACGAGTTAACGCGCGATCTGCCGGAAACCGACAAGGTAATGCAAAGTGGACCCGGAGGCACGATCGAGTTCACCGTGCCGATGAACAGCAATGACGTTGTGCTCATGAAGGCAATGCGCAGTTATTGATCTGGCGTGAAACGGATTCATTGGAGTATCCCATCCTTTCCGCACAAAACGCGGAAAGGATGGGGCACCCAATCGCAGTGCTCTCGCGCCGGATCAAGAAGCAAGTAGAAAACGCGCAGGGCATTGCGGTTGGACATGAGACGGTTGGTTTGAAAGCGCGCCTCTGGAATCTGGGCAGGAATACAGACTGTGCACTGTTCACCGACGGTGCCAAAAGGGGTTTTGTATGAGTCGATTCGCAGTCCATTCACTTCTATTCGTTTTTGTCGCAATTGTTCTGCCCGTCATGTCTTGCAATGGCGGAAGCGGCGGTGGAAGCCAGGGAGGCGGGGGGACGAGTCAGAATCTCACTACGCCGACAGTGACCGTCACACCAGCGCTCACCAGCGTCACGACGGCGCAGAGTCTCTCCGTCACCATTGGCGTCTCCGGTGCGAGCGACTCGCCAACCGGCTCGGTGGTTCTTTCCAGCGGAACTTACACTTCAGCAACCACTGCGCTCGGTTCAGGCTCAGCGACCATTACGATTCCGGCGGGATCACTGGCCGCGGGTTCTGACACGCTCAGCGCGAAGTACACTCCCGATAGTGCAAGTTCCGCAATCTACAACAGCGCTTCAGGGAGCGCCACAATCGCAGTGGCGCGGGCCGCGACAACGGCCACGGTTACCGTCACGCCCGAAGAGACGACGCACGCTTACGCGGAGAATCTGATTGTCACGGCCACCGTAAAGGGGGGCAGCACAACACCAACCGGCACCGTGACGCTCTCCAGCGGGAGCTTTACTTCCGCGGCTGTTGGGTTGAGCTCTGGTTCCGCGACCTTCTATGTGCAGCCCGGCTCGCTGGTGCAGGGCGCCGATACGCTCACAGTGACGTACACGCCCGACTCCAACAGCTCATCGACCTACGCGACTTCAACGGGCACGGCAGACATGACCATCACCTCGCCGGGCAGCACCGGCGTTGCGGTCAACATCAACACTCTCGCCAATCGCCATCTGATCAGTCCGTACATCTACGGCATCAACTCCACGACCAAAAGCGATATCACCAACTTGTCGCCGTCGCTGGTTCGCTTTGGAGGCAATGAAGCCTCTGACTACAACTGGAAGCTCTTCACCTACAACGCGGGCGGCGACTGGTTTTTTGAGGACTTCAGTCTCGGTGGTGTCGACTCTGTTGCTTTGACGCAGTACACCGTGGACTCCGGCAGCCACATGCTCACCACCATGCCCACGCTCGGTTGGGTGGCCAAGGAATCGGAAAACAGCTCGAACCGCAACTGGAGCTATTCCGTCGCGGCCTACGGGGCGCAGTGCAAGACTGATCCCAACAACCCGGACGCGGGCAACGGCCAGAAGCCAGACTGCAAGACGCCGATAACTACCAATGCGTCGACTGGCGCCTATTATCCGCTGGTTGACACAGCCGGCGATTGCACCACGGGCAACTGCCTCTACCGCAGCGAGTGGGCCGGGGCGCTGGCCTCGGCGTTTGGCAGCGGTACCTGCAATGTGCCCTATACGCAGATCACCAGTTGCCACTTTTACGACATGGACAACGAGCCGGAAATCTGGGATGGCTCGCACCAGGACGTTCACCCCAACCATCCCGGATACACCGAGTTATCGAACCTCTTTGAGACGGAGGGGAACGCGCTGAAAACCTGGGACCCGAGTGCGGTTCGTTTCGGCCCCATCACCTGCTGCTGGAACTACCTGTGGACGGCGGGTCCTTCGGGTGACGACAAGAATGCCCATGCCGGTATCGACTACGCGCCCTGGTGGCTGAATCAGATCAATTGGCTGGATCAGATCAACGGGAAACGAACCCTCGACGTCTTTGATATTCATGCATATTTCGGCGACAACGTGAGCACCACCGGCTTCACAAACCCGCAACTGCGCGCCGAAGTGGGCAAGTACCTCCGCACCTATTGGGATCCAACGTATTACAACTCGGGCTATGATGCGGACTGGATCACCACAACGCAGCCCAATCGTGGCGTCACCTTTCTGATCCCGCGTCTCAAGGCCCTGGTGAATTCCACCTATCCGGGAACTCCGCTCTCGTTCACCGAGTGGGAATCGTTCTTCAACGAGTGGGAGTTTGCAACGGCTCTCTCCGATGCGGACGCCTACGGCGTGATGGGCCGCGAAGGACTGAGCTTTTCCACGCGCTGGGGCGGACCATCGGCGACCGACAGCACCACCAATCAGTCCCATCCCAACTACCAGTCCTTCAAACTGTGGACCAACTACGACGGGGCGAAGCACGGCTTCGGGACGCTCTCTATCTCTGACCAGAGCGGCGCCAATCCGGACCTGTTCGCCAGCTACGCCGCGCTCGATGGGACCGGCACGACAATGACGATCATGGTTCTGAACAAGGATCCGGGCAACACAGCAAATGTCACCTTCAGTCTGAACGGTTTCAACGCTTCCACCTATTCGGCATACGCGGTAACCTCGACTAACCCCGGCCAGATCGTCGCTTCGGCCTCAACCGGCTGGAGCCCGACGCAAAGCTTTGCGGCCAACAGCATCACGCTGCTCGTCGTCAACGGAACCCAGTCCGCCACGCCCGCGTCAGAGTGGTATCTCAACCCCGACGACCTAATGATTCCAGCCTCTGGCACGGGGATTCTGAGTCCGAAGATCATGAACGGTACGGCCAATGTGACGCTGAGCTCCGCAGTCTTCGATGCCTTTGAGGGCGCCGCGGCGTGCAATGGTACGCTCGCGCTGACCAACCCGATCATCACCGCTACAACGCCGGCGACCATTACGGCAAGCCCCGGTAGCACTCCGGGCTTTTGCCACTACACTGTCACGGGCAGCGACGGCACGGCCAACCAGACACAGGGCGGATGGATTGTGGTTGGCAAACCGGCCGCCACGCTTGCTGCCACCGGGGGCAACAGCCAATCGGGCAGAGCTGGAACGGCTCTGTCGCAGCCTCTCGCAGTCACACTGACTTCCATCCCGACCGGCTTCACAAGCACAGGCGCGAGCATTCTGTTCACTACCTCGGCGGGCACTCTGTCGAACGGGACAACGACGGGAACCAGCGTCATCGCCACTACCAATTCTTCGGGGGTAGCCTCCGTTACCCTGACCCTGCCGTCCACCGTAGGAACCGTGACAGTCACAGCACAGGACCAGTTCGCACTCGGTGGAGCTTCGGTCACCTTTACGGAAACTGCAAACTAGTCCCATTGCAGCCTACCGGTCCCGCCACAGCGCGTGTTACGCCGTGGAGGGACCAATGCCGAAGGTGGCAGAGTATTTGCGGAGTTGGTGCAGACCGAAAGCATTCACTCAGGTGGTTCTTTCATCGTGAGATAGCCACTTTTAGAGGACTCACGCAGTCTACGTGAATTCCGATGACTCTCTAAAACCCCCGTTGTATTTCGAGTTGCGTAAGCACCAAGGAGACTACATGTTTGCTAGCAGCCGCATTGATCGGATAGACGTTGAACGTGCAAGATGGGAACACGGCCATTTCCGTGTCCGGTACATTGCGGCAGCAATCCTGGGGGTGCTTGGCGCAGTCAGTACCATGGCTTTGCAGCAGGCACAACCAAAAGCAGAGTGCACGAAAGACTCGGGGTTTGTTCTGCGGCAGACGGTGCGGCTCGTGCGGGTCGATGTCACCGTAACAGATGCGCAAGGAAATCCCGTTCCTGGTCTGCGGGCTTCCGATTTTCGACTCTCCGAAGATGGAAAGCCGCAGTCGATCGGGCACTTCGAATGGCAGGGAAAGGACACCAGGCTGGCGCATGCGCCGACCCGCCCGGCTCTGCCTCCGCACATGTTCATGAACCTCCCAGAGGCACCGGAAAGCGGCCCGCTGACGGTTCTGCTCTATGACGTTTTGAACACACCTCTGGATGCACAGCCATACGCTCACCAGCAGATGGTAAAGTTTCTGAAACAGAGAACCGGGCAGCAGATTGCGATTTTTGTTCTGAGCGACCGGCTCCATCTCCTGCAAGGCTTTACTCCGGATTCCGAGTTGATTCAGCGTGCGGCGAACGATTCCAGCACCATGCCCCAACACCAGCCATTGCAGGCCACGGCTCCTACGGCGATTGGAGCGCTGGCCGATGCGGCATCCGACGATAAGAGCCATGCCGGTTCGCACAACTCTTCGGCAACCAGCGTTCCGAGCGCGCTTGACAATTTGGAGGAGGAGATGGAGCGTATGGAGGCGGCGGAAGCAAGTTCGCTCCTGGATAGGCGCGTCGAACTGACGCTGGAGGCATTCGCACAGATTGGTCGCTTTCTGTCAGGCGTCTCCGGGCGCAAGAATCTTATATGGTACTCGGGCTCATTTCCTGCCGGCATCCTGCCCGATTCGAGCAAAGGATTATTCAACGACGATACTGGTCGCAATTACAGCGAACGCATGAGGGCCGCGACCGATTTGCTGAATGACTCCGAGACCGCTGTTTATCCCGTCGATACGCGCGGACTGCAGACGAATTCGGTATACAACGCATCCCAATCTTCCGGTCCCGGAGGCGCCCACGCCACTGCGCAAAGTTCGATGAGAGCGACCTCCCAGTTTCGCGAACAACTCGCCGCCGAGCACAGCTCAATGGACAGCATCGGCGAAGAAACGGGGGGACGCGCATTTTACAACACCAATGGGCTAGACCAAGCATTGGAAAAAGCCTCGTCGGACGGCAGTTCTTACTATTCACTGGCCTACGCGCCGACTAACGACAAGTTCGACGGGTCCGTGCGCCGCATCTCCGTTGCCCTCGAACACAACCACTACCACCTTGCCTACCGCAGAAGCTATCTCGCCGAGGATCTGGGCACGAGTACGAACCCGCAGGCCACCGCCGAGGGAGATGTAGTAGCTTCAGGATCGATGGCTGCAACGGCGCAATTCGGAACCCCGCCCTCTCATCAACTGATCTTCGCTGCCCAGGTGGATACGATCGGGCAGCCCGCCCCTGCCACGGCGGTGCAAATGGCTGCGCTGAAGCCCTATCTGGAGCAAACAGCCAAGGCGACAGGCAGAAAGTTCGTTCAGCCAGCAGAGCCGATTCCGATGCAGCAGTACGCCATTCAGTATGCGATCCTGGGCAGCCAATTGGATCTCTCCCTTTCAGCGAACAACGTTTACCAGCCCCATCTTTCGCTGTCGGCGCTGGCTTTCAACGGAAATGGCGAAACGCTATGGGGATTCAACACGAAGATTGAGGATGCCATTCCCGCTTCGGAGATCAAAGGGATCGTGAAGAATGGCTACCGGGCGGTGCAGATTTTTCTTGTCCCGGTGGATGCCGCGGCAATACGCCTTGTCGTTCGCGACGATCGCAGCGGGCGGTTAGGATCGATGGAGATTCACTTGCCGCTGCCGCCAGACAAGGCGTCAACCACCCCAGCACAGTAAAAGGCGCCACAGAGCGCCGAATTGCAAGGCTGAAGGTACTCGGAAGTCGTATCAGGGACCTGGGGCGTAAGAATCAATCTTGAGCCGCCAAGGGAGCGGGTTATGTTTAACCTAATTTGTATTCGCGGGGAAGGAATCTCAAGCAAATGGTCCTATCCGTTTCATGCAACTTTACAATATCCGCTTTCGGAGGAATGCAATGCACGCTGTTCGATCTATTGTTTGTAAGAGTCGTTTCAATGCCTCTGTTCTCTGGCTGTTTGGAATCACTCTGCTGGGCGCGCCCCTGGCCGTGGCGCAGGTTACTGCTTTACCCATGGATGTGGGTCAGAAAACAGCTCTGATTGGCCTGCCCAACCTCTCAGGAGAATGGGCTGTTGTCAACGGGGAAAAAGGAAGTGTCAGTGTGCGCGGTAGCGTTCTGCGCATTACGCCGGTGGCCCACACAAATCTGTTTCATGCGCCTGACGATGGCTTTGTTGTGGTGAATGCGCCAATGGTGTTGTTTGCACCGGAAGGCGACTTTACGTTTAAAGCCAAAGTCTCGGCGCAATTGGTAAACGTCTATGATGTGGCCGCATTGGTGGCATATGGAGACGACAAGCATTGGGCCAAGCTCTGCTTTGAGAATTCGGCACTACAAGAAGCGACTGTGGTGGCGGTTGTGACGCGGGAGCGCTCAGACGATACGAATTCCGAGACTGTAGCGTCGCCCTTTGTCTACCTGGCCATTGCGCGCAAGGGCAATGAATACTCCATGCACTTCTCGCGTGACGGGCAGCAGTGGCGGCTCGTGCGGCATTTCCAGTTGCCATCCGAACCGAAGATGCGCCTCGGCTTTACCGCGCACACGGACTCCGATCATCCGTTTATTGCCGGCTTCTCGGAGATTGTCTACCGCCCCACAGCACCACCGAATATGCGTCAATTGAATTCCGCCGATCTCAGCGGACCGGGCGCACAGTAACCATCTTTAGCAAACTGGTTCAGCGCCGGCATTTTGCGCCGATCGGCGAGCGCCACTTGTCAATCAAAACGAAGAAGGCCTAACCTGGCAAGAACGGAGAACATAGATATGTTTGGAAGAGTGGTATTGTGCGTTGCCTTGTTGATCTCATTTTCTGTGCCGACCATGGCACAGGTTCCCTCGACACCGTATTCCCCGTCGTTGTTGCTGGGAGCGGCCTGGTACCCGGAGCAGTGGCCGGAGTCGCGTTGGGAGGCGGACCTGTCGCTGATGGAAGCGGCGCATATTCATTTTGTGCGCATTGGCGAGTTCGCCTGGAGCAGCCTGGAGCCTCGCGAGGGCGATTATGAACTGGAATGGCTCGATCATGCCGTGCGCGCGGCTGAACGGCATCGCATCGCGGTCATCTTGGGCACGCCCACCGCTGCGCCCCCGGCTTGGCTCACCTCCAAGTATCCCGAGACTTTACGCACCTTTCCAGACGGACGCAAGGACGGCCATGGAAACCGCACGCAATTCGATTGGTCCAATCCCAAGTATCGCGAACTCGCCGCCCGGATCGCGACCAAACTGGCTGAGCGCTATGGACACGATGCCAACGTGATCGGCTGGCAGATTTGTAACGAGTACGGGAACGAGAGCTTCGGCGAAGCGACCAGAAACCAGTTTCAGCAATGGCTGCACAATAAATACAAGACTCTCGATAACCTGAATGCGCGGTGGACGACGACGTACTGGAGCGAGAGCTATCAGGATTGGTCGCAGATACCGATCCAAGAGGGTTACGGAAATCCCGGCCTGTTACTGAACTGGAAGGAGTTTGTCAGCGACACATGGCGCAGTTACCAGCGCAATCAGATCGACGCGATTCGTGCCCACGCCGATCCCCGGCAGAAGATCACGACCAACATGATGGGCTGGTTCGATGCCTTCGATCACTACACCGTCGCTCAGGATCTTGACTTTGCATCATGGGACAACTATGTCGGTTCAGGCCATCTCAACCCGGTATCCACTGGTGCCGCTCACGACCTCACGAGAGGATTTCTGCGGAGAAACTTCTGGGTGATGGAGACTCAGCCAGGCTGGGTGAACTGGTCCGGCAACAACAACGTCCTCGATAAGGGCGAAGTGCGGGCCATGGCTTGGAACGATATCGGACACGGCGCGGATGCGGTCGCGTTCTGGCAATGGCGCAGTGCATTGAACGGACAGGAACAGTATCACGGCGTGTTGGTTGGAGCCGATGGAACCCCGGTTCCGGTCTACGACGAAGCCAAACTGATCGGCGCCGAGTTTGAAAAGGCCGCGCCGGCGCTGGCCGGCACTACGGTGGACTCGCAGGTTGCAATCCTGTAGGATTATGAGAGCAGATGGTCGATCAAATGGCAGCGCCACAACAGTGCGTTTGGGCCCGAGGATACGCTGATCAGCTACTATGCTCCACTGCGGGCGCTGGCCCGCTCGATCGACATCGTGGCGGACACGGCGCCGCTGGACAGGTACAAGCTGGTAGTAGCTCCGGCGCTGAACGTGTTGACGCCCGAGGCGGCAAAGAATCTTGAGACATATGTGCGCGGCGGTGGCCATCTGGTCTTGACGCAACGCTCTGCGATGAAGGACGAAGACAACAGCCTGTATCCCCAACGGCAGCCTGGGCCGCTGGCGGAATTGCTGGGCGCGCGCGTCGAGCAATGGTATGCACTCGACAAGCCGGTTTCCATCAACGGCGAGTGGGGATCTGGCGAGAACCACGTGTGGGCAGAGCAACTGAGCGTGAGTTCTCCGGAGACCAAGACGCTCATGCGCTATGGCAAGATCAACGGATGGCTCGACGGTCAACCGGCAGCGGTGACGCGCTCCGTTGGAAAGGGCAGCATCACCTACATCGGGGCTGGCCTGGAAGGCGCAACAATGAAGGCCGCGGCCAAGTGGATGATGAGAGAAGGAGGACTTAATCCGATCATGAGCGATCTGCCGGACGACGTTGATCTGGCCATTCGTTCCGGCAACGGCAAGCGGGTCTTCATCTTCACCAACTTCGGAAGCTCGCCTCGCACCATTGCGCTTCCCAGCCCCATGCAAGACGTACTCATGGGAGGAACGGTTTCAACCATCACGCTGCCGCAGTTTGGGGTAGCGGTTCTGCGGTGACTGCCGCGATGCCTATTTGGGATTGCAAGGATATGTTCATGACCGTCAGGTACAGAGCCCTCAAGAAGAGGGAGAGCATTTGCTTCCGTGCGTACACTGTGTGATCGCACTGCTGAAGAGGTGGCTGCTGGGAACCCATCAGGGCGAATTCACCTTTCGGTTCAACCGCCGCAAATCCAAGTCTCGCGGCAAACTGTTCTATCGTTTGGCGCAACAAGCCGTTGTGGTCGGACCTGTTCCTTTTGCAACCTTGGTCAAACCACAACCTGTTGCGCCTGGTGGCGTCAAGTAGATACCCATATTGACCACTGCATAAATAATGCAGCAATACTTGCAGAGGCACGGTATGCCCATGCCAAGACTGACGGCAAGTGCCGAGCTTTTGGAAGACCGTCGCCGTCGCACCTTGGCGTTGTTGGATGAAGGCTACTCGCTCAACGAAGGCGGCAGGTAGCGAGGCTCCTACTTCCCAAGAACATCGATAGGCACCGTAATGGTCCGCGGTGGCATGCAGGCATTGTTGTCGCAAGCCTGGTAGCGGAGCTTGGCCTCGACCAGGTGGTCGCCGGACGCAGCCATCATGCGCGCCTGGATGGTGAACTCGCCGGTGTAGACGCTGAGCTTTTCCTTCGGCTCCAGCGGCAGCGTGAACTCCGTGCCGGGCGGGTAAGCCGCACCGTCCAGCCGCACGCCGGAAGCCTCGGGAATCGAGAGCGTGGTGGGAATCAGCTCTTCTTCCCTGGGGGTGTGGGAGTTGATGTGCATCCCCTGCGCGATGCGGAAGTGCAGCGCAACCGTCGTCGTCCTGCCGGCTGGAATCGTAATCTGTTCGGGAAAAAGAAATTCAACCGCCGCAGCCTTGGGATTGGAGCGCGCCTGCGCGCCGCTCTGCCCCAAGGCGGCAACTGAAACCAAACCAAGAACCAGCGCTCCCGCAACCCGCACTCTTCCGTTCCAATCAATCATCGATCTCTATCCTCTTCGTCAACCCATTCACTCGCTGACCCACTGACAGGCTAGTTTCCCGCTCCCAACGCCTTTTTGATGTTGGCCTCGATCTCGTCCTTCGAAGTCAGGCCAAGCTGCGCCGCAACCACGGTTCCGTCGCGGCCCACAAAGTAGGAAGTGGGCAGTTCGTCCAGGCCGCCGTAGGGTTTGCTGATGGAGTCGGCGTCGATCAACACCGGGTAAGGCATCTTCATCCGCTGGACAAAGCGCCTGATCTCACCCTTCTCCGCGCTCAACTTCTCCGGATCGCCGCGGTCCAGGTCGTCGGCGGAAATGCCCAGAATCTCGAAGCCCTGCGCGGCGTACTGCGCACGCAACTCGATCAGCCAGGGAGTCTCAATCTTGCACGGCGCGCACCAGGTGGCCCAAAAGTTGATCAGCACCGCCTTGCCCTTGTAGTCCGCCAGCGAAACCTTCTCGCCGCTCAGGTCTTCCAAAGCAAAGGCAGGGGCGGGCTTGCCCACAAGCGGGGAGACGAATCTGGCCGAACCGGAGGCATCCACCACCAGTTCGCCGTGCGCAGCGGTGGCCAGCAGCCGTTCGGCCGCCTGGCGGCGGTACTCCCAATTGGCCCATCCAGCCCAGGCAAAGGCTGCCAGGATGAACAGCGTGACGGAAAGAACCAGTGTGTTGCGTTTCACTGCGATTTGACCTCTCGGCTTCATTGTACGGAACCCGTCCTCCCGCCGATGCTCTCTCTTGTTGATCCGGCATGAAACGAATTCATGGTGCTTTCCCACGGTCATCAATCCCGAGCCTTCTTTTTGGCGCGGACCGGCCGAAGGCGATTGGCCCCACCAGGTGGTGGTACCATCAAAAGCCGATGGACAAGCCAGAAAATCAGTCAGTTCCCGGCAATCGGGAAGCATCCAGCACGGAGCCTGCGGCACTGGTCCGCACCGAAGCCGCAGCCCTGGAAGCACTTGCCGAGCGGCTCGATGGACCAATGGCCGCGGATTTCGAGCGCGCCGTCGAGATGATTCTGCGCTGCGGCAAGGGATGCGGCCGGATAGTGGTCACCGGCATGGGAAAAAGCGGGATTATCGCGCAAAAGATTGCCGCCACGCTCAGCTCTACTGGTTCTCCTGCTCTGTTTCTGCACCCCGCCGAGGCGGTCCATGGCGACCTGGGCGTGCTGATGCCCGGCGACGTGGTGGTGGCTCTGTCGGCCTCGGGCGAAACCGAGGAGATTCTGCGTCTGCTGGCCACTCTGAAGCGCAAGGGCGACGGGCTGGTAAGCTTCTGCTGCCGCATGGACTCCACCCTGGCGCAGGCCAGCGACGTGGCTCTCGACTGCTGCGTGGAGCGCGAGGCCTGCGGGCTGAACCTGGCGCCGACCGCCTCCACGACCACCATGCTGGCCCTGGGCGATGCCCTGGCCATCGCGGTCAGTCTGCGCAAGGGCTTCCGCGCCGAGGATTTCGCCGAACTGCACCCCGGTGGCAAGCTGGGCAAGCGCCTGGCCCGCGTCCGCGACCTGATGCACGCGGGTGACGAGGTGCCGGTCGTCACCCCCACCACCTCCATGACCGACGTGATTTACGAAATGTCGTCGAAGAAGCTGGGCGTCACCACTGTGCAACAAGAAGGCAAGCTCTGCGGCGTCATCAGCGACGGCGATTTGCGACGGCTGCTCGAACGGGAAGGCGGCGCGGCGCTGAGCCGCACGGCCGGCGAGGCCATGAACGCCCACCCCCGCACGATTGCCGCAACGGAACTCGCGGCCAAAGCTCTGGCGGTTCTGGAGGAGCGGAAAATCACTTCGCTAGTGGTCGTCGATGCCCAGCAAAATGTCGAAGGCGTGCTGCACCTGCACGATCTCTGGGGCGTGGAGCTGATTTAGAAGCAGGGATCAGGGATCAGGGATCAGAAAAATTCGAGGAGACCAGATGCAAATCACCTTTGAAAAAATTCGCTACCAAGAGCTCAATAGTCGCCAACAAGAGGCATACAACTTCCAGAAGGTCTCCGGTGTGTTGGCGGATTTTGGCTTTTTGACCATTCGCCTGAGCAACGATTGGAACGGCGCCGATTTCATCCTGCAAGACCGTGACGGCAAAACCTTCCACAAGGTGCAACTCAAGAGCCGGTTGACCTTCGATAAGAAATACGAAGACAAGGATCTGTATATCTGCTTCCGGGATGGCGTAGATGGACCTTGGTACATGTATAACCACGCCGACTTGCTGAAGAAGGTCCTCGATCATGGACAAATAGCGGGAACAAAAACCTGGGATGAGGAGAAGCCATACCACTTCCCGGTTCTTTCAGAGGACATGAAGAGCTTGCTGAGGCCATACCTAATTTCCGAAGCTGACTCGAAGCTATGACAACAGAAAAAAAGGCCCTCATCACTGGCGCATCCAGTGGCTTTGGGCTGCTCACCACCGTGACCTTAGCGCGCCGCGGATGGCACATTCTAGCCACCATGCGCGATCTTGCTCGGCGCGAGAAGCTTGAGGCTGCCGCACGGGCGGCCGGCGTCCTCGACCATATCGAGTTTCTGGCCCTCGACGTGACCAACGCCCCGCAGATTGATGCATTGGCTGCTCTTGTCGCCGCACGTCCAGGTCCGCTCGACGCAATCGTCAATAATGCGGGCTTCGCCATGGCCGGTTTCACCGAAGATGTGACGGACGCGGAGCTACGGAAGCAGTTCGAGACCAACTTCTTTGGTGCGGCAGCTGTGACGCGGGCGTTTCTGCCCCAGTTGCGGCGCCAGGGCTCGGGCCACATCGTATTTCTCTCCTCGATTTCCGGGCGCATGGGCTTTCCCGGCGTCGGCAGCTACGTGGCCTCGAAGTTCGCCATCGAGGGCTGGGCAGAGTCGTTGCGGCTGGAGATGAAGCCGCTGGGGATTCAGGTGGTTCTCGTTGAGCCGGGTTCCTTCGCCACCGACATCTGGACCCGCAATGCCGTTCTTTCCGCCGGCACCGAGAACGCGAACTCCTCCAATGCCGGGCGCGTGGCCCACTGGCGCAAGCGAATGGAAGATGCCAAGCCCAAAGCCAACCCGCAGGTGGTCGCGGACGGCATCGCGGCCATTCTGGACAACCAGCGACCAAAACTCCGCTACCCCTTCGGCAGGGATGCAAAAATGGGCGTCTGGCTGCGCCGTTTGCTGCCTTGGAGCATTCTGGAACGGTTCTTGATCAAGGCCAGCGGAAGCGATTGCTAGCCCTTCCGCGCCGCCCAACTCCCAGAACATTTAGAATAGCTACTGTCGAAAAATAGTCTTGCGCCGGCGTACCGGCGGGAAAGCACGCAATCATCCCTATGCATCGCTGGTCCAAGCTCTTCGTCCCGACTCTTCGCGAGGCCCCGGCAGACGCCGAAGTGGCCAGTCACAAGTTCCTTATCCGCGCCGGCTACATTCGCCAGCTCGGCGCGGGCCTCTACAACTACCTCTTCCTCGGCCAGCGCTCGATCAACAAGATCATCGGCATAGTGCGCGAAGAGATGGACACCATCGGCCAGGAATTTTTCCTGCCGGCCCTGCTTCCGAAAGAGCCGTGGGAGCAGAGCGGCCGTTGGACGGTGATGGGCGACAACATGTTCCGCCTGAAGGACCGCAAGGGCGCCGAACTCTGCCTGGGCATGACCCACGAAGAGATCATGACCACCATTGCCAGCAACGAGTTGCGCAGCTACAAGCAGTTGCCGCAGATCTGGTACCAGATCCAGACCAAGTTCCGCGACGAGGCACGGCCCAAGTCGGGCCTGTTGCGCGTGCGCCAGTTCACCATGAAGGACAGCTACTCCTTCGACATCGACACCGACGGCCTGGACAAGAGCTTCAACCTGCACAACGAGGTGTATCGCAGAATCTTCTCCCGCTGTGGCCTGAAATTCGTCGCCGTGGAAGCGGATTCCGGCTCCATGGGCGGCTCGCAGTCGCAGGAATTCATGGTCTATACCGACGCCGGCGAGGACCTGATCGCCAGTTGCCCGGTTTGCAACTACGCGGCCAATACCGAGAAGGCCGTTTCGCGGCTTGATCCTGTGATCGAACTTGAGGCCACAGGAGACGGCACGCCGGAGTTGATCCACACGCCCGGCATGGGCGCCATCGCCGACATCGCAGCCTTCCTGAAGATGCGGCCCGCCAACGACATCAAGTGTGTGGCTTATATGGCTTTGAAGCGCGGCGCAATCGAAAAGTCGGGACCGAAGCCGGACACCTGGCATGGCGTGGCAGCCTTCCTGCGCGGCGACCACCAGGTGAATGAGACCAAGCTGATGAGCGCTACAGGCGCCGCGGAGCTCCGCACCATGCAGGCCGAGGAACTGGAGCAGTACCTTCACGCTCCGGCGGGCTTCCTGGGGCCGGTCGGCTTGAAGCCGGACGCCAAGCCTCTAGAGGATGGCCTGACGGTCGTCGTGGACCTGGCTCTCGAAGGCCGCAAGAACATGGTCTGCGGCGCCAACAAGCTGGACTATCACCTGCGCAACGTCACGCCGGGCCGCGACTTTTCCTGGACGCTCAAGGCTGATATTCGTGGCGTAAACGAAGGCGAAGGTTGTCCGAAAGATCACTGCGAAGGCAAGCTGGTGGTGGGGAAGGCCGTCGAAATCGGCCATATCTTCAAGCTAGGCCGCAAGTACACCGAGAGCATGGGAGCGCGGGTTCTGGACCCGAACGGCAAGGAAGTGACGCCGATCATGGGCTGCTACGGCATCGGCATCGAACGCATCATGACCGCGGCCATCGAGCAGTCGAACGATCAGAACGGCTTCTGGCTACCAGCCTCGATCGCGCCTTTCACCGTAGTGGTGGCGATCACCGACATGCGCGACCCCCTGCTCGTGGAAACCGGCGAAAAGCTGGCCGCAGAACTCGATTCCGCGGGGATCGATGTACTTCTGGATGACCGGAAGGAACGCGCCGGCGTCAAATTCAAGGACGCCGACCTGATTGGTATTCCCTATCGTGTCAACGTAGGCAGGAATGCTGCCGCCGGACAGGTGGAACTGGTGACGCGGGCCACGGCAACCAGCGTGGATGCAGCGTTGAATGATCTAGTGGCGCTGCTGAAAGAGCGCATTCAGGAAGATGCTCTGTTGACGGCGGTTGAAGCGTAAAGACAGCTTCTAGCTGCTAGCCACAAGCTTCCAGCTATTCTTGCTGGAATGTGGAGCTTTTGTTTCCAAACCTGGCTCTCCTCAGTGGGAGGGCCAGCAGCTAGCGGCTAGTGGGTTGAATCTGAAGTTCGCAACATAACTGGAAGGTTAGTTACTGTGCTGAAAACGTTGAAAATGCAGATCCTTCGCTACGCTCAGGATGGCAATGGTTATGGGGCGAACTTACGAGATGGAACACCAGAAGCTAGAAGCTGAATACAAGGAGTTCGAATGGCGTTGAAGATCAGACTGGCTCGGCCCACAGGTGCTCATCCCTGGGCGACGCTGGTTCTGCGCGGGGCTCTGGTGGCATTCGCCGCCGTTGCCCTCGTGTCTCTCGTGGTTGGCGGCTATTTTTACTTCAAGTACCAGCGCATTGTGGACGAGCGGTTGAAGCAGCCGATCTTTGCCTCGACGGCTAAGATATTCGCGGCGCCGCGCGAGGTTCGTCCGGGACAGAAGCTCAGCATCCAACTCCTGGCCAACGAGCTGCGCGAAGCGGGTTACACCGCCGATGGCGCTTCGCAGGTCTCCGAGATGGGCACCTTCACCGAAGGCGCGCTCTCCATCAACGTGCGTCCCGGCCCGCAGTCCTATCACTCCCAGGACAGCGCGGTTATCCACATTACCTCCGATGTGGTCCAGTCCATCACCGACGACAAGGGACAGCCGCTGGCGAGCTACGAACTGGAGCCCCTGCTCATCACCGGCCTGAGCGACGACGCGTCCCGCACCAAGCGTCGCCTGATCTCCTACAACGAGATCCCGCAGAACCTGATCCAGGCGGTGATGGCCATCGAGGACCGCCGCTTCTTCGAACACAACGGCGTCAACTTCTGGCGTTTGATCTCGGCCGGCATACAGGACGTTTTCAGCGGCCACAAGAGGCAGGGCGGTTCCACGCTGACCATGCAGCTTTCGCGCGGGTTTTTCCTCTCGCCGGAAAAGACATGGAAGCGCAAGGTGATCGAAATCGTTATCACCTTCCAGCTTGAGCACCGCTTCACGAAGCAGCAGATCTTCGAGATGTACGCCAACCAGATCAACCTGGGCCAGCGCGGCAGCTTCTCCATCGACGGCTTCGGCGAGGCCTCGCAGGCCTACTTCGGCAAGGACATGCGCCAGTTGGACCTGGCCGAGTGCGCCTTGCTGGCCGGTATGATTCAGCGCCCCAACTACTTTTCACCGTTCCGCCACCCGGACCGCACCATTGAGCGGCGCAACCTGGTTTTGGACGGCATGGTCGAGACCGGCGCCATCACCAAGGATCAGGCCGAGCGCGCCAAGTCGGAGCCGCTGCATCTTTCCGCGGCCAATGTGGACGCCAGCGAAGCGCCCTACTTTGTCGACCTGGTGCACGAGCAGCTGATGCAGAAGCTGGGTGAGCGCGACTTCAATCGCGAGGGCCTGCGCATCTACACTTCGCTCGACCCCGACCTGCAGCGCGCCGCTGCCGATGCCGTTGAAGTGGGCATGAAGAATGTGGACGACCAGGTCAACAAGATGCATCCGCACCCCAAGCCCGGCGAGACCATCCTCTACCCGCAGGTAGCGCTGGTCGCTCTCAATCCCCACACCGGCCAGGTGCTGGCGCTCATCGGTGGACGCAACTACGGCAACTCACAGTTGAATCACGCCGTCGCCAAGCGCCCCACTGGCTCCATCTTCAAACCGTTTGTCTACGCCACGGCCTTCAACACGGCGGTCGCGGGAACCATTCTGCCTGGACAGGAAAGGCCGTTCTCCTCGATCTCCATGCTGAATGACGAGCAAACCACCTACGATGTGGGCGGCCAGGAGTATTCTCCGCGCAATTACAAGGACGAATACCACGGACAGGTGACGGCCATGTACGCGCTGGCGCACTCGCTGAACAACGCCACCATCGGTCTGGCCTCCGAAGTGGGTTTCGACAATGTGGCCGCGCTGGGACGCGAATCCGGCGTAAAGAGCGCGCGCGGAACACCGTCGGTGGCCATCGGCTCCTACGACGCCACGCCCATCGACATGGCGGGCGCCTACACGGTCTTCGCCAACAACGGCATGCACCTGGACCCCTGGATGCTGGCCAGCGTGCGCACCTCGTCCGGCGATGTGGTCACCGACTTCACGCCCACGTCCAAGCAGGTGCTGGACCCGCGCGTGGCCTACCTGACCACGAACCTGATGGAAGGCGTGATGAACTTCGGCTACGGTTACGAAACACGCCGCCGCGGATTCATGGAACCGGCCGCGGGCAAGACAGGAACCAGCCACGATGCTTGGTTTGCCGGCTTCACCAGCAACCTGATCTGCATCGTGTGGGTGGGTAACGACGACTACACCGATGTGAAGCTGGCGGGCGCACTGGCCGCCGCTCCTATCTGGGCCGAGTTCATGAAGCGCGCCGTGAAGCTGCCGCAATACTCCGACACGCACAGCTTCTCACCCCCGGACGGTGTCGAAGTGGTAAAAATCGACAAGGTCAGCAATCTGCTCAGCGACGATACCTGCCCAGACGCCTTCGATGCGGCCTTCCTGGCTGGCACCGCTCCGCTGGAAACCTGCGACCACCCCTCCGCCGACAAACGCAACATCTTTCAAAAGATATTCGGAACCGGAAAACCTGCGAATTAACCGGAAGCCAGAGCATCCGCTCCGGCTTCACATCGACAAGAAGCACTCTTCTCATGGCCTCGATTGCGCAAACACAATCGAGGCCATGAGGGTTATTGATCTTGCTTTCGCTTCTACCCGTCGACCTCCGACCCGTCCGGCATGGGCTGGCAATGCCCGCACCAGAAGGTCACGCGCGCGTCCGGCCCCTGCAGGCGTCTGCGGATAAGTTCGCCGCAGCGGCGGCAGGGCTCGCCCTTGCGGCCATAGACCCACAAACTTTCGCCAGGATCTGACTCGTGCGTGGTGCGGCGCTTTCGGCCGCCATAGGTCACAATGCTGTCGCCGGAATCTTCCAGCACATTGGCGGCAAGCAGTTTTTGCGCTGCGGCTACAAGAGCCTCCACTTGCTCCCTGCTCAGCGCCGTCGTCTTCGCAAAGGGGTTGACGCCAGTCGTAAAGCAGACCTCCGACTTGAAGACATTGCCCACGCCGGCCATGACCTCCTGATGAAGCAACACATCGCCGATCTCTTCGGTGCCATGCGCAACAATGCGACCCACCGCTGCTTTGGCATTGAACTCACCACTGAGCACATCATTTGCAGCACGCGGAATCTTCGCGTCGCGAGCCAGCGATTGTGCAGTGTGCATACGAGCTACAGGAACACGAAATCCAACCGCGATGTACTCACTGTTTTCGATCACGATGCGCATGTTCACCCGCGGCTGCTGCCATCGTTCGCCGGGGCGATAGACGTGCCAACTGCCGCTCATCAGCATGTGCGTGGCCAGCGTGCCGCCACCGGAAAAATGAATCAACAGCCATTTGCCGCGCGATTCCACTTGCACGACGCTTTGACCGGTGAGCGGTGTGCCGTCGTTGAAACGGGTAAGGAGCGGATAGGTCGAGCGGAAGCCGGTGACGGGCTTGCCGATCAGAGCGCGACCCAGGGCGCGCGCGGTGCGGAAGATGGTGTCGCCCTCGGGCATGGTCTATTGCAACTCCTCCGCCGCGGGTTCGCCGTGCGCCAGGGCCAACGGAATGCGGCGCAGGTGCATGCCCAGCGGGCCGGGATGAAACCCCGCGTCCATCAGGAAACGCGCCATGGGGTGCGCGGCGACGGGCTGGCCGTTGATGGTGGTGATGAGCACGCCCTCGTGGATGGAGTGGTGCATGCGCTGCTGGCCGCGCGCGCAGAGAAAACGCGCTAACCCAGCGGCGGCCTGCGAACGCTCCGGCTCTTCGGCGGGAAGAAAGACGAGCAGGTTGGGATTGCCGCGCCGCAGCCACGCAACTAATTGCCCATTGCGCAGGATCACCTCGGCGTAGGCCGCGCGCGTCAGTATCCTCGGAGCCGACTCTGCATCTTCCTCTGCAACCGGAAGGTCGGGCCAGCGCAATACCGAGCCATACGGATTGGCTGGGTCCGTCGCCGCCAATTGCACAAACTCAGGACGCTCCTGAGGTGGGTCGGTGCGCAACTGGCGCAGCAAATCGACCGCAGCCGGAAGTGCGAATTGCGTAGCGCCGAGTCCAGCTACAAAATAACCGCGCCGGATGCGACCGCTTTCTTCCAGGGCCTTCAGCACATCGTAGACCGCACTGAATCCGCCCGGGACATTCTCCGCCGCAACCGACTCGCGCAGCAAAACACCGTAGCGGTTGAGCAATTGCAAGGCCAGTGCGTGGCTGGCTTCGGTGGCCGTCGGAGTCGCATCGCTTCCCTTCCCGGCACGCACCGGCAACAGCGACCAGCGTCCCTGCGCGGTGGGCGGCGTCGTTCTGCGCGAACGGAAAACCTGGCCGGTTTGCAAGCGGCGCGGTGTGCGTGCGTTTTCTGGCCGGGCGGTGTAGGCACGCAGGGCGTGGAGGGAGTCGTTGGTCACAAGGCCGCGCCAAACCAGGCTCCACAACGCATCGATGGTCTCTCCGGGATAGCCGCCGCCCACGGCCTGATGCAGTGGATCGAAGAAGCTCGCACCTGTTGATTCGAGCGCGGCAAGAAGCTTCTCTTCGCGCTCAGTGAGCGGTTCCGCATTTGGCCTCTGTTGCAAAAGCAACGGCAGCTTGTCGGCCAGAAAAAGAGCAATGCGACCGTCGCGTTCGCCGATGGCTTCGACGCCGGCCCAAGCCACTTCACCGGCGGCAATCAGCGTATCGAGTCCGGCGGGCGCGTACTCCGCAATGCGTGCAGGCAGGATGGCGCTCTCCACCAGCGACGCGGGCAAGGGCGCGCCCTGCAGGCTCTCGATGGCATCGAGCAGCGCGTCCAGAGTTGCACCCCGGCGCGGGGTGAGCAGCCCTTGCCAGTGGGTGAGAAAACGCGCCAGCGTCTGCTGCTCCACCGGCTCGACCTCGCGGCGCAGCTTGGCCAGGGATCTACGGCGAATCTGGCGCAGAATCTCCGCGTCGCACCACTCGCGATGCAGGCCGCCGGGCCGGAAACCGCCCTCCAGCACGCGGCCCTCATGCGCGAGTTGGCGCAATGCTTCTTCAACAACAGACGCGTCCAGCGCGAATCGTTCCGCAGGCTCGCGCAGCGTGAAGGGACCGTGGGTGCGTGCGTAACGGCGAACCAGTTCGAGGACCGGGTGGGCCACAGGCTCCATCAACGCCGCGGGTAGCCCTGGCGGCAGCGGAATCCCCAACCCATCGCGATAGCGCGCCGCATCTTCGGCGGCAATCAGGCGACGCTCGCCGGCAATGCGCAGGTCCAGCAAACGCCGCGAACGGACCAGGCGGTCCACATGGACCATCAAGTCCGGCAAAACCACGCGGCGGGCCAGTTCTTCGCGCGACAAATCGCCCAGCCGCAAACACAGATCGTGCATTGCGTCGGCCGATCGGGCGCGGTAGGACTCGGCAAGGCACTGCGCTGTCTCTTCCACTTCGGCGATGGCGTTGGCATCGAGCAGTTCGCGCAGGTCGGCCTCGCCCATGATCTCGCGCAACTGGTCTTGATCGATCGTGAGCGCCTGGGCGCGGCGCTCGGCCAGCGGCGCATCGCCGTCATAGAGAAAGTTGGCCACGTAACTGAACAAGAGCGATGCGGCAAACGGTGAAGGCTTGCGCGTCTCCACCACGTGCACGCGAAGCTTCCGCTCTTCGATTTCCTTCAGGATTTCTACCAGGGCCGGCATGTCGAAGACATCGCGGAGGCACTCGCGATACGCCTCCAGCAGCAGCGGAAATGAGGGATAGCGCGAGGCGACGCTCAGCAGGTCGTAGGAACGCTTGCGCAACTGCCACAGCGGCGAGCGGGCATCGGCTCGGCGGCGCGGCAACAGGAGCGCGCGCCCCGCGGCCTCGCGAAAACGCCCGGCAAACAGAGCGGTTGAGCCCAACTGGCGCAACACCAACTGCATAACTTCGGCGGACTCCACCAGGAACCAGTCCGGATCGGGCGGCTCGTCAGTATCGGGAAAGCGCAGCACAAAGCCGTCGTCGCCCCAGAGCGTCTCCACTTCCGGCCCGCCCGCTGCGCGGATGCGTGCGCTGACCGCCATCGCCCAGGGAATGTGGATGCGGCTGCCGAAGGGCGTCAGCACGCAGACGCGCCAGTCGCCCAACTCATCCCGGCAGCGCTCGATCACCACGGTGCGGTCGTCGGGAACCTGGACAGTCGCGGCCACCTGGTCGCTTAGAAATTCCATCAAGTTCTCTGCTGCGCCGGGGTCGAGGTCGTGCTCGGTAACCAGGCGCGTCAGGGCGGCAGGCTTGGGCAGGGCGCGGAGTTCCCGCACCAGGGCGCCAATACGGCGGCCAAACTCCAGCGGCCGGCCCGGTCCGTCGCCCTTCCAGAAAGGCATCTTGCCGGGCTCACCGGGAGCCGGCGTCACCAGGACGCGGTCGTGGGTAATCTCGTCGATGCGCCATGTGGAAGCGCCCAGAATGAAGGTCTCGCCGGGATGCGATTCGAAGACCATCTCCTCGTCCAGTTCACCCACGCGCACCGACTTCCCCTCCGAGTGGGCCAGGAAGACGCCGTAGAGGCCGCGGTCGGGGATGGTTCCGGCGTTGAGAATGGCCAGCCGGGCCGCGCCGTCGCGGGCGGTGACGACGTTGCGAATGCGGTCCCAGGTCAAACGCGGACGAAGCTCGGCGAATTCGTCGGATGGATAACGGCCACTGAGCAGATCGAGAACGCCTTCGAAGGTCGAGCGGGTGAGACCGCCAAATGGGGCGGCGCGACGGATCAGATCGAAGAGCGCATCGACGCTGACTTCGGGCTTCGGTTCAGCCTGCGATTCTGCCCCTGGACTGGGCTTTTTCGGGCGCGAGGGCTTGGCGGCCGAAGGCGGGTGAGCGACAATCGCCACCAACTGCTGGGCCAGCACGTCGAGCGGATTGCGCGGGAAGCGGGTGGACTCGATGTGCCCCTCGTGCATGGCCCGGGTGACGGCGGCACAGGCCACCAGATCGGCACGGTACTTGGGGAAGAGAATGCCTTCGCTGACGGCATCCACATGATGGCCGGCGCGGCCGATGCGCTGCATGCCGCTGGCCACCGAAGGCGGAGCCTCGATCTGAATCACCAGGTCGACGGCGCCCATGTCGATGCCCAGTTCCAGAGTGGATGTGGCGCAGAGGGCGCGGATCTGGCCAGCCTTCAACTGCTCCTCGATGATGGAACGCTGCGACGCCGCCAGGGAGCCGTGGTGGGCGCGGGCAATGGGCTCTCCGGCCAGTTCGTTGAGTGCTCCAGCGAGCCGCTCGGCCACCTGGCGGCTGTTGACGAAGAGAATGGTGGAGTTGCGCTCGCGGATCAGTTCGAGCAGGCGCGGGTGGATGGCGTTCCAGATGGAGACGCGGCGCGGGGCCTGCGAAGCGGGTCCGCTGGGCAATTCTTCTTGCGCACCGAGCCGCGCCATATCTTCAACCGGAACTTCAATTCTTAGCTTCAATTGCTTGAGAGCGCTGGCATTGACGATGGTGACGGGCCGGTAGCGCACGGGTGCAGGATCGGCCAAATCGGAGGACCAGGAGGCCGGCGTGCTCTCTGCGGATGACTGCGGAACCTCCGTTGGTTGCGAGTCCGCGCCGATCTCAACGCCACCCAGAAAGCGGGCGACTTCTTCGAGAGGGCGCTGGGTGGCGGAAAGTCCGATGCGCTGAAGCCGGCGCTGGGTGAGAGCCTCCAGCCGCTCCAGCGAAAGAGCCAGATGCGCGCCGCGTTTGGTGGGAACCAGAGCGTGAATCTCGTCAATAATCACCGTGTCCACGGTGCGCAAGGCCTCGGAGGCCTGCGAGGTCAGGAGCAGGTAGAGCGACTCCGGGGTGGTGATCAGAATCTCTGCCGGATGGCGCTGGAAGAGCGCCCGCTCTCGCTGCGGCGTGTCGCCGGTGCGGACGGCGATGGACGGCTCGTGGAACGGGACGCCGCGACGCCGGGCCATGTTGGCGATTCCGGCCAGGGGCGAGCGCAGGTTGCGTTCCACGTCCACAGCCAGAGCCTTCAGAGGCGAGACGTAGACAATGCGGCAGCCTTCCCTCTCGCCGTCTGGCCTCGGGTGCAGCATGAGCCGGTCGAGGCACCAGAGGAAGGCGGTGAGCGTCTTGCCGGTGCCGGTGGGCGCCAGGATCAGGGCGCTTTCGCCGCGCGCAATCGCCGGCCAACCCATGCGCTGCGGCGCGGTGGGCGCGTCGAAGACCGCCTGGAACCACTCCGCCGTGACGGGGTGGAAGCAGGCGAAAGGGTCGGAAATCTCGTCCGGGTTGGTCGGGCGGGAAGACATGGTGCTCTTGAGAATAGCGCGAGAGGGCAGCGAAGAGGAAGCGAAGAATGAGGGGTCAGAGATCAGGGGTCAGAGATCAGAGATCAGAGGTCAGAGATCAGAGATCAGGGGTCAGAGATCAGAGATCAGAGGTCAGAGATCAGAGGTCAGAGATCAGAGATCAGAGATCAGGGGTCAGAGATCAGAGATCAGCTGCGTCAAGCCAGCGCATCGGCGATATACCCCCGGGGGCTAGGGG
>Ga0224528_1000536_pt1 | contig 28877 bp, 30 predicted proteins | sample CBST25metaG_2_FD_179888 | JGI IMG/M metagenome (GOLD analysis project Ga0224528, IMG submission 179888) | Peat soil microbial communities from Stordalen Mire, Sweden - C.B.S.T25 | ecosystem: Environmental > Terrestrial > Soil > Wetlands > Peat | place: Sweden: Norrbotten County, Stordalen Mire...
TGCCGCAGCTTCAATGAGGCCGCGGTGAATTCACCGCGGAAACATTTAAGTTTAGCTTGCGGCCATCACTATATTATGGCTTCAATGAGGCCGCGGTGAATTCACCGCGGAAACGTCGTCGAGCAAGATACGCATGTTGGCTTCGATTTGCTTCAATGAGGCCGCGGTGAATTCACCGCGGAAACTCAGAAAAATCGTGCTCACCGTCTGGAGAGTTGATGCTTCAATGAGGCCGCGGTGAATTCACCGCGGAAACAAGTTCCATTGGGGTCTTGCCTAGACCGCAGTCGGGCTTCAATGAGGCCGCGGTGAATTCACCGCGGAAACAAGCCGCAAGAGGAGGATGTCAGGAGAATCGCTATGGCTTCAATGAGGCCGCGGTGAATTCACCGCGGAAACGATCTTTTTCGGATAGAGAGAAAAAGTAATCGGTGTTGCTTCAATGAGGCCGCGGTGAATTCACCGCGGAAACAACCGTGAGGGCAACCGGATGGGCGGACTACTTGAGGCTTCAATGAGGCCGCGGTGAATTCACCGCGGAAACGGGATGCGGACAAGATCCGTAAACTCTCCTTTCCCACGCTTCAATGAGGCCGCGGTGAATTCACCGCGGAAACCGGTGTCGGCAGCCGAAACGATCAAGGCTGTAGCATCGCTTCAATGAGGCCGCGGTGAATTCACCGCGGAAACGGGGAGTTGCATGACCACTTCCACACCCGCAAGCACGCTTCAATGAGGCCGCGGTGAATTCACCGCGGAAACCCGGTGAGCCTGACCTTGCCGTGTCTACGACCGTGATGCTTCAATGAGGCCGCGGTGAATTCACCGCGGAAACCAGCCAAAATCGGATCAAGCGGAACTCCCAGTTTAATGCTTCAATGAGGCCGCGGTGAATTCACCGCGGAAACAGGCTCGGGACTTCGGTTCCGGGCCTTCGTTTTTGGGCTTCAATGAGGCCGCGGTGAATTCACCGCGGAAACGACCCAGTTGCAGGAGACGATAGCAGTCCTGTTATCGCTTCAATGAGGCCGCGGTGAATTCACCGCGGAAACTTATGGGAGCGACCTGCCAAGGAATTCAAGTATTCGCTTCAATGAGGCCGCGGTGAATTCACCGCGGAAACGGCCCGCGTACAACCGGCCCATTTTCAAGCACTTTCAGTGTGTTCCGCGAGAGGCTACCTTCAGGTGGCCAGTTCCAAGCATAGCAATGCTGAACCAATCGTTTCAAGTCGTTTTCCTCGTTCAAATTACAGGCCGCGAGCGGTTCCCGGGCTTTGTGCATCACCAGACCACTCGCTGCATCATCAGCGTGTGACAAACACCGGATAGTCGTCAATCTCACCATTCAGGAAACGGGCCAACAGACGCGCCTGGATCTCTAGCAACCGCCGATAACTGAGACGATAGTCGAACATCGGATGCGTCACAAGCATATCCATACGCAATTCGTAAGCGCGAAAGAAGCCTTTGCGCCCATTCGGCTTCAGCGCGACAGACGGTCCGGACCGAATGAAATCCCCAGTCGACACCATGCGGGTATTGATCGCAGTCAACACAACCGAGTCGGCAATCAGGGGACGAAATGGCTCCATAAGGTCAAGCGCCAAGGCCGGACGCCCAAAACGCGGCTGATGATAAAAACCCCAGTATGGATCGAACCCGAGCGAATAGCATATGATTGTCAGATCTTTAGCGAGGATACTGTAAGCAAGCGACAACAACGCATTCACCGGGTCGCGTGGCGGGCGTCTATTTCGCTGCGTAAAGTCAAAGTTAAACTCGGTTGGTGAGCCCCGATGAGCGTCATCTTCTGTTTCTGCTGCTTTCAACATGCCAGCGAACTCGCTGAAGTAAACACGTGCGGCCGAACCTTCAATTCCCAGCAAACTTTCCGCTTCGGATGCCGTCTCAGCCTTTTCCGCTAGCGACTTTAACTGCCGCAATGCCGTTTCTGGGGCTTCGATGTGATTCCGCTGGAGGAGTGTTCTCTGGTTGCGGATTTTGCCCGCGACGAGTCTGCGCGCGATCGAAAGGGCAGTGAAATCATGTCCGGCAGACACGAATTGGCGTTGCCGCAAGAACACGTTCCGTGCATTCAAGCCATTCGTGATGCCATAAAACCATCCGCCCTGAGAGAAATAGCAAACGGGCACTTCGGCTGCGCAGAACGATTGGACGGCTTGTGTCGAGAGTTGTACATTCCCGAACAGATTGATCTGCGACACTTCGCCAAGGCGGATTTCCTGCTTGAGTGTATCGCCATCCTTGACTTGAATTACAGATCCCGATTTCCCAACTCGGAATCCTTGCGAGTTCAGATACAGAGGACGAAGATCGTCGCGTGCCGCTACCAACTGCCGCACTTCCGTAGCGTCAGTTTCATCGTTGTTCTCGAATAATGAGAGTTGAACGGCGCGCCGTTCCTCAAATCTGAGTGCCCGCGCCCGTAACGCATTGGTTTCGTCGGGCAGACAGATGCCAACCAAGGAGCATCGAGGGCACTTTGGACTATCCGTGAGCGGTTCAGGAATCTGGTCACTTACCGCCGCCTTCCGCGCCTGCACGATGAGTTCCTCGGTCTCAGCGATCAGCGCATCATCAATCGTGATGCGTACGCGCTGTTTCGTATTGGCGTAATAAAGTACGCCTTCGTCACAGGAATATCCGCTGTCTCGCAGCACAAGAGCCTGCGCAGCGATTTGAATGCGGTCAGAAGGCCAAGGTGTAGCGACCCCATCGACCTCACGCGGCTTGCCGCGTTTGTAGTCGACCGGTCGCACAGTATTCCCGTCGGCTCCCCTCGCATCGCTTTCGATCAGGTCCAGCTTTGCTGTTAATCCGACTCGCTCACTCGATAACGTCACTGAACGCGAGTGGATCGTCTCGCCGTTCATCTCCTCTGCCTCAGGCATGGCGCTTGGACCGGAGTCCACGCGGGTATGCTTGGCTTGGCCGTCGAGAGTATCCGCGCTGTTCTCAAAGACGCCCTCTACCCATTCGTAGAAGAAGAGGCGCGGGCAGTAAACGAACTCGTTCAACATGCGCGCCGGCAGCAAATCGGGCAGTTTCAGCTTAAGATGATGAACCAGGTCTTCATCGATACGGACTGGTTGGATACGTTGAGCCTCAGCGGACACGAGAGAACTCCTTTCGGCATCAATGCAAATCAGACAACAATGCAAGGGCTATCGAGATTTGTGTATGGTTTGCCTAACGCGGTAATAACACGATCTCCACGCCCCTCGGAGGGGCCGAGGTTCACGAACAGAACCTGATCGTCGTTGTGATGAATGATCTCGCGCAGTGCCTCCCGACACCGCACCAGATCGGACGCTGTGAACTGGCACTCGAAGACAGAGAACTGAAGATGATCCCCAAACCCGCGCATCAGCTTGAAGACTTTCCGTAGCCGCTTATCGTCCGAAATGTCATAGCAAACCAGGTATGAACTACGCATGACGCGTACCAATCTCCTTGTCTTTGCGGTAGCGGTCCAATACCTATGTCAACTGCATCCCCAGCAGAATTAGGATTCGCCACAAACTTGTCAAAGAGTACTGCAACATGATAAGGCGTCTTTTGTCGAAATGCCTCAAAAATAATGCATATTTCTAAGTTCCCGGTCACTTCAGATGTCGCCTAGGAACTCTGCTGCCCGTTTTTTGTGGAATCTCAGTTCGCGTGCTTGTACCGGATTCACATGCTGCCGCTCAGCGGCGCGTTCCTGAGGACTGAAGGATCGGTCGAGAGTCCAGCCTGTCAAGTATCTCCATAAAACGGGGGCGATTGCGGTAACGCAGTCGGATATCCGCCACTGTCTGCGTCCATTCGTCCTCACGGTGGAGCGATTTCAGGATAGGGCGCATCTTGCGGAGGTATGCAGCAACCACCTCATATGCCGAGACGCGCGCGCGTGTCAGATTATCGTTGACGCATTGGCGATAGATTCCGAGCGCGCGGTCGGGATGCGACTTAGCTACCGCTTCGGCCACACGATCCGCATAGCCGTCGGAGTCGAGCCACGGCAGGGCTCCTCGCGTTTGCTTTTGATCTGCGCGCATCTTGTCATACCAACGGAGAACGTCCTCGTAGCGTCGATCAGCAACAGCCATGTCTATCAATACGCCGTAATGGGGGCGATCGGACATCCGCGATTGGGCTTCCGTTCGCAACAGAGGAAACAGATAATCGGGTGTTGGCAGGGGCCAGCCTGTGGATACCGCGCCTTTGCGGCCTTCTTCGCGATGTGTCACTACGGAAATTGGCGAAACGCCAGTCTCGAGAAATTCGAGCGCAAAGCGACGAACGGCGTCTTGACAGCCGGCTTTCGCGGAGGCAGCTATGAGCTGCTCGAACTTCTCGCGACTCGGACTCTCAAAGAATTCCCACGCCGCGTGCGCAGCCACGATGCCCCATCGCTCACGAAGGCGAGCAGCCTCCCCCATTGATTTGCCGAGATTTGACGCGATGCCTGGAAACCTGTTGACGGTTTTCTCAATTCCTTCCGCTGCCCAGCGTTCAGCTTCGTCGTACTGCTTCTGTTCGATGAGCAGACTCACCAGTCGCTGATAATTGTCCGTTGCACGTGCTTCGCGTTCGCAGATTGCTAGAACCTCGTCATCGCGTCCGGATTCTTTCAGAGCGTGGATCAGCCAGTTACTGATCTGATCGCGATGAAATCTGCGCTGGAAATCATCCCCCTTTTTTGTTCCGGCTTCCAGCCTCAGGGCTAACTCATCGGCCACCGCCGACCATGCGGCCGGCTCGAAAGGCTCATCGAGCACAACATCAGAACTGCCGCCAATAATGTCGTACTCGTCTTGAAGGTGTGCGTCGATGGCGAAGAGCAGCTTGCGTGTCGGCGGCAAAATCGATTCGACCACTGCTTTGAAGATTACCGGAAAGCATTCGCTGAGCGCCGACGCCGTTTCACCTTCATCGTCCGATTGCCCAATCTGCTCCATGCCGCGCGCAATGATCTCCTGTGCCAACCGCACTACCGCGTCAGACTGCCCCAACTCGACCATTCTTTCCAGGCGATGTTTGAGCCGGCTGTAATCCGGCGTGTGCCCCTCGCCGATCCAGTTGTTTCTCCAGCCGGTTTCGGACGTGACACGCCTCAGTTCCTGCCGCGCTAGAGCAACCAAGCGATCCACGTTCCCTTCCCCTAGAGCAATGCGCTCCCAAAACTCCTCACGCAGTTCCGGGTATCGCTCCGTCAGCGACCAGACCAGCGCACCCAATTCCTTGCGGCTCTTCGCGTCAATGTGCTTTCGGATCTTTTCATCCGATACTTGCTGAAATCCCCCTTTGGTCCTTGAAGGAAGCTTTCCTTGAGCCTCCTCTTCTTCGTCAGCATCGATTGCACCGGCATTCGCATCTGGATCGCCGTTCGCCAGCATTGCCCATCGTTGGTCTTCCGGGTCTACCGGCGGAACATCGGCATCCTGCCCCAGTAACTCCAGGTAAGCCGCGACAACCGCAACGGCATGTTTGCAGCCATTCGCGCCGACCGGGCAGGTGCATCGGGAATGAAGACCACCGACTTTCATCCAGTCCAATTCACACCAGACGATGACGGCGTAGCGGTCCCCGCCGATCACTGAGGCCAACAGACGGCCGTTTTCGGATACCGCAAGGTCATGGACTCGCCCCTGGCGCTGGTAGGTTCTGCCGCGGGAGACCGAACGTTCGCCAGCCCAATCAGTCAGATCATCCCAACTCAAAGATGCCCAGTATTTTTTCGGGGACTGGCGCTCTGTGCCTGTCTCCGCTGCGCGCTGTCGCTTCCGGCTCATGAGGAATTTCCTACGGAAATCCTACACGGAGATGCGGCTACTCCGGAATCATTCCAACTGGGCGCAAGAGGCTCCGGCGCCGTGAGGTGTTTGAAACTATCCCCAGGGCACGTGGCAGCTACATATTGGCGGCCTGGTCGCAGAATCTTTCTCCGAGTGGGTGTTCGAGAGTTCCCAAATCCCGGTCTTGATGGCTACGAGGTCTCGGAGACAAGGTAATAGCGCCTGTGGGGATCTTGCGGACCGCTCCCAATTTCCACGATCAGTCCTCGTTCGACCAATGAAGCAAGGCGTGTTCTCGCTGCACGGGGAGACAGGCTGATTTCCCTCGCGATCTGTGAAGTCGAAAGGCCGGTCTCACGATTATTTTCCAGTGCGGTCAGGATGGCGTTGTCGCGAGAATCCCTTTGAGGGGTCGTACGAGGCGTGGACGATAGGGTGACACGAAAATGTGTCCCGATCTCTTCAAATCGTGGAACACCCAATCCGCGATCTTGGCAAGCAGCGGTCATTCGCTGGATGCCGCTGCCCCACTGTTCGATTAGCCCAAGTTCCTGAAACACGCGGCCAAGCACGCGGTTGCGAAGTTTGGAAATGCCTCTTTGAATGTCCTCAATGGTGAGCCCGAACGGGAGCAGCCCGGGGTTTTCAATTTCCAGACGATCATCAAACAGCGCGACACGAATAGGAGCGCCTCGCTGGGAATAATCCGCATGGACGATCGCGTTCACGATCGCTTCCCGCACTGCAACTACCGGATACGTCCAAAGATCCGTCCGCTTGACCGGCCCAATGACGGCCTCGCGTGTCATGTGCTTCTGGAGGAATGCGATCACCTCTGCGGCGACTCCGGGAAGATAGGAGCGGATCTCAGTAGAGTCAATGATGCGGCGCCGGTCGCTGCCAGCGAATCTACCCGCCTGTATCCAGGCGTCAGGATAGTGGACCAGCCGATCGGGCCCAAATAGGAGAATGCCTCCGATGGTCGGCACAGTGCGCCCCTGGTAGCTCGTCACGATCTTCAAAGTCTGTAGTTCATGGCGAGCCAGCTTGCGTATCGGTTTGAAGAACTCGGAAGCAACTCGGAAGTCGATCGCTTCCGAGTTCAATTCCGGGATGGGCTGCTCATCAAAAGATGCAACTTGGTTGTACCGCCGCATCTCCTCGATCAGAAACGGATCGGCACGCCTGTTCGTCGATCCCACACGAACAAAAACACCCTCCTCCAGTCCCAGCCGATTCAGATAGTGAGGACGACTGGAGCTTGGGTAGACTTCAACCCCCAGAACATGCGTCTTTCGCCAGGGCATAACCTCGATGGACGGAACCAGTCTGGGCGAGATGTTATCCGCGATGAGATTGGCCAATCGTTCTTCTTCCCTCAGGACGTCAGAGATGCCCTTAACGCCATTCGCGCCGTCTTCGACTCCAATTAATAGAGTGCCGCCGGAGGTGTTGGCGAACGCAATAATGGCCTTAAGCGGACCTTCAGGAGAAGAGAGGTCGCGCTTGAACTCAAGCGTCTTGCCTTCGGGCCGGCTGAGAAGTGTGAGCAAATCCACAACTCTGCATTTTACTCTGATGTGGAAGCAAGAATAGAGGTTCCGAGCTCAATCGCACTCTGCAACTCCTGGAGGCCCGATTTTGTCGCCAATGACGAGCCGGGCAAGTCTGAAGACATGGTGAGGAGACATGGTGAAGATCTCTGATCAATGAGGCCCCAATTTGACCAAAAGAAAATGGCTCCAATATCTTGATGTTCGCTGATTTTTGGGCTCGCCCCGGTCAGGGAGAGAATGAGGTGAGACATATTTCTTGAGGGACCGCGCATCCCAGCAGCAGTGGATGCTGGCTCCTATAGTCAAGTGGCTGCGAGGTGAGCATGGTTGCCAATAATGTACGAACGGGACAAAAGCTATCCCGTTTCTTACGAAACGCAAAGGGCTGACCCCGTACATGTCAGCCCAAGCCTAAGCGGTGGACTAATTTTGGTATCAAGCTGGTGTCAAATTGTGCGGATTTGCAGGTCGTATACAGCACATAACATATTTACCATCAATAACCTGCAAATCAGAAACTCTATGGCACGGAAGAGGCCACCGGTTCGATTCGAGAGCGATCAGCGGCGTCATGACCGTTCTCGAATAGTCTTATGCGGCGGGACGAATCAATGCAAGGCTGAAAGGTAGGAACAGCAAATTCGGAGCGTTGCAAGCCCCCGCAACCACTTAGCGAAACTTCCAACCAGGAATAACCCGGTGTAAGAGCGGAAGGATTTGCTCCGCCGGGTTTTCGCACGTTTTGCTGGTCGCTTTCATTGGGCTATGCGCTCCTCACAATCCTGCTAACGACTGCTGCGTTTGCCTCGCGCTTTGCTTCCATCAGCGCGTTGCCGTACACGTTCATCGTGGTCGAGATTTGGGCGTGCCGCATCAATTTCTGCTGCACTCCCATGGGTGCTCCGGTGTCGTCCAGCCATGACCGGTAGGTATGGCGGAAGGTGTGCCACCCGATGCTGCCGTACTTGCCGGCAGCATCCCACCGCTCATCGTGCAGCGGTACGCTCACCCACGATTGTCCATCTTCATTATTTGCGAAACCTGCGCTCATGGTTCCCCGATGACACGGCCCATCGTCAGAACATAACCGCCTCGAATGAGCAGTCCGTTCATTTGTTTTCTCCTCGGCACGACAACTCGTTCAAACGTACCGTACACCTGCGCAGCAGCTGGCAATGGCGATGCACGCACCCTTAGGGGCTTAGAAGATCACTTGCCCGTGCTACGATATGTATACACCTATCGATCTATTGGTAAAAAGGAGCCACCATGAATTTGAGTTTGGAAGGCAGAGTTGCAGTGGTAACAGGTGCTTCCAAGGGAATCGGCGCTGGCATTGCAACGACACTCGCCGAAGCTGGGGCGACCGTCGTTGTCAATTTTTCAACCGGCCAGAAGGGCGCAGACGCAGTCGTATCGAACATCGTGGCGAAGGGAGGTAAGGCCATCGCTGTTCAAGGCAACGTCGCCAAGGCCGCTGAAGTTCAGCAACTGTTTGCGGTAACGAAGAAGGAGTTTGGAAAGCTCGACATCCTCGTCAATAATGCTGGGGTCTACTCGTTCGCTCCGATTGCGAATCTTCAAGAGGACGAATTCCATCGCCAGTTCAACACGAACGTTCTTGGTTCGCTACTGACAATCAGGGAGTCGCTCCAGCTCTTCGGCCCGAACGGTGGGACCATCATCAATATCAGCTCGGTAGCAAGCACGGGGCGCGCTCCGGCTATGGTCGTCTATGCCGCCTCCAAGGCCGCAGTGGATTCCGTGACACGTGTGCTGGCTGCAGAACTCGCTCCGAAGAAGATCCGTGTGAACACCGTCGCACCAGGCGCAACAGAGACCGAAGGTCTTGCTGCCGTGGGTTTTAGCGGAGCAAAGTTGGAGCAGGCCGCTGCAGGCATTCCGCTGGGGCGCGTTGGTCAACCCATCGATATCGGTCAAGCCGTCCTCTTCTTAGCCTCTGAGAGCTCTTCCTGGGTTACAGGGGAACGCATTCAGGTGTCGGGCGGCCAGCACTTCTAGCTCCTTTCCCGGCTCCATCAGTTCGCTATATCTCCACAGATCGTACGCTGTGGGCGGCATGTATCGGACTCCTCTGTCAACCAATTATTGGATCTTGTAACGCAGACGCTTACGAGGCCCGGAAATGAACCTTAATTCAGAAAGGTAACTAAACTAATGAGTCTTGCAACTGAACTTTCGACCCTCAAAGACGCCGCCCACGCGCGAATGCCTAAGGAGCAATCCGACGCAATTTCGAAGTCCGTAGACGATTTCATGGAAACCTGGAGTCCTGCGAACGCGATCAATGTCAGGGCAGCCATTTCCAGACTTCAGCCTGTCGGATGCAACCGGCAAGCAGGTGTCCATGAAGGAGTTGCTCGCAAAGGGACCTCTGCTCATTTCGTTCTACCGGGGAGGATGGTGCCCTTACTGCCAATTGGCCCTCAAAGCCCTTGAAGACAGTCTCTCGGCCATCAAAGCCAGAGGTGTGACGCTGGTCGCTATCAGTCCTGAGCTGCCCAATCAGTCCCTGACCACGCAGGAGAAGAACGAACTTCAATTCCCTGTCCTCTCCGACGTGGGGAACAACCTCGCCCGCAAGCTCGGAATCCTGTTTCAACAGCCAGAGACAGTGCGGCCCATACTGAAAGCCTACGGTGTTGATCTACAGGCGCGAAACGGGGACGACAGCTATGAGGTTCCGTTTCCCGCGTCTTATCTCATCGACAGCAAAGGCATGATCCGATATGCATTCCTTGACCCGGACTACACCCGCCGCCTGGAACCATCGACTGCTCTGGGGTGGATAGACGGATGCAGCAGCCGTAAGTCGTTGTGCTCATCAAGGGCGTCTGCAATGATCTGCCATGAAGCCGAGTCGACAATACAACGCCCGCAATATGGGCAAATACCGATGTAAACACTGGACAGCACACAGGAGATGAACCGATGAGTGGAGATCTGCAAGGAAAAGTCTTTCTTATCACGGGGGCAACGGAGGGGCTTGGTAAAGCAGCCACGCGCGAGTTCGCGAAGCGAGGGGCGGAGATCGTCCTCGTCGCGCGAAACAGGGAAAAGGGCGAACGCTTCGTTGCCGAATTGAAGAAGGCGACGGGGAACAACGACATCAGTTTGATCGTGGCGGACATGTCGAGCATCGCCGATATCAAGCGCGTCGCCGCCGAATTCCGCGCCTCCCACACGAAGCTCGACGTGCTCGTGAATAACGCCGGGGCGCTCTTCAAGAATTACCAATTGAGCAAAGACGGGCTTGAGATGACGTTCGCGCTCAATCACATGGGCTACTTCGGCCTTACTTATTCGCTCCTCGATCTCCTGAAGAGCACGAAAGGGGCGCGAGTCGTCTCGACCTCAAGCTTGGGGCACAAAATCGGCAAGTTCGACCTCGACCGAATCGCCAGGCGTGAACCGGGGCATGCCGGCTGGGCTGCGTACGGAGAATCAAAGTACGCGAACATACTCTTCACGCGCGAGCTCGCACGAAGGCTCGAAGGGTCCGGCGCCACCGCCAACTGTTTTCACCCGGGCTTTGTGCATTCGGGCTTTGGACTGGAAAACGGCGGGTTTATCAAGTTGGCGTTCAGCGTGGTGAGTCCCATTTTCGCGCGAACTCCGGAGAAGGGGGCCGAGACTCTCATCTGGCTTGCCACAAGTCCCGAGGCCGCGTCCTACACAGGAGAGTATTTCTCCGACCGCAAAGTTACGAAGGTGGTAGAGCCTAAGCGGAACGACGAGCTGGCCAGAGGCTTATGGGAGCTCTCTGAGAAGCTCTACAACTGACAGCGTTCCGCTGCGAACCCGCGGGAACAACTCCACGGATCAACGCACGCTGAATATGTGCTTCGTCTGATCACGCCGCTACGGGCCCTTGCTGGAACGCATGTCCAGCGGCTCGGATTGCTGGCTCTCGCGGATCACGGTGAGCAGGCCGCCGAGCCGCTTCTTCTCAAGCACCGCCGTCTCGGTGGAGCGTCAGGTTCAGTGGGGACGAGCATCCCTTTTGCGAATGCCCCGGAGCGTGTCTAATGAAAGCTGAACATGTTTAAGTGTGCAGACATGTAGCGAGGGGCGAACGAAGAAGGTGTCAACAAAGAAGGCGAACAATTCAAAGAACCGGCTGCCCGCAAAGCAGTTTGCCCACGTGGCCAAGGTGCTTGCAGAGCCGCGTCGCGTGGAGATTCTCAAGCAAATCGCCGCGAACGAAGGGCATATCGCGTTCAGCGACCTGGTGACGTTGCACAACATCACCAGCCAGACGATGTCGCACCATGTTCACGAACTGAAGCTGTCCGGCCTCATCGAGATCGTTCGCGAAGGAAGATGCGGCACCCTCCACTTGCAGCGGGACGTACTGCAAGCTTATTTGAATGAGTTTAGTGACATTTAACCTAGACGCCCGAAGGGGGAACGTCGTCCTGCCGCGCAGCCGGCGGGCGGGGGCCGGAGCCAAGCGGGATGAGGGCCGGGAGAAACCGAAGGGGGTTCTCCCGCCGCGATTTGTGTGCCGGTCGGGAGACAAGGCGGCCCCGGACGAATCCGGGGCCAGAGTGGATGGATTTAGGCGGCCTTCTGTTTCTTGGCTGTTGTCTTCTTCTCGGCTGGCTTGACGAGGGTTGGAGCTGCTTTGGGTTGCGAACACCAATTCCAACCCGGTAAACCGGGTTGGATCGGCAGATTTTCGCTTCCACTCCAGAAGAGCGGACGCAAAATCCGGGTCCAGCGGAAGCTCGTCTTCCGAGTACTCGGTCTTCACAGTCTTGATGCGACCATGGCTGATCGAGAGGTCCTTATTCCACGGGCGAACCGACATGAACGCAGACGCAACTGCTGCCGTCAGAAGGAACGCAGTACAACGACTAATATCTGCTGAGGATGGAGACGGAGATGCACAGAAGAAGCAGCCGCGGCTGGCCGCAGTATTCTGGCGCAGCGCCGTAAATGCTCTGAGATCGATGGGCGATCAGGCAGCCCATTCATCGAATCGGCGCATGATCTCCATGAGCCAACATCCCAACAGGATGAGAACTATATCATAAATAACTAGAAATAAAGTACATAATTTTCTATAATGTTCCATACAAAGTCTGCACAGCCACGAAAAATCAATGGCTTGCAGAGAAAATCTACACGGAAACTGCACAGAACGGAATAAACAAGAGGAGGCGACATGGCCTTCATTACCGAGAAAGAGGAGCTGAAACCCGGCCTGATTCTCTTCCGACGCGGCGACGTGGACCATCGCATGTGGTATTGCCGCATGAAGATGCCGAAGGCCGACCGCTATAAAACGGTTTCGCTTAAAACGACGGATATCAGCGCGGCCCGCGAGCGGGCCTTCGACCAGGATGCCGATGTCCGGTTTCGCATCAAGCATGACGTTCCTGTATTCAATCGCCCCTTCCGCGAGGTGGCGCACGAGTATCTGTTGACGCAGGAGGCGCGGGCGAAGCGTGGAGAGATCAGCGCCGCACGGCCTAAGAAACTCCGTGCCGTCATCGAGGGCACGTTAGACAGGTACGCAGGCTCCACTCAGGTCCATCTGATTGGTGACGAACGCTGGGGCGGCTATCCGGCATGGCGACGAGAGAATGGCGCGGGACGCCACCGGCGCAATGGCGTTCGGGAAGTCACAGCCGATGCAGCGCAATCCTTCGCGGACCATGAAGCCGAGCGCCGCACCAAGGTTCAGCACACCCTGGGCATCAGAGTGTTGAAGCCGATTGAAGTCAAGCCTTCCGAAGAACGAGTGGTTCCCTTTATCAGCGATTCCACCATCCGCTTCGAGATGTCCATCTTCGGGGCGATCATGAACTATGCGGTGAAGAAACGCTATGTTCCCGCCAGCCAGCGTTTCGACGAGCGTCCGAAGCTCAAGACGATGCGGCGTGATGAGTTCACGCTGGAGGAGTACCGCAAACTCCACACGGTCGGACGCAAGTGGATTGCCGAGGCCGACAAGCCATCAAGCGTTTGGTATCGCACCGTCACCTACAACTTGATTCTGATTGCCTGCAATACGGGCATGAGGCCAGCGGAGATGAAGAATCTCCGCTGGCGCGACATCATGCCCGCAAAAGACCGCGAGGGCCGCGAAATCGTTGTCTTGTTTGTGCAGGGTAAGGGCAAATCCCGCAAGCTGGTTGCACCTAAGAGCGTCGGAGATTATCTGGAACGCATCCGTGCAATCTCCAAAGCCACGGAACCGGACGAAAGGGTATTTACCAACATCACCGGCAAGCCCGCAAAGACTCTTTACAACTCCCTGATTGCCGATCTTCTGAACGAAGCGAATCTGCGCGAAGGATCGCAAGGCGTTCCGCGCTCGACCTATTGCTTCCGGCACACGTATGCCACGCTTCGCTTGCAGGAAGGTGTGGACGTGTATTTCCTTGCCGAGCAGATGGGAACGTCCGTCCACATGATTGAGAGCCACTATGGGCATGTGAACACCATCAAGCACGCAGACCGCGTGTTGCAGGGCATGGCGGGATGGGAGTTGCCGCAACTGGACGATACCAAAGCCAAGGCATCGAAAGCAGCGGAGACGCACGATAAAGGCAAACGAGGTCAGCGCCACAGGCCGCGCTGACCGTGAACCTCCCGAAGCCGTCTTTAGCCGGAGCCGTGGCGGAGGCTGGCGCAGGGAGGCAAGCATTCCCATGTCCAGCCTGGACTCTTCTCACTGATATGTTCTGATTTGCCGCTGCCCCGCCGGGGCGTTCTTAGCGGCAAATCTCCGCGCACGAGCCGCCGCTGGCGGCTGTTCTTGTGCGCGCTTAGAATTGCGTATATTCAACTGAGAACTGATGGAGAAGTAGTCATGTCAAACACGATTGTTTGCATATCTTGTGTCAAGTCAAAGCGCACATCCCCATGCGCCTCCAAAGATATGTACACAAGCCCCTTGTTTCGTAGGATGCTTCTATACGCGCAACAACTCCGGCCTCAAAAAATTTTCATTCTATCGGCTAAATACGGACTTCTTAAACCGGACGATGTGATTGCCCCCTACGAAAAGACGCTCAAGACTATGAATACCTCAGAAAGATCAGCATGGGCGGGGAATGTTCTCTCAAGGCTTTGCCAAGAGGCAGACCTGCAAGAGGACAAATTCATCTTCCTTGCAGGTGCGCCGTACAGGAAGAACCTTGTACGCCATATCAGGCACTATGAAGTGCCGATGGAGGGGTTGTCCTTTGGACGCCAGCTTCAATGGCTGACTGAGCGGGTGTCCGCATGAGCGTATGCCAATTCCTGCATGAGAGATTAAGGGAATTGCCTCGTTTCAAGGCTGATTACGATCCGCAGGAAATTCCTGAAAACGGCCTGTACTTTGTCTTTGAGAGAGACGAGGCCGCGCATAACGGCGAACGCATCGTCAGAGTCGGGACGCATACAGGCCAAAACAACTTGCCGAAACGCCTGAAAGAACATCTCTACACGATGAACAAGGACCGCAGTATTTTCAGGAAGCACATCGGCAGGTGTCTTCTTGCGCGGCTGGATGACCCGTTTTTGGAAACCTGGGACATCGACCTGACGACGCGACAAGCGCGTGCGAAGTTTGAGCACTTGGTCGATAAGAAAAGGCTGGGTGAAGTAGAGCAGGAAGTCAGCGCCTACATGAACGCCAACTTTTCCTTTGTCGTTTTGCGCGTGGACAACAAGGCCGACAGGCTTGCGGCGGAGTCGGGCATTTTGAGCGTCATTGCCGCCTGCGGTGGATGCCGCGCTTCGGATTCGTGGCTCGGGCGGTATCACCCAAGCGCCGCAATACGCGAAAGCGGCCTGTGGAATATCCAGGGGCTTAATGAAGCGCCCATCACACAAGCCTTTGCAGAAAGGCTGACTTCCGCAGAAGCCTTATAGAAAACCGGGGCGTAGTCCCCGGCCCTTTCGGTTTACGCGGTTGCGGATTGCGCCGTTGAAGTTCCCGGCATGTCACTTCCCTAATGAGTGGCGGCCAATACGGAAATGCGCGGCACACGGATTTGATTCTCGCGCTTGCGCGTTTGGGCAATGTCGTAAGACGACTGCATACGCATCAGGGTGTCCATCTTCACTCCAAAGGCTTTCTCGATGCGGAGGGCCATATCCCCGGAGAGGTCAGCCTTGCCATTGAGCAAACTGGATAACGTAGGACGCGAGACGCGCAACGCTATCGCCGCTGCCGTGACCGTCAAGCCTGCGGTCTCGATAATCTCCGTCCGAATGAAATCCCCAGGATGGGGCGGGTTCTTCATGGGCATGGTCTCTTCTCCTTTGGCCTAGTGGTAGTCCTCTAAATTTACGTCGTAAATCTCGCGTTCGGCTGTGTCGATACGAAAGGTCAACCGCCGATTGGCCGTAACGCTCAGGCTCCATGTGCCCTTGCGGTCGCCCGTCAAGGTATGCGCCTTCCAAGAGGGCAGCATCCGCAACTCTTCCGGGTCTTCCATGTCGTCCAGAAAGGCGAACATCTTGCGGAGTTTGTCCACCGTATCGGGCGGAACGCCTTTGGTGGCGTCATCCGCGTAGAGCCTCTTCAAACCCTTATGGACGAAGTTGCGTATTCTCACCTGAATTACTGTAGCCTGTAGCCTAACACTTGTCAATTCCGGGATACAGACGTTGCAGTTCGTTTCCATACTTTTTCGGGAAGGGTGCTGCGCCCTTCCCGCGCTGCAACCGCCCAAAGTACCGGGCGTTTTCCGCTTCCCATCCATGCGGGGCCGTTCCTTCCCCGCAACGCCCCTCCCTAAAACCATGCGGAAGTAGACCGAAATTTCTTCTTTTATCAAGTGCCCCCGCTTCATGCGGCTTTATGGCAGAGCCGGTCGGAACCCGTCAATGCTCTCCGCTGCGCTTCGATGAACGCGCAGAAGAACGCGCGGCATTGACCGAACCCGCCTCGTCTCTGCCCGCCGCACAAGACATGAAGCGGGGGCACTCAACAAAAGAAATTTGGTTGAGAGCCAAAGGCGAAATGCCCTCCTTCAGAATCTCGCCCCGCGCGGGCAGCACACCTTTGGCGACCGCTTCGGAGATGAGCTTTACAGCAAAGAGGAATTAGTCGCAGAGATGGGCGCGGCCTTCCTCTGTGCTATCGCGGGAATTGCCAACGAACACACCGACCGCAACACGACCGCTTACATTCAGAACTGGATTGCCAAGCTGGAAGAGGACAACCACCTTATCGTTCATGCAGCCGCCAACGCACAGAGAGCGGTTGATTGCATCCTCGGCAGCGCGTTTGAAGAAGAGAAGGAGACGACCGAAAATGTCGGGGATGCCGCTGTTAGCGGCATCCCCGCAGCCGTTGCGATAAATATCGCTCCGACGACCTACCGCCATGCGCATCTCTGAGCAGTGGCCGGAATGCTTATCCTGCTCTCAGGCAAAGAAGTCACAATTTCTTCTTGGCCCTTTGCGCGGTTTCGAGACCGGGACCACCCGCCATTTTCATCGGCAAGACAACCTCCACCTCCCGAGCGCCTACCTCTCGGAATTTAGAGGAATCAAAGAACGGGCAAATGTTAATTCCATACTCTACCGCCGCCGCCTGGATATGATCTTGAGGGGCTGCGCGGTGTGCTTGCTCGAATTTGAATTGCGAATGAAACAGTGATTGTTCCAGCATACGTTTGCAAGGAAATGCATATTGTTTGATGTGATCCGTAGCAACTACGACAGCGTCACCCAAGTTTGGCCGATGCGTGGGGTCGATCTTCACAGTCTGGGTAAACGTGTCAAAGTTCTGGTGGAACGGATCGTCTATAACCCTATGGCAGTGTGCCGCCTGGCTGGCGCACTGTCGTCCTTGTAGGTAACAAGAAATCGTCAGATACGCGTTAAATGGGTCGTTTACGAATTCGCCATTGATCTGCGTCATTGTGCCCTTCCAGCTCCCCGCAAGGCGAAGCAATTCCGCTCCTCTTTTTAAATCCTCCAGCGCAGAAGTAACTCCGGCCCAATGCATAGTTCGTCCGCCGACCTTCTGTTCGCCGTAAACGGTTGTCGACTGAGCTAGGCTGATTGCAATCGGTAGGTTCGCAGATCTGCTATTTGGGAAAATAATGAAAATGACACACTCTTTCACGACATCCAGCGGATCGACTAAGTGAAGCTGACCATCTTGGAGCCTTATGGTGAGGGTCGGGCAGGCGTTGACATCTGATGCGCCGGGTGCTTCCATTTTGATTCTCCGATTCGGGGATAGCATTCAGCCAACCACCTCGCTGGCGCCGGTTCTCTTGAAATTCTACCTTCCGATCGCCGTGCGCCCAGGTCTCGCTTTTGAGACCTGGGACTGGGAATCGGCGGGCGGCCCGGGCGCGCCCTGGGGCAAATGGCACGGACGAGGATGAGCGCGTTCTTTCGTCCTCTGCCACTAACCGCCTGATCGTTCATGCGGCTGCCAACGCGCAGAGAGCCGTGGACCTGATTTTCGCATCATGAGGGTCCCCGTTTTTCCCTCTCTATGAGCCAAGGCGGCGGTCCGACGCTTGCCTCGGTCATCTCGTCCACGCATTTGTAGAACTGATGAATCTCCATGACGCCGAAACCCAAAGCCTGACCTGATCTGACGCCTCCTTGGGCATTCCCACCTTCTGGAGTATGTCCGTCGCTTCAATTGGACCCGGGCTCACCGCATTAACACGAATTCCACGGGGGGACAGCTCACTAGCAAGACTCCGAGTAATTGAACGAAGCGCTGCTTTAGCGGCGCCGTAAGCGCTCAATGGAGCCACTGCCTTCACGTTGGCCATCGAAGTGGTAAAGACCACCGAACTTCCTTTCGGCATGAGCGGCACCAGTTTTTGGGCGATGAAATACGGTCCCTTCGCGTTCAGGTTGAGCATCTCGTCGTAAACTTCCTCAGTCACCGACTCAAATGGGATAAATTGACCATATCCCGCGTTGACGAACAGCACATCGAGCTTGCCGAACGTCTCCTTGACCTTCGCCGCTAAGGCATCCATATCGGGAAACGAGGTCGCGTCGCTGCGGACTACGATAGCGTTATCGCCAAGCTCAGCTTGAGCCGACTTGATTGTTGCAGCGGTGCGCCCAGTCACGATCACGCGGGCACCTTCGTTGATGAATAATTTGGCAGTCGCCAAGCCGATGCCGGTGGTTCCGCCTGTGATAACTGCTGTTTTTCCTTTGAACCGATCCATGTTGTCTCCTGTGTTTATCTGTCTTAAAGTCTTACATACTTAAGAGTACGATAATGACAGCTGCGATGCAAGAAATTTCGTACGCGACGGTAACTAATATTGCGAAGCGCGCCCGAGGACGTCCAAAAGGTTGTATTCCCGACGAAGCAATCGACCGTGACGGCGCTCCTTCAGGACACTGCTCTCAAGTTGCTGCGGGAGAGAAATCGACGCCAGAGACCTTGACGACGGCTTGCCACGCGGCTTCCTGGTTGGCGCGATCGTGAAAGTGTGGTTGACGCATCTCCTCAATTGGGCCGGTGAGCTTCTTGGGCGCTGAGGCGAAGAATTGCCCCGAGACGTCGGTTCCGAACTCCGATGCCTGGATGTATCGACGGGCTGCGGTCTCAGGAGTGTGAGACATGCCGGGGATAAGCTTCACCAACGGAACCATCAGCCACTTCAAGGCCGGGCCAGCGTTTCGCAGCCCCTTGGTGTCGGGCGTGCTACCAGGAGAGACGGCGTATACGGCCGTGCCGGGGGGTAGCCGGCGCGCCAGCGCCGCCGCCCACCAAGCGACGACGATCTTCGCGTCGGCGTACGCCCGGTTGGGCTCGTACTTCACGTTCGGCCCGCTGCGCACCAGGGCCTCCACCGCAGCGCTTCGGTCGCCCTGGTATTTCGTGGCCGCAAGGGCCGCCACGTCGGTGTAGCTGAACAAGGGTACATCCCCTCGGGCAGCTTCCGAGCCGGCGATAACAATCCGCGCGTTGGGGCTCAGCAGGTTGGCGCGGAGCAACCCGACAGTCAGTTGATGATGGCCGATGAGCGGGGCCTGAGTCGCCTCGATGCCCGCCGCAGTGAGCACGCGCTTCTTACCTGGGATCAACCCTGCATTTAGCAGTAGGAAATCGACCGGCCGACCTCGCTTGACGAACTCGGCGAGCGCGGACTGAACGCTGGACGGCGTGTCCAGATCCAACTCCAGCGGCGTGAAGACCTGTGTCTTGGTCTCAGCCGCGAGTTGAGCGGCCGTTTCCTGGGCCCGGGCCACGCTGCGCCCGGTGACGATGATCTCGCGCCAGCCCTCTCCGGCAAGAGCGCGGGCTGCCGCATAACCGAGCCCGGAGGTGGTGCCGGTGACGAGAGTGATCGAATGCTCCATGGGCGTCTCTGTGGTGAAGGGTGAAGGTCGTGCTGTTTTTCCTTCGAACCTATCCATGTTGTCTCCCGTGTTTATCTGTCTTGAAGTATTACAAACGCGAGAGTACGATAATCACAGCAACAATGCAAGGAGTTTCGTACGCGATGGTAACTAATATTTCGAAGCGCCCCCGAGGACGTCCAAAAGGCTTTATCCCCGACGAAGCACTCGACCGTGCCGTTGAGATGTTTTGGGAGCATGGGTATGAAGGAGTCGACGTGGATCGGATCGCGCGCGCCGTTAACGTCACCAAACCCGCACTATACCGGGCCTTCGGAGACAAGTCCACCCTGCTGCTCAAGGCGGTCGAGCGCTATGCGATGACGTATGTAGCTCCCAGAATGGCAGCATTTCAAGCGGAGCCGGACATCCACAAGGCCGTGACAGCCTTTTGCGAGGCTACCGTCAATACCGCTTCGGGTGAGGCTCGCGGCGGTTGCATGATGGCCGCCGCGGCGCTGGGACAGTCGGAGCGAGTAACAGATATCCGTTCGTATGTCGCCAAGGGCCTCACCGCAACCGCTGATATTCTTGCGAAACGTTTCGAAAGGGAGATGAAGGCGGGGCGACTGACTCGCACACCCTCTGCCAAGGTGCGAGGCCGTGCGCTCGTTGACTTGATGCAGGGTTTGCAGCTTCGCGCCAAGGTTGGTATCACTCGCGAGGAATTGCTGGAGGACGCCCGAAGCTATGTGCCCCTGATTCTTGGTAGGTGACAAGAAGCGCCTCTAACGCTACTTGATCGGCACAGGAGCCTCAGAGGGGCCGTATCGACGAGGTCCCGCAAGCCGAAACTGGACCGGCTCGCCCGCTCGGTCCCCGATGAGCACTTTATCGCAGATGAGCCGGCAGCCCGGGGCGTGACGCTGGCGCTCGGCCAAAGCCGCTACGACCCAGCCGATCCCATCGGAAAGATGTTCTTCAACATCCTGGCCACGTTTGTGGAGCTGCCGGTTGCCGTGACCATTTTTAGGCCTATCCCACTCCCCGTGTAACGTTTCAAAAGCCACCCTTCATAAGTGTGGTGTCAATAATCTTTGCTCACTGCAGATGCTTGCCAAAGAACGCCGCGATCCGCCGCCGCGCATCGGCCTCGGTCGGTTCGTGGTAGAAACCGCCGATCAAGCCACCGAGCAGCTTGAAGCTCACCGTGTCATGGTCATTCATGAAGGAATGGCCGGCGTCGGGGTATTCCTTGACGTCGTGGTCGATGCCCTCCGCGCTCAGCGCCCGCTCCAAGCGCGCCGCCGCGCCGGGTAGGGTCTTGTCCTTGGCGCCGAAGCTGCCGACGATCGGGCAAGCGCCCTTCACCACCTTGTCCACATCCGGTGGCACCGTTCCGTAATTAGTCGATCCTGAAAAGCCAACGAAACGCCTATAAAGCCTGATGAAACGCGACGTTTATTGCTTTAGAATTTCCCTGAAGGCGCAGCAAGAGGCCTGAAAGCTGGGGAAAAACGATGCAGCCGAAACGCGAACCGGAGCAGCCACAACGGGAGTTGTTTCAGATAGATTTGGATCAGTTGATTGACATGAGCCATGCCCTGGTTCGTCTCGGTGATGTGATCGACTGGCAGTCGTTCGAACAGAGTCTGAGCAGCACCTATCATCCCAGTCACGGTGCGCCCGGCATCTCGACGCGTCTGATGGTTGCTCTTCACTATCTGAAGTATCAGCATGACCTGAGCGATGAAGACGTTGTTGCCTTATGGGTTGAAAATCCCTACTGGCAGTACTTCAGCGGCATGACGCATTTTCAGCACCGGATGCCGATCGATCCTTCGAGCATGACACGCTGGCGCAAGCGTCTGGGCGATGGCAGTGCCGAGCAGATGCTTCGCGCGACGATTGAAGCGGGCATGAAGATGCGCGTGATTCGTCCTGCTGAGTTAAAGCGCGTCAACGTGGACACGACGGTCGAGACCAAGGCTATTCGTTTTCCCACCGATGCCAGACTGTACCAGCGCATGCGCGAGCGGCTGGTAAAGGCAGCACGTACTGAAGGGCTGACGATCAAGCAGAGTTATCGTCATGTAGGCCGTCGTCTACTGATGCAATCCAGCCGATATGCACATGCCCGCCAGATGAAACGGGCGCGTGCCTGCACGCGCAAACTGAAAACCCAGTTGGGGCGCGTTATTCGAGAAGTCGAGCGCCAGACAGAAGAACCATCCCTGAAACTCGACAAGTTACTTCAGACAGCGCATCGAATCTACGAACAACAGAGGCAAGATAAGGACAAGATCTACTCGGTGCATGAACCTGAAGTGCAGTGCATCGCCAAGGGCAAGGCGGGCAAGCAGTACGAGTTCGGCAACAAAGTGAGTGTCGCGGTAAGCAGTCGTGGTGGATGGTTCGTCGGCGTGAAGAGCTTCACCGGAAATCCATATGACGGCCACACGCTGGCTGCACAGATGAAGCAAGTCGAAAGCTTGCTCGCCAACCACGTGAGCGAAGTGTACGTCGATATGGGCTATCGAGGGCACGACTACGACGGCGCGGTCACCGTGCATGTCGACAAGAGACGAAGAGGGCGTACACCTGAAGCGCGATGGCGATGGATGAAACGCCGTGCCGCGGTCGAACCAAGCATCGGACATCTGAAGAACGAGCACAGGTTGGAACGCAACCGGCTGAAAGGTACTGCCGGAAATGAGATCAACGCGATCCTGGCAGCCGCCGCGATGAACTTCCAGAAGCTCCTCAGAGCTTTGTGGCGCACTTTTCTGTACTACCTAATGCAGGTATGGAACGGCTTGATCGATTTCAAAGGCCCGGAAGATCGAAATGCTCAACTTCAATATGCCTGAAAATCACTTTTTCAGGATCGACTAATTAACGCCGGACACCTGGAAGCCGTGGCCGGCGGCGGTGAACAAGGCGAAGGTACCACCCATACAGAATCCGGTGATGCCGATCTTGCCGGTTCAGTCCGGCCGCGCGGCCAGCCAAGTCCGTACCGCGTCGATATCCTCGAAGGCCGGTCCCGTTCGTGCCCCCATGTCACGAAAGGTCGAGACCAGGCATTTGAACCGACCACCCCAGGAATATAGGCCAGGCGCCACTGCCACATAGCCCTGTGCAGCGAACCAATCCGCATGGCGGCGGACATCCGGCGTCATGCCAAGCACGCCGTGAATCACCACCACCCCTGGAAACGGCCCGTCTCCGGCAGGCACTGTCAGATAGGCGTCGAGCGTATGCTGCGGCGTAGTGATCGAAACTTCAGCCATGGCAATTCCTCCGGTGGTTTTGATCCTCTGCGCGGAAAAGGGCACAATTCAATGAAGTCTGAATACATTCGTTCACATCATGGCTTTGTCAGAAGCTGGTGCGTGGCGACATTGACGCTCATGCTGCCGCCGTCAGCGATGAAACGTCGCGGTTTCGTCTACTGGCGCCTTGTCAAGTCGAAATGTGTTCATCGGGTCGCCTGGCTCTGGATAGCCAAAAGAGATACCGAACAGCATCTTCAAGGACGGTTCGACGCCAAGGACCTCGCGGACGTCGGCCGCGAAAAGACTAAGCAGCGTCTGCGGCACGCCGGCGAGCCCGTGCGCCGCCAGCGAGAGCAGGAAGGTTTGGCCATACATGCCGACGTCCCCAGCCACGCGCACGGTTTCGTATGCTGGTGCCATGAAAAGCAGGCAAACGTGCGGCGCGCCGAAGAATTCCAGGTTACGCAACATGGAGAGGCGGCGTACCTCTGCCTCACCGCGCTCGATACCAGCCGCCTGGAAATAGGCGGCGCCCTGCGCCTTCGCGCGCTCTTTATAAACGCCGTAAAAATCGTCAGTGCTCCAGGGAAAATCGGGGGTGAACCGACCCTCTGCCGCCGCCGCGAGCATCGCTTTGCTAAGCTTGTCGCGGGTCGCGCCCGAAGCGATGTGGACCACCCACGGCTGTGCGTTACAGTTTGACGGCGTGTATCGCGCATCGTCAAGCACAGCCTGAAGCAAGGCATCGGGCACAGGATCGGCAAGGTAGCTACGCATCGATTTGCGAGCACGGACGACGTCATGGAATAGTTGGGCTTCTGGCATGTTGGTCTCCTTCGATTTTCAGCTTCATCATTGATCGATTGCGGCACTTCGGACGGTCGAATATGACTTACGCACATATATATAGCACGCAATATGATTGCGTACAAGATAAATGCGCGCAAGAGAAGAATATGTGCCAGACTAACGACATATGCCAGACTACAGACATATGCCAGACTCTTCCGACCGGACCCGGCACGAAGTGAACAAACAGCTTGCCTTCGCGCTTTACCGCGCGGCCAATTGTCTCGTTCGAATGCATAAGCCGTTTCTCGAGCCGCTTGGGCTCACGTTCCCCCAGTATCTGGTGATGCTGGAGCTCCTCGGCTCCGCGCCGCGCTCGGTCGGCCAACTGGGAACGAAGCTTGGCATGGACACCGGAACGATCACGCCGCTCGTCAAGCGTTTGGAACAGGCCGGCTTCGTCACTCGCCGCCGCGACGCCAAAGACGAGCGGCGCGTCTTCGTGGACCTGACGCGTTCCGGTGCTGCCATGCGCGAAAGCGTCTGGGCGGTGCAGGACCAAGTCAACACCGTCGTCCCGATTTCCAACGAGGAAGCGAACGACCTTCGCGACGCGCTAGACGCCGTCGGACGATCAGACAACGGCTGAGGCGCTGCGACGTTCCAGGTCCAGTGTTCGTGCTCAGGTCGCCGCCCGTCAAGTGCTGAACCAATGGGCTTGGGCGAGCTACATCGAAATAGATCCGAAATGAAGCCCGCCTCAGGGCTACCGGCTTCTAGCAGCCTCGTTCCCTCGTTTAAGCAGAAAGTTTGCTGAAAAGATCTCCGATGCTTTGTGGCGCGGTATCGTCGAAAAACCGCTCGAGGTTCTGTGCGGAATCCCGAGCGAACTTCTCGTCTTGAGGGAAGATGTCATTTCATAGGAGGCAAGTGCCGCTTCAATCTCGCCTTGCCCATTCAGCTGCATCCTCAGCGTCCGGCCGGATGGTTCCTGCTCCCTGTAGCGTGCATAGACCCAGAGAGATGTATCGGCAGAATCCGTTAAGGACACCGCGTCCGCTTCACCACCACTGCGGCACTGGTCAGCGAGCTGATCGAGGCTCGCGACGAAAAGAAGCTGCTTCGTTTTCAGAAGCAGATCGCCAGCTACGAACTGCTGATCGTCGACGAGCTGGGCTTCGTCCCCTTATCCAAGACCGGTACCGAACTGCTCTTCGAGATGCTCAGCCAACGCTACGAACGGGGATCGACTCTGATAACTTCGAACCTGCCGTTTTAAGAGTGGACCGAGATCCTCGGCTCGGAACGGCCTCGCTCGACCGCCTCAACCACCACGTCCACATCCTGGAGATGAACGGCGAAAGCTACCGCCTCAAGCAGAGCCGCCGTAAACGACCACCTTCCTCCGAGCGCTGAACTCCACCCCTCCCAACGCGCCTCGGGGGAGAAAGGCCGTTTCCGCTAAGCTCCAGCGCCCCTTCTCCCCCGGAATACTCAACAACCTGACTGCCAACTACTGGCCTACTTTTACTCCGCCCCACTGGCCTGGTCTTGCTCCGCCCTTGACACCTGTCGTGGGTTTGACGCATTCAAACACCCGGCGTTCAATCTAAACCTAAGGGCATGGGCTTGAACGTCCGGTATTAGGATTCGGTACGAAATGTTCGGTGCAAAACCTAGCTTACTGTCTCACCGACTGATGCAGCCTGTGCTCTCTGTAACAACACCATAGCCAACTATAATCGTCGAAACGGATTGAGTGGCACGGTTCAGGTCAAGATATTGCCTCACCGTGAACATAAGTTCGCCGAGACTTGATCGCCAATCTCAATTTGCCGCACAGCTAGCTAGCTACGGCCTTACGATCGCCTCCAAAGCTGCCACGACCTCTGCCGGCTCGGCGCGTCCAGTCATATAATCCACTTCCACGTGCGCGAAGCGAACGATTCCACTCGCATCAACAACAAATGTGGCTGGAACCGGAAGTTCATAAGAGTCCTCCCCGTTGCGCAGAGCAAGATCATTCTTGAACACAGTCCTGGAGAAATCCTGCAGTTCGTCGCCAACTCGGAACACAATTCCAAACTGCCGCGCAACCGTATTTTTGAAATCGCTCAATACAGGGAAGGTCAACTTGTTCTTCTCTGTCATTACGATCCCACTGTCAGGCTTCTCAGGAGAGATGGCGATCAGGTTAGCCCCAAGCCCGTTTATTTTCGGAAGTGCCTCCTGTAAAGAGTGCAACTCGATATTGCAGAACGGGCACCACTCGCCACGGTAGAAGCTGATCACTACCGGGCCCTTTTTGAGCAGCGCCTTTAGCGATATTTGATGGCCGAAAGCATCCGGCAAGGAGAAATCAGGAACGGAATCGTTGACTTTCAACGCATGGTCTAGTACACCGGACGACCGGACGCGATCCATGTCATCGGTAATAATCTTGAACTGTTCTCCCAAACCATCCTGGGCCTTTGCCTTGTATGCTTCTGCTTCCTGCTTGTATGACATGTGATTCTCCTTTGTGTGAAGAGTTGACTGGTTGTGACACCCGATTCAGCGTAATGCTGTGAGGGAAGAAGTGATCTCGCGCGTATCTCCTGATACTGAACCGTTCAGGGGAGCGCGGGATAGCTCGTATAGCCGACAGCCCCTCCTCCGTAGAAGGTTGTTGGATCCGGTTCATTCAGAGCGGCTCCGAGTTGCAGCCGCCTGGGCAGATCCGGGTTGGCCAGAAACAAGCGGCCGAATGTGACAGCGTCCGCATGCCCACTCCGAACCGCTTCCTCGGCCTTGGGACCGTCATATCCGCCATTCACAACGTAGAGCCCTTTCCAAAGTGTTCTTAGGTGAGCCGACATAGCGAGATCCGCCTCGCTGCTTCCTTTGCTGTTCTGAGCAGTTTCAACAATGTGGAGGTACCCGAGTCCGTAGCCGTTGAGTTTTTCAACTGCGACAGCGAAGGTTTCTTGCGGATTGTCGTCGTGCATATCGTTAAATCCACCCGTCGGAGAGAGTCGCACGCCCACGCGCCCGCTATCCCAGACTTCCAGGACGCGTTCAACTGTCTGAGTGAGAAAGCGCACTCGGTTTGACGCAACACCACCATATTCATCGGTTCGCTGATTCGATCCTGTTTTGAGGAACTGGTCGATCAGGTATCCATTCGCTGCATGAATCTCAACCCCGTCAAATCCGGCTTCTTTTGCGTTGCTGGCTGCCCGCCGATAATCGTCCAAGGTCTCTTGAATCCCGCTGTCAGTCAGGGCAATCGGCTCCGATACCTGTGCCAGACCCGTAGCAATCAGAGTTTGGCTGTTCGCGCGGATTGCGGAGGGGGCTACTGGCTGTGCATTGTTCGGCAACAAGGACGAATGAGAGATTCGTCCGACGTGCCACAACTGAAGAAAGATTCGGCCTCCGCACTTATGAACGGATTCGACGATTCGGCTCCACGCCCGCACCTGTTCGGGGGAATGAATGCCAGGAGTATTGATGTAGCCTTTGCCCATGGGCGAGATTTGCGTCGCCTCAGTCACGATGAGTCCAGCCGAAGCGCGCTGCGAGTAATAAGTCGCCGCGAGTTCGCCCGGCACGCCATCTGCGTCTGCGCGGTTGCGCGTGAGGGGCGCCATAAAGACACGATTTGCCAGGACCAAAGATCCAAGCTGAACAGATTCGAAGAGATTCGCCATTTCTTGTGCTCCTGTTGTTCTACGAAGTGGTGGGCCACTGGTGAAAATCCGGCGGTGAAGAACTCCTGTCGGGTTCAACGCGCATGCTCCGCACTCAAACCGAATAGGGTTGGGTGAGAGCTCTGTCATCGAGTCGGAATATTGCTAGCCATTCTCTGCTGGCCGTTCCTTCCAAACAGCAAAAGCAGTGAGCAATCCAAGCAGGAGAATGACACCCGGAATTACAGGTGGTTTGATACCGAGAGGAAGAACGCTGGCAGGCACCCCGGGCTGCAGGTGGACATAGATTGCCACGCACATCTGAACAACGAGGATAAAAGACGCGATCAGGAGGACTTGATCTCTGCTTTTTGGGATCAACGATCTCCAAAGCCATGGCAGTAAGAACAGGCACCCAGTCAGCATTTCCATCAGTTTGCCCGCGAGAATCGACTCGTGGGGTAGATGACTCTGTTGAATCTGGATTTCAAACCATCCACGGAACGGCTGGAAGAATTTGAGGAATCCGAACATGAATATCAGAACTCCCAGGATCAGCGATAAAACCTTGCTTAGGCTGCTAGACAATTTCTTTCTCACATTCGGATTTTTCGACTTCACAGCGCCAGTTCGCGGGGGATCTTTCGGAAATGGCGCTGATCCAGGGTTTAACTTTCGGACCGAAACGCAAGGGCCGATGCAGCTATCTCCTACACAACCAGAATCCTTATTTCTTCCAAGACCTGGACTTGAACAAAATCCAAAAGATCATCAAATGTGAAGCAACTACCACGGGAAGGTAAACTGTATAGATATACCAAAAGGTACCCAGGTTGAAGCTCGGGACGTTCAACTGCAAGACGCCACGCACTCCGTTTAGCAGATCCACGAAGCCCCAAGTGTTGAACACCCACACCAGAGGAACGGCAACACGCCAGTTGCTCCGTAGAGCAGAGATCGAAGCGAGGGCCAGGCCGCTGCGATGAGATCACCGTAAGCAGCATTATTAAGGAAATCTCTGGGCAGTCTCGGATCGACCATGCCTGTAACCAATAAAGTCATCCCCACATAGCGGAACACATGCACAAAGAGCAGCAGAATTAGCGCAGAGCTACGAGGAAGTTTGGTTAGTGACGGCCACACGTACCACGCAACGACAAGGGCGCAGACGACACAACTCAAGAGAAGCTGCAACCAGAAAATAGTGACGTTATTCATCGCGAGTGCCATGCGCGAAGCCATCTCCGCGAAAACCGCTAGGTGTGCTCATTGTTCGGTTACCTTTCAAGAAGCGGATTTCTGGACAGACATGTCTGTCTGCTATATTCAAGAGTATAGACAGACTAGTCTGTCTTCTGTCAAGATGAATTCGATGAAATCACAAAAACAATCCGATCCGCGAGCGAGAATTCTAGCGGTGGCCGACCGGCTCTTCTACGCAGAGGGGGTCCGCGCGACCGGCACCGAGAAGATC
>Ga0224528_1000538_pt1 | contig 28857 bp, 24 predicted proteins | sample CBST25metaG_2_FD_179888 | JGI IMG/M metagenome (GOLD analysis project Ga0224528, IMG submission 179888) | Peat soil microbial communities from Stordalen Mire, Sweden - C.B.S.T25 | ecosystem: Environmental > Terrestrial > Soil > Wetlands > Peat | place: Sweden: Norrbotten County, Stordalen Mire...
CGTTCCAGCAGGCCGCTCTCGGGTGCAATTCCCAGCCGTTCTTCGAGCGCCGCCGCTAGTTGCACGCGACCCAGGCTGTCCAGTTGCAGGTCCTCGGTCAGGCGCAGTTCGTCTCCCGCGCCAGTCGGCGTCTCGCCGGTGATTTCCGCGATCAGCGCCAGCAGCCAGTCCGACGACGCGGCAATGGCGCTCGCACGGGCCGTTGCATCGTCGCCCGCGCCGGACAGTGCAGATGCGGCCTGAATCTCAGCCAGCCGCGCGGCTACAGCCTTGCGCCGAACCTTGCCGGTAGAGGTGCGCGGCAGGTCCGGCTCCGGCCACAGCATCCAGCTTCGCAATCGCTGAAACTCCGCGAGCCTGCGGTTGGCGCCTTCGATGGCCGAAGCCGCCGCCTGCTCTGTGTGCCCGCGCATGGCCAGCACCGCGCAAGGCTCCGGCCCGGCCGCCGTCTCCATCGCCACCACCGCACAGGCTTGCACGTCCGGCTCCTGTTCGATGGCCGCTTCCATGTCCTCGGGGTGCAGGTTCACTCCCGACGCGGTCACGATCACTTCGCTCTTGCGGCCCAGAAAGCGCAGCTCGCCGCTATCGGCCACCTCAGCCAGATCTCCGGTAGCCAGCCACTCGTCTTTGCGCGGCTGAAAGGCTCCGTTCCGCCAGCTTCCGCCGGAGATGACCGCGCCCCGCACCAGCACTTCGCCGTCCGGCCCCAGCTTCACTTCGCGCCCCGGCATCGGCTTGCCGATGGTTCCGTGCGCCACATGGAAGGGGTGGTTCAGTGTAATCAGCGCGCTCGTTTCCGTCATGCCGTAGCCCTGCACCACGACAAACCCCAGCGCATTCCAGAATTGCTCCAGCGGCCCGCCCAGCGCTCCGCCGCCGGAGATCAACGCCCAGAACTTCAAGCCGAACTCCGAGTGAACATCGCGGAAGCACCACCAGCGCGTCCATGCGCGGATGCCGTCTGATGCGGCGATTCGCTCCTCCAGATCCGGATGGCTGGCTTCCAGATGAGTTTTGAGCAGCGCCATCACGCGCGGCACCGCGGCCAGCACGCTGATGCGTTCACGCTTGATGGTATCTATCAGCCGCGAGGCCACCAGGCGGCTCTCGAAGTGAACCTCGGCGGCAAAGATGGGCGGAACCCAAAGCCCCATCGTCTGCCCGAAGACGTGGCTTAGAGGAAGCGTGTGCAGAAAGCGCAGCGGATGCGCCAGCAGCCGCTCCCAGCGCATATAGGGCTGCGCCCCGCGCTCGATAGGCTCCACGCTGGCCAATACATTTCCATGGGTCAGCACCACGCCCTTGGGGTCGCCTGTGGTGCCGGAGGTAAACAGAATCTGCAGCGGCGTCTGGCGCGAAAGGCCAGCAACTGGCGCAGCTTCTTCGTCGGGCAGCGCGCCGGGCCAGTCCTCGAAAGCAAGCCGCTCATATTCGGCGGGCAATTGATGAAGCAGCAGCGCATCGCCCACCGCCAGCTTGGGCTGCACGTCGGCGGCCACGCGCGCGGCAAACTCCGCTGTCCCGTAAGCGTCCAGCGGCACCACCAGCACGCCGCGCGCGATGCAACCGTGGAAGGCCGCAATCCACTCCGCGCCATTTTCTCCCCATAGGAGAACGCGGTCGCCCGGTCCGATGCCCCGCTGAGCCAGCAACGCGGCAAAGCGTCCGGCCATTTGCGCAATCTGCCCATAAGTGGTCGCCCGCCGCCGGTTGCCCTGGAAGCGGACCACGGCAATCTGGCGGTTGTAGCGGCGAAAGTCGTCGAGAAGTGTAGCTAAATGGTCGCGCATGAGTTTTCTGGCAAAGTTCATGGTAGCAGCGCGGGCCGCGCGTGTTGCACCGCGAACCTTGCCCTTGCCGCACGCCGCGCGCATCCCTCGCAAAGTAAAATAGACGCATGGGATTTGAAAGCGTGAAGAAGATTGCCGAGGCGGATTTTCCTACCCGCTGGGGAGCCTTCCGCATTCTGGGCTTCGAAGGCGTGTTGACGGCGGCAAACCCTTGCGGTGATGGTCCGGCTGCGGGCGCTGGCAAAGGCGAGGTTGAGGGGCTGGTGGCTCTGGTGATGGGCGACATTCACTCCGCGCCGCCGGTGGTTCGCATCCATTCGCAGTGCCTTACCGGCGACGTTTTTGGTTCGCTGCGCTGCGACTGCCGGCTGCAACTGGAATTGGCCATGCGCCGTATCGCCAAAGAGGGCGCGGGGATACTGCTCTATGAGCAGCAGGAGGGCCGCGGCATCGGCCTGATGGCCAAGCTCAAAGCCTACGAGTTGCAGGACCAGGGGATGGACACGGTGGAGGCCAACATCGAACTGGGCTTTGCCGCCGACTGCCGCGCGTATGAACTGCCGGCCGAGGTGCTCAAACTGCTGGGCGTGAGCCAGGTCAAACTGATTACCAACAACCCGGAGAAGGTGTCGGCGCTGGAATCGGCCGGCATCACAGTGGTCGAGCGCGTTTCCGCCGAGGTCGCGCCGCAGGATAGCTTCGCGGATTACGTGCGCACCAAGCAAAAAAAGATGGGCCACATACAGGATTCAGCAGTCACCGGATCTTGAACGGCGGGAACTTCCTGCTAACCCATATTGTTGTCAACAAGAATGCCTGCGCGTGCGCCGGGCGAAAATCCTGATTGTGGAGGGCGTCGATGAAGTTGCGGAGTGATTTGCGCTATCGTTCGATTCTTGTTTTGGCTGCCGTCGCGATGGCCGGTGCGGTCGTTGCCCAACAGAGTCCCGCTCCGGCCGCTGCCTCCGCGCCGCCGGAGACGCAGTCCTTCACAGTTCAGCCAGGCACTCCGCCGGACGAGGAGCGGATCACGGTGATTCACACCACCACACGGCGCGTTGTGGTGGATGTGGTGGCGACGGATGCCGATGGCAAGCCGGTTCCCGACCTGACCCAGCAGGATTTCACCGTCTTCGAGGACCGCAAGCCGCAGTCGGTACGCGCCTTCGAGGTTCACGACCCGGAGATGGATAGCAGCACGTTGCCGCCCGCTCCCGCCCAGTTGCCCAGCAATACTTTTGTGAATCTGGAGCAGACGCCAGCCAGCGGCCCGCCGGTGGTGCTGCTGCTGGACTATCTGAATACGCCGCTCGGCGATCAGGCCTACGCGCACGAACAGGTTGTGGATTTCATTCAGAAGAAGCCGGCCTCGGTGGAGATGGCCATCTTTATCCTGGGCGACAACCTGAGCCTCTTGCAGGGTTTTACCACGGATCAAGGCAAGCTGCTGGCCGCACTGCGCTCCAAGGCGGCGGGCTTGCGCATGCCGGCGCAGAGCGAAGACTTGCAGAAAGCGCAAACCACGCTGGATGCCTTTGAGGAGATGGGACGATTTCTGGCGGCGCTGAACGGGCGCAAGAATCTGCTCTGGTTTTCCGAGTCTTTCAATATGCTGGTTCTGCCCAAGGCGCAGGACGCGGACCAGGGAACGCTGATCGTCGACTACGAGCAAGGCAGCCCGAATCCAGGGCCGGGAGCAACCGTAACCGCGGCCAATCTGATGCCTTCGGCAGTCTCAGATATTTCAGAGGCCTCGGCCTCAGGCTTCAGCCACAGCATCGGCAACATGATGGTGCTGCGCGAGCAAATGCGCAAGGTGGCCACGGCGCTGGCCGTCAGCCAGACGGCCGTCTATCCCATCGACGTGCGCGGACTGGCGAATGACCCCGCGTTTTCAGCCGCCGGAGGCGCCGTTTCGGCTCCGTCTACAAATGCGCGCGGCCTGTCCGCTACGCCGGGATTGCCAACCAGTCCGGGCGCCGGTACGGCGGCCATGCAAAAGCACAATGACTGGATTCTATCTCTGGACGCGGCGCACGCCACCATGGAGGAGATTGCAGCGGCCACCGGTGGCCATGCATTCGTGAATACCAATGGGCTCGCCGTAGCCGCTGGCCACGCGGTCAGCGAGGGCTCGGCCTACTACACGCTGGTCTACGCGCCCTCCAATCTGAACTTCGATGGCGGCCTGCGCTCGATTCATGTGACCGTGGATAAGCCGGGCTGCAAGCTGGCTTATCGCAGCGCCTACTACGCGGTCGATCCGGCCACGGTGACACCCGACGCGGTGCAGAGCGACAGCCTTGCCGCCGCCATGGTGCATGGCGCGCCCGATGCCCAGGGTTTGGTCTTCAAGGCGCAGATCAATCCAGAAGGAGCGCCGGCCATGGCGGCTCCGGACTCGCCCATGTCGGTCAAAGCGGCCTACAACGGAAGCAAAAAATCAAAGAAACCCCAGCATCTTTCCGGCATGGTGCAGGCTTACAGCATCCATCTGGCGATTCTGGCCAGGCAACTGCAACTGACGGAGTCGCCCGATGGCCGCCACCATGCGGCTCTGAATATCGCCGCCTACGCTTATACGGCCGATGGGCAAAAGCTGGGCGGAATGAAGCAGAACCTGGAGGCGTCGATGCCGCCGGCGGTCTACGCGCTGACCCTCGAAAATGGGATGTTCCACAACCTGCGCGTCGAGCTGCCGGTGGAGGCCTCCACGCTGCGGCTGGCGATCTTCGATCCGGGTAGCCACCACTCCGGCTCGCTGGAGGTGGCGCTGCCGTTGCAGCCCGCGCAGCAGGCCACAGCGGCAGCTTTAAAACAATAAGCGGATACGTCTGTCCTACTTGTGGTTGGGTAGAACAATATCCGTAATCGTGTATGGCGGAACCGTGACTGTGAATGTATCGCCAGCTGCGGTGAACGCTGACATCGACGGTCCTCCCGCGCCGAATTGCGCGCTGCCGTAATCGAAGCGCTTGCCGGCAGTTCCGGCGCTTCCGTTTTTGTAACTCACCGTGACCGCCGCCGATTCCTTCAGACTTTTGTTGACCAGCATCAGTCCGATAAAGCCGTCACGGCGATAGGTGGCATGAACTCCGATCTGCTGCGCGCTGGAAGTCGCATCCAGGAACGCATCTCCTGGGGCGTGAGCCACAATGTGCAGCATTTGCAAGCCGTAGTAGGCGGGGCCGAGTGTCTTGCGATCCGCGGAAAGCATCGTATCGCCATACATCTCATTCCAACTGATGTTTACTACGCCGGATTCGATAAGGTAAGCATAGTAATCGGCGAGCCAAAGAGCCTTGACAACCGGATGCTCCACCTCTTCCCAGGAGCCGATCACGACTGGCGCAAAGGCGATTTTCGGTAAATGATCCTTGGGGCAGGATTTTCCGTAGTTCTCAAAGAGCGAGTCGGTGATGAAAGCGAGCGTGGAACTCGAATCGGCGACTTGATTGCTCATTGTCGGATCTCTGGCAACATTGAGTCTTTGGTTCGGCGTTCGATTGCTTGAAGTTGGATCTCTGGTAACGTTGAATCTCGGGTTTGGCGAGACGACCGAGACGACATGGATCGCCTCGGCATGATCCCTGAAGCCGCTGTGAAAATAGCCAGCCGAACCGAGATTTTTGTTGTCGAGAAGAGCTTCCTCATTCAGAGTCTTCCATGTGGGTGGAACTATCGGGGCCAAGGACCAATCGAGAGCGACAAAGTCGATGCTTGAGCAAGCGCCCTGCAATACATTCTTATTCCACTCCAGCCCTCCGACGACAGGTATCCATCGTTTTGGGGAATCGTGTAAGCCGGGATTTGGAGGCAAGGCAAGCGTCGCGCCGATCTTGATGGAAGGGTCAACCGCCTTCATGGCTTGAGCAAATGCCTTCAGATTCTCCGCATAGGCAGAAGGGGAGAGCTTGGGATCGTGCTTGAGCTTGCCAAAATCGTTCAGCGCGGCGGGCGCTGGGCCATGCAGATCGGGATTGCCGGTGCGGACGTTGCTGAAATCCTTGTCGAAGTCGGTGCCGTAGAAACCGTTGTTGTAAACTTCATCGCCGATCTGCCAGAGCTTGAACCCGAAGGGCCGGGGATGCAGGATGCGGAGGAAATTCAGCCCGTCGTCGCTGGCCCGCGGAGCAGCGCCGCGCAGTGCGGCCCAGTAACCGACAGTCCGCCAGTCCTTGCCGGTCGAGTCCTTGCCGAGCGGCTGCGTGCTGGCTGCATCTCCGTTGGAATACGCGACCCAGGCCGCTGCCTCAGCCGGTTCGCCGCCGCCGCTGCCGTCGATATTTGAACCGTAATTGACGACTACCACGGCCTGGCCTAATTTCTCGGCAAAAAGCGCAAAGCGGCCGAAGTCGCTTCCCGGCGCGAGATTGACAGCTTCCGTGCCCTTGTAGGGCGTGATGGATTTTGTCGACCAGTGATAGAGGTCGGCCACACCATGAGAAGCCGGATAGCGCACAGTGGTGACGCCAGCCGCGCGCAGATAGGGAAGCCCTGCTGGATCGAAGGAGTTACCGTCTGAGATTGGCGCAGGGACTCCAAGTGAAACATCGGTCAAGATGTTTACAGCTTTGCTTAGATCGACGGACACATTCACCCGCTCCTGGCCGAATGCCGGGATGCAGAACAGTATGCAAAGAAGGCTGAGTTGCGGGATGATGCGACTGAGGAGCTGCGTTGGATTGCTGAAACGATTCCTCTGGCCGTGCATAGTCGTTCTCTCCGTTCATTTCAGACCGCGTAAAAGCAACTGCAGGTCTGCGCTGCAAGCATAACAAAGCAAGGCCTGCCCATTTGTGCCCGGCAGGCCCTGCGGAATATCTGCTTTTTGAATGTATGAGAACAATGGTAGAAGCCGCAATGTCGCAGCCATCGCTCCGACTCGCTGGAGGTGGCGCTCTAAGGTCGCAGTGCCCGCAGCACCTTGGCCGTAGTTACCACCTGGCCCGCGTGGCGCTGGGTGTGGTCGGCCACGTGAATCAGCGCGCCGCCTATGCATGTGGGCAATTGCTTGCGGCCCACGCCGCGAAAAACCTCGAAGTCGGCCGTCGCCAGCGCTCGTACCCGCTCGGCCGCATTGCTGAACGATGCCTTGACCTCGGCCAGCAACGCGGCCAGTGTCTCCTCACCCGCCTGCTCGGCCTTGAGCGCAGCCAATTGGCCGGCAGTCAATTGATTGCCCTCGGCATAGCTCAGCAGCCGGTCGGTCGAGCGCGCGATGTGGCGCAGATGAAAAGCAATCGTCGTCAGTCCCAGCGGCTGCGAGTGAACCTCGACATCAGTCAGCCCTTCGGTCCACTTGGTCAGGTCGTCGAGGGCCAGATCGAACGCGTGCAGCACCGCGCGGCCCACCGCCGGAACCTCGGCATGGGTTCCGCTCAGCCACGGCTCGGTATACGGCATAGGCACGGGGGAAGTGCTCATAGGGAAACGGTCCTCTAGCTTGCACTCTTCACGCGTACCACGGTGATCTTAGTGAAACCCTCTTCAAAGATCGGCGGCTTCAGCCTGTCGCCCATCTTGCGCATCACATCCTCGCTCACCGAGCGGTCGCGCTTGCTGTTTCTCTCCAGGCAGACATCGAGCGGCACGTCGAAGAAGACCGCCTGCACCTCGTAGCCGAAGCTCTTGGACATCTTGATCCACTGGCGGCGCTCGTGGATGGAGAGGTTGGTCGCGTCCACGTAATTCCATGGCATACGGGCGATCAGTCTTGCGCGCAAGAGCGACCGGAGGGTAGAAAAGACCAGCCCCTGATAGCGCTGCTCCTCCACATCGTCGAAGAGAATGTTGCGCAGCAAATCACTGGACAACGGCGTGACGCCGCGCCGCCGGAACCATGTGGTTTTGCCCGAGCCGGGCAGGCCGATAGCCAGGACAACATAGCCTTTGGGTGCCTGCGGAGAGCGCTCGGCGGCATCCGGCTCAGGCGGCGCCACGGAGGGCATATCGGGCTGAGTTTCCAGCTCGAAGCGGCCTGCATCGGCCGACTCATTCCAATCCTGCCTGGTGGGCCGCACCGGTTTTGCCGGCGATTCGGCTCTTGGGCGCTGTTCCGTCCTGGCAGGCCGCGAATCATCCTGTCCAGAATCAGCCGGACGCAGTTCTGCCGATCGTTGCCCGCCGGGCCGCTGCTCACGGGGTTGCGCGACCTCCGGAACCTCGTCCGGATAGAGCGGCACCAGCGGCCGCAGTTGATTCGAAGGGAGTTCCTGGCCGATTTTGCCGGTGGATTCGGAAATGTTGGGAGTGCGTCTCGAACGTTTTCTCATGCCGCCTTCAACTGATACGTACTGATAACGGGATACCATACTTCCCAAGGGTGCTGCAAATGGTGTGCACTCCGTCACATACATTCCCGCATCGGGAACGGCATACTATGGAACGAGAGGCTCTGCGCTAAATGGAGAAGTTATGCGCTTGGATTTCTTCTCTGCTGGCGAAGATGCTACGATCATGAGTTTGGTGGAATTGCCTGTTGGGCTGTTTTCAGCCGCCGAACCAGAACAAGCTTGAATCAGCTCAAACCACAGTCGCACCGACTATGAAGGAGAACACACAAATGGCAGTTAAAGTTGGAATCAATGGCTTCGGCCGCATTGGCCGCAATGTTTTGCGCGCCGCGCTTGGCAATAAGGAGATCGATTTTGTTGCCGTCAACGACCTGACCAGCCCCGCGACGCTGGCCCACCTGCTCAAGTACGACTCGATCCTGGGCAACCTGAAAAATGAAGTCACCGCCGGCGAAGATTTCATCGCCATCGATGGCAAGAAGATCAAGGTCTTCTCCGAGAAGGATCCCGCCAAGCTGGACTGGGCTTCCGTCGGCGCACAAGTCGTCGTTGAGTCCACCGGCCACTTTACTGACGCAACCAAGGCCAAGGCTCACCTCGGCGCGACCGTGAAGAAGGTCATCATCTCCGCTCCGGCCTCCAACGAGGACTTGACTATCGTGCTGGGCGTCAACGAGAACAAGTACGACGCAGCCAAGCACAATATCATCTCCAACGCCAGCTGCACCACCAACTGCCTGGCGCCCGTCGTCAAGGTCATCCTGGAAACATGCGGCATCGTCAGCGGCATCATGACTACCATCCACAGCTACACCGGCGATCAGGTTATCCTCGACTTCCCGCACAAGGATCTGCGCCGCGCCCGCGCCGCTGCCTTGAGCATGATTCCCACCTCGACCGGCGCCGCCAAGGCTCTCAAGCTGGTCATTCCGGAGAGCGCGGGCAAGCTGGACGGCTTTGCCATCCGCGTGCCCACTCCCAATGTCTCCATCGTCGATCTGACCTTCATCGCCGAGAAGCCCATCACCGCCGAAGCTCTGAACGCCGCCTTCAAGAAGGCGTCAGAGGGCGAACTGAAGGGAATTCTGGGCTACGACACCAACCTGCTGGTCAGCTCTGACTTCAAGGGCGACGCGCGCAGTTCAATCGTTGACGCGCCGCTGACCAAGGTGGTGGGCAACAGCGTCAAGGTGCTCAGTTGGTACGATAACGAGTGGGGCTACTCCAGCCGCGTCGTCGATCTGATCGGCTTCCTGGCCAAAAAAGGCCTGTAACCGCAAATAGCGAACAGTGGTCAGTGGTCGGTTTTTCCGATCCCTGGCCACTGCTTTCTGTTCCCTGATTCCTACTTTCTGTTCCCTAATCCCTGTTCCACTATTTCTGTTCCCCGAGAGCCATGCGCAAGAATATCAGCGGCAAGTCCCCCTTCGAGCCCATCATCGGTTTTTCCCGCGCGGTGCGCATAGGCAATGCGGTGTTTCTTGCCGGAACCGCCCCGGCGGGCGCCAAGGAGCGGGACGCTGCCGGCCAGACGCGGCGCGTCTTCGAAATTGCCGCCAAGGCGTTGGCCGAGGCCGGCGCTTCTCTTCAGGATGTTGTCCGCACGCGCATCTACCTGGTCCACCCGGAAGACTGGGAGGCCGTGGGACTGGTGCATGGCGAATACTTTTCCGAGATCCGTCCCGCTGCTACCATGGTGGTGGTATCTCAGTTGCTCGACCCTTCCTGGCGAGTTGAGATCGAGATGGACGCCGTGATTTCCGACACTGAAACCGGCGCCGCACCGGGCCCCAAAATTACCCCGTAACCGAAGTTCAAGAAAGGCCGCTCCCATGCCCAAGCTCTCCATTCGCGACATCGATCTGGCCAACAAGCGGGTCTTCATTCGCGTCGATTTCAACGTGCCGCTCACTGAAGACGGCTCGACCATCACCGACGACACCCGTATCGCGGCCACGCTGCCCACCATCGTTTACGCCATCCGGCACAAGGCCAAGGTTATTCTGGCTTCGCACCTGGGCCGTCCCAAGGGCAAGCCAAATCCAAAGTATTCGCTGCGCCCCGTGGTTCACCGCCTGCGCGAGTTGCTCGACAAGGCCCTGGGCGAAGATGTCAACGTGGCATTCGCGCCCGATTGCGTTGGCGAGGTTGCCGGCGAAATGGCCCGCCAGCTCGAGTCCGGCCAGGTTCTGCTGCTTGAGAATCTGCGCTTCCATGCCGAGGAAGAGGCCAACGATCCGGCCTTTTCAAAGGCGCTGGCATCGCTGGCTGACGTTTATGTCAACGACGCCTTCGGAAGCGCCCATCGCGCCCACGCTTCCACCGAGGGCATCACTCACTTTCTCAAGCCCGCTGTGGCCGGCCTGCTGATGGAAAATGAAATTACCTATCTCGGCAAGGCACTGGAATCGCCCGAAAAGCCATTTGTGGCCATCATCGGCGGCTCCAAAATCTCCGGCAAGATTGACGTGATAGACAACCTGCTCGACAAGGTCGATACGCTGGTTATCGTCGGCGGTATGGCTTACACTTTCCAGCGCGCGCTGGGCGTGGCCACCGGCAAGTCTCTGGTCGAAGAAGACAAGATCGACATGGCCAAAGCCGCCATCGAGAAGGCCAAGACCAAAGGCGTCAAACTGCTGCTGCCGGTCGATAACATTCTCGCGGACAAGTTCGCCGCCGACGCCAAAACCCAGCCGTGGGATTGCTCGGTCGATTTTCCCGCCGACTGGCAGGGCCTCGACGTCGGCCCCAAGTCCATCGCGGCCATCGAAGAAGTGGTTTCGACCGCTCGGACGATTGTCTGGAACGGTCCAGCCGGCGTCTTCGAATTTCCCCGCTTCGCCGTGGGCACCAACGCCATCGCCCATGCTGTTGCGGCCAACCGCGCGGCCATCTCCATCATCGGCGGCGGCGACTCTGTTTCGGCCATCAACAAGACCGGCCTGGCCGACCAGATCACCCACATCAGCACTGGCGGCGGTGCTTCGCTTGAATTTCTGGAAGGCAAGAAGCTGCCGGGCGTGGAAGCTCTGACGGATAAGTAGAGGAGTTAACAGTAGACAGCGAACAGGGAGCCCCGCGTCTGGCCTGAGATCTGAGCCAGCTGCGGGGCTTCCGCTTGTAAATTATTCATGCAGAAATAGTTATGTCAAATAGGCGCATAGGCGTTTGTGTGTTTATGCGCTTAGGTGTATATTGAAAATAGAGGACACGTCTATGTCAACGGCCACTATTCGCTGGAATCTCGTCGTTTCCAAGGAAACCGACAAATCCCTTCGTCAGTTTCTCGCTTACGGAGGAGGCGGCAAAAAGGGCGATCTCTCGCGTTTTGTTGAGGAAGCGGTCAATAAGCACATCTTCGACTCGGCACGGAGGGCGGCCTACGAGCATAATGCCAACGCGGACCCGGAAGAGATTGAAGCGGCCATCGAAGAGTCCCTTGCCTGGGCGCGGACGCGGGTGCGCTGATGCTGGTCCTGCTGGACAGCAATATCTATTTCAGCGCGCTGATTTCCCCCCGCAGTATTCCAGCACGCATCGTTCATGCTTGGAGCGCTGGCAGATTCCAACTGCTCACCTGCCAGCACCAGATCAATGAAATCCGAGCGGCGAGCCGGAACCCCAAGTTTCGGGACTTGTTTCAACCCCATCTGGTGGGCACCATGCTCAATCACATCTACGGTGCAACCGTGTGGGAAGGGCCGTTGCCCCGCAGGCATGAGGCTGCCGATCCGACAGACAGCTTTCTTCTCGACCTGATTGAAGCCGCGCAGCCCGACTACGCAGTCACCGGGGACAAACGGTCGGGGCTGCTTGAGCTGGATAAGCTGGGCCGCACAAAGATTCTGAAGGCGAGCGCATTCTGCACTGAAGTGCTGCATCTGTAGAACCGATGCAGCGCCACTCCTCGTTTCCGTTCACCAAGGTGCCCCTATTTCCTGTGAGACTGTGAAAGGGCTGCGCGGCTTCCTGTTCAGCTCGTGACAGATTAAACTCGGGATACAGGGGCAATCGAGCGCCCTATCTGGAGAAAGCCTTTGGCCTACTACACGCGAGTCTTGTCGAAAGATGAAGAGTTTCCTTCCTGTGAGGAACTGGCGCAGTTGATTCAGGCAGAGCATCCAGAGTACAAACTGACCATCGAAGAGGGAAGCGAAGAGGAGTGGGAGACTCTTCTGCTTTCCAGCGAGGATGACGTCGAGGTCGCTTTGATCGAGCGCAACCCCGTCAGCGCCGGTTCAATCGGCCAGGATGCAGTCGCGGAATTCATCGAGGATCTCCAGGATTGCAAGCCGGAAAGCGGTGTTCAATGGCTTGCGGAATATCTTGCCGAAGTCAAAACGATCTACGCGTTCCAGCACCTGCAAGGAGCGGAGACGGTAGAGGGCGGCAACGCTCTGCACGCCTTGCGTTCGGCCCTCTGGGAGCGCGGAGAAGCCGTCATTCAAGCAGACAACGAAGGCTTTACCAACGAAGAAGGTTACCACATTGTCTGGCAGTTTTCTGACTCGGTCTCCGGCCCATGGAATATGGGCATCCTTCAAGACGGCGTCTGGTATCACTTCACCATGGATTTGGGCGACTCCGATCATCGATCCGCATTCTGCAACGGAGAAGTGCCATCCGATTTGACCGCCATCCTGACGTTAGGATCTCAAGACTAGGCAAGCGAGCCATTCATTCGCCGCGGTTTCTCGTTTTCTGCCGCACTGTGCCCGCCGTCACCCCATGACTCAGCCCCATCCACTAAAATCACACAGAGGAGTTCCGAAAAAATGGCCCGTAAAGCTCTCATTGCCGCTAATTGGAAGATGTACAAGACGCCTGCCGAAGCCAAGGCTTTTGTCGACGCCTTTTTGCCCCTCGTTGCCGGGCACTCCCGCGACGAGATCGCTCTGTTTCCATCGCCAGTTCTATTGCCCACTGTGATTGCCGCAGCCAAAGGCAGCAATGTCGCCGTCGGCGCGCAGAACATCCACTTTGCCGAAGAGGGCGCTTACACCGGCGAAACTTCGGTGGGCCAGCTTCTGGCTGTGGGCGGAACGCACACGCTGATCGGCCACTCCGAGCGGCGTCAATATTTCGCGGAGACCGACGAAATCGTCAACAAGAAGCTGCACACCGCGCTGAAGCACGGCCTGATTCCCGTGGTCTGCGTGGGTGAAGTGCTGGCCGAGCGCGAGGCGGGCAAGACCTCCCAGGTGCTCAAGACGCAAATCGCCGGAGCCTTCGCCGGCATCACGGCTGAAGCAGCCGCGCCCATCGTCATCGCCTATGAGCCCGTGTGGGCCATCGGCACGGGCAAGACCGCTACGCCGGAGATCGCCGTCGACGCGCACAAGATCATTCGCGCTGAAGTGGCCAAGTTGCTGGGCGCGGAAGTCGCCGCTGCGGTGCGCATTCTCTATGGCGGCAGCGTCAAGCCGGATAACGCCACGTCGCTGATCGGTCAGGAAGAGATCGACGGCGCACTGGTGGGCGGCGCCAGCCTCAAGCCCGACTCGTTTGCGGCCATTGTCAAGTACTGATTGACGTTGAGTATTCTCCGGCCGCGAATTCGCGTTCGCGGCCGGACGCATTCTGCTCTAAAACTTGTCTTTGTTGCCGCCGCCGCACAGCTCGACGGCATGAAGCATGGCCTTGGCCACGCGGTCGGCAAGGTTAGCGTCGGTGAAGCGGAAGGTGTAATCCTCGCCGTGGGGTTGTCGCAGAACCAGCACCGTCATGGGCGGGTTAGTGGATGTGACGACTAACTCCGGGTGTCCATTCTTCGCCAGCCATTCGTTTTCAAACTGCTCCAGAGGTTTGACCACGATCTCCTGAACATCACGAAGCAGAAACGCGCGATTCTCGTCCCTGGTGATTTTGCCGTTTTGCGCCCCCTTCCGGTAGTAGGAGATACGGCACTGGTTCGCATCAGCAACAACATTGCTGGTCTCGTTCGTCATGGTATCGGTCGAAGTGCCGCCGTTGGTTGCGTCCTGGTTAAACTCGACCCAGGCGATCTTACCGAGGTCGTTCAGTTTTTCCTGGATGAACTGCATGGTTTCGGCGAGGGTGGGGCCGCTGGCGGCGGGGACTCCGGCGGGCTGCGGGTCAACGGACGCTGCGCCTTGCGCCAGTATAGCTTTCAGCTCCGCTTCCGTCGCTCCGGCCAGCTTGAGCGCGACCAGCGCATCGACAGAGGTATCAAATTTATCGCTGGTCGAGTGAATCTTGTCCAGGACCACGCTCTCCGGCATTCCAACCTGTAGCAACTTCAGAACCGCGGCGTTTGCGGGCGCGTCATTTACTGGCTTGGGCGGCGGCGCAACAGGCTGCTGCGCCGAAAGCGTGAAAGCGATGCCGCAAAAAAGGAACGCCGCAAGCAACTTTCTCATGTTCATGATTTTGCCTTTCTTTCACGACAAAGGCGGAAGCAGGGATTCTCTCCGCGCTTCCGCCGTGGAACGAACAACGCTGTGAGGCCTAATGAGCCTGCGGACCGGTGGAAAAGGCCGATTGAGTTACGCTGGTCTCGGTCTGGTTGGCTTGCTGCTGCTGGGCATCGAGGAGCGATTGCACATTCTCGTTGTCCGCCGGAGGCTCATCTGATGGCCGGGGCGGCGGGGCAATGGCCGAGTACGGTGCGCCCGGCAGGCCATTCTGGCCTTGCTGTGCGTGCAATTTCTGCAGGCCGGAATCCAGTTGGGCGCGGAAGTTGTTCTGCATCTCCTGGAGGCTTTCGACAGGCACGCTCACAGTCAGCCCGGCCGGGCAGTCGCCCTTCCTGCTGCTGACCACCACCAGGTCCGCTGCAGTCGCGTCGTCCGCCGGCGTGGCCACCAGCTTGATCACGTCTCCGGTTGAGAGCCCGCACTGCTGCCCATCCGCTGTGGCTACGTTGAGGGCCTGGCTGGTCACGAATAAATGGTTGGGCGTCAACACCTGCGGCAGGCCGGCAAGCGCGGGCGCGTCATCCGGCTTTGCCGCGGCGGCGTTCTCATAAGCCAGTTGCTGCTGCACCTCTTCGGCGATCATCTGCTTGATCTCCGGAGTGATGGGCGTATCGGCTGGAGCGTAAGCCTCATCGTCTCCCGGCGGCGTGGCATCGTTCCCAGCGTAGCCGCCTGCCGGTGCATCCGCCTGATACCCCGCTTCAAGTGTCTGGCCGATCAGGAAGTCCGTAAGCCAATAGGCTCCACTGGGATACGCGTCCCAGGGAGAAAAGAATCCCGCGTAGAAGTCAAACCACGGCGAGCCTGCCCATCCCCATCCATAAGGCACAGGGGCTCCCCAGGGATAATAGGCCCATCCGTAGAACAACGGATCGTAGAAGTAGTACGGATAGTAGTTGTAGAAAATTCTCCCGTGATAGTGGTAGCCGGAATACGCGCGCGTGAAGCTATGGCCTCCGTGCACATAAGTGCGCTGCACGTAGTCGTGTCCGTGGTAAGAGACCGAGTGTTCCAAATAGCCTCTGTGCGGCCCGGTTGAAACCAGCCTGCTGTGATCGGGGCGCTCGCTGATTATGGTTCTCTGTCCATGTGGGCCGTGCGCGATGTCCATGTTGGCCGTATGCACGGAAGCCAGTTGTCCATTCGCGTGGAACGATGCGCTCTGTCCGTGCGCGCTGTAAGAAGCCAGGGTTCCATTGGGGCGCAGATTGTAGTTGCGCCCGTTGGTTGCGGTCACGGTCAGGCTCTTATCCCCATGAACGGCCACCCGGCCAGGAGGGATCGACCGCTTGTTGATGCCGGTCATGCCAGTGCGCGCCGTGTTCACCTGATGCAGCACGGATTGCGATCCAGCTTGCCCCAGCGTGGAGCTGCCCGCGCCCGGCTTGCCGGCTGTTGCTCCCGTAGAACCCGGCACGTTGTATACGGTATGTGTCGCGCCGCCAAATGCGCCTGCTGGCGAATTGCTATGTGGTGTGAAGGAGTTGCCGCCTGCTGCGGTTGGGGCCGCCGAACTATGAGGAGCATAGGAATTGCCCCCGGGCGAGGCAAACGGAGTGGAAGCACCGCCGCCCGGTGCCGCCGGAGCGTAACTGCTGCCATGTGTAGCGGCTGGGGCTCCGGGAGTGTAGGTGTTGACGTGCGGAGTGGGTGGAGCTGCCGGGGTGTAGCTCGTCCCGGTCGAGGCATGAGGAGTGTATGTCGTTACCCCATTGGTCGTCCGCGCACCCTCGCCGCTGACGATGGTGCTACCGGATGGGTGAGATGTCGCGGGAGAGCCTGGAGTGTAGACGTGCGGGGTGTAGGTTGTGGCGCCCCCAGTGTAAGAGTGCGTGCCCGATGAATTCCCGGCCGACGGCGAGCCCGGCGTATAGCTATGCACCGGGGCTGATGGACTGCTTCCACTCTGCGGACTGTAAGAATGCGAGGGCGCGGGATTGTAAGACGGATGAGACGCCGGAGGACTATAGGACGGATGCGAAGGCGCCGGAGCAGACGGGTGATAGGCGGGAGCCGATGGATGATAGGCCGGAGCCGACGGGTGGGAGGCTGGGGCCGGAGCTGGAGCCGGGGCTTTGTTGTTGTTCAGGGCCACCGCCATCACCGGAATCGACAACAAAACTGAAACCCAGAGCAGGATTCTGCTTGCTCGCTTCACGCTCTTCATCTTTCACCTCACGACAGTCGGTTGTGCCAATAATACTTCCACATTCAAACTCGGTACGGAATGGAAAGTTGCGGGAAATCGCAGAAATTATAGCACCTGCATCGATTCTCACGGCGCAGGCTCTCCTGTTCCAGCGGGCCGCCGGCAGTAACCAGGCCGTCAAAATGGCACGCTTCGCCCATCAACAGCACAGAGAGTATAGGAAATTTCAAGGCGTCAGGCATCTCAAAGGAGCTGCGCCCGCAGTTGCATTAATTCGCGCTCTTGCCTGTCCCGAAGATCTTCTGCAGCAGGCTGCGGTGCTCCTCGGGATGGTCGCAGGTCTCGGTCGGCGCGGTGCCGTCAAGGAACGCCACATCGGCGCTGTCGTCGGGGCAAGTTGCATCGCTGAGCAAGTTGCTGACCTTGTCAATGGCGACAATTTGCACACCCTCGGGCGGCGTGAATGTGTTGGTGTCAGAGTACTGCGGCAGGGCGACGGCTCTCTTCATGAACTCCGCCCAGATCGGCGCGGCGGCGTGAGCGCCCTCGATCTTTACATCGGTGTAGTCGTCGTTGCCCACCCACACAATGCACAGCAGGTTGGAAGTGAACCCCGCAAACCATGCGTCGTGGCTGGTGCCGGTCTTGCCCGCGGCCGGCGAGGTGAATCCAAGGCCGCGCACTCCGGCGCCCGTGCCATGATTGATCACGTTCTCCAGCATGTTGGTGGTCAGGTAGGCTACACGCGCGTCCAGCACCTGTTTGGAACTGGGCGTGTAATCGGTAACGACGTCGCCCGTCGAAGTGCGCACGCTGGCCAGCATCCACGGCTCCAGGCCAACACCTTTATTGGCGAAAATCGTATAGGCCCCGGCCATCTCGATAGGCGTTGCGTCATAGGAGCCGATGGCCACCGATGGCGTTCCACGAGCGCTCTTCACACCGGCTTCGCGGGCCAGCGCTGCCACCTGATCAAAGCCCACCATGGAGGCCAGGCCGATGGTGGCGTTGTTCAGCGACTGCTGCAGCGCGTACCGCGCTGTTACCTGATCGTGATAGACGCCCTCATAGTTGCGCGGCGTGTACTCCTGAGAGGTGCCCACGTCATAGGTGCTCTGCTGATCGCTCAGCATGGTCAACTGCGAGAAGAGCTTGGTCTGGCCGGGCAGCATGTTGCCCTGGACTGCGGTATTGAAGGCCGCGGCATATACAAATGGCTTGAAGATGGAGCCTGTGGGCCGCTTGGCTACCGCATGATTCAACTGCGAGTTTCCGTAGTTGCGCCCGCCCACCAGCGCCAGTATCTGCCCGGTGTGCGGATTCAGAGCCACCAGCGCCACTTGCGGATAGATGTAAGTCTCGCCGGGCTTGCGGTGCGCGTGCAGCTTGTCCACCTGCGCATCCACCACATGAACCGTGGCTTCCACCGCTGCTGTCGCTGCCCGTTGCAGATCGGGGTCGAGCGAGGTGTAAATCCGCAGGCCCTCGCGGTTGAAGTCGCGCTCGCCCAGTTTCTGCATCAGTTGGTCGTGCACCAGGTCAACAAAATACGGCGCTTCGCTGGCGTCCACGCTCATTGCTCCCAGGTGCAGTGGCTCCGCCTTTGCGTGCTCCGCTTGATCTTTCGTAATCGCGCCCGTTTCAACCATCGAATCCAGCACCAGGTTTCGCCGGTCGATGGCGCGGTCTCCGTGGCGGAAGGGCGAAAAATAATTTGGCCGCTGGATCATGCCCGCCATCAGCGCGCAGTCGGATAGATCGAGCTGGCTCACATCCTTGCCGAAGTAGGACTGCGAAGCCTCGCCGAATCCGTCGATGGAAAAGCTGCCGCGCTGGCCCAGGTTGATCTCGTTGGCGTACATCTCGAAGATCTGCTTTTTATTGAAGCGGTGTTCGAGCTGGAAAGTGATAATAATCTCGATCACCTTCCGTTTGAAGCGCTTCTCCGGCGAGAGGAAGAAATTCTTCGCCAACTGCATGGTCAGCGTCGAGCCGCCCTGCTCCTTGTGGCCGGTGGTCAGGTCGCGAAACCCGGCTTCCATCAGCCGCCAATAGTTCACCCCGCTGTGTTCAAAGAAGCGCCTGTCTTCGATGGCCAGCACGGCCTGCACCAGGTTCGGCGGAATCTCGTCATACGTGAGCAGCCGCCGCTTGGTGCGGTTGGTATCGTCGCTGAGCCCGGTGATGAGCAGCGGCTCCAGTTCGTAACTCGATAGCGCCTGTCCATGATCGTCGGAGATTGAGTCCACAACTCCCCCGCCGACACGAATCACCGCGCCGTCTTGCGCGTGGTACGACTGCGGTCCGGGGCGCACGGTGATAGTCTGCACGCCTTCTTTGTAGGTCCCCATTTCAGAGGGTTCTGCGGCGCCGTCGGCCGAGTAGCCCGCCTCGCGCAACTCGTTTGCGAGAAGGCGAATTGAGAGTTTTTGTCCCGGACGCACCTCGCGCGGCGCCGCAAAGATTTTGGCCGTCGAAGCGAAGATTGGCTGTTTGAGGCGGTCGTCCACAACGTGCTGATACTTGACGTACAAATAGGCGAAGACCGTAAAAAACACTAAAGCGGCAGCCGCAATTGCCAGCAGCCCGGCGCGCAACAGCGTCACCCTCAAGGGATGCTTGCCCGAGGGCCTCGGAATCCTGATCGTCAATGCCATTGCCGCTCCTTCAAAACAGTGAACAGTGAATAGTGGTCAGTGAACAGTGGCCAGTTAATTGTGGACAGTTAAGGAGCCAATGAATAAGTCGTTGCTTTGAAGGGTACGGGCTTTAGCCTGTACATCACCCCAGCAAAATCAACGTGGGCTTTAGCCCCTGAGGGAATAATTCCTTCCCAATCCGACTCGTTCATAGATTCCTCTACAGCGGGTGCCCCACCCTCGTCGCGTTTTTGTCTTTTCACCCCAGCGACGAAGACCTGTCACTGGGGACCCCGGTTTGCGGCCAGGGTGGGATACCACGACCTACGCGTCTGCCGTCAACAGCAGCGCATCTTCCTCGATGCGTTCCTTCACCAACGCCACCACGTCAGGCAGCGCGACATCCACGCTGGTTGAGGTCGCACGTGTAACCAACTCCACCTTGCCTTCAGCAGTCTTCTTGCCCACGTTGATGCGGTAGGGAATGCCCACCAGGTCCGCATCCTTGAATTTGACTCCCGCGCGCTCTTCCCTGTCATCCAGCAGCACATCCAGGCCCGCGGCTTCCAGTTCGGCGGCCAGCTTTTCGCCGGTCTCCTTCAGAAGCGCATCGCCTATGTTGGTCACCGTCACCACCACCGTGAACGGCGCAATCGAGGCCGGCAGCCAGAAACCGTTCTTGTCGTTCGACTGCTCCACGGCCGCTGTCAGAATGCGCTCGATGCCGATGCCGTAGCTGCCCATGATGGGCGTCACTTCCTTGCCGTTCAGATCGAGCACACGCGCGCCCATGCTCTCGGAGTATTTGTAGCCGAGCTTGAAGATGTGGCCGATTTCAACTGCCTTGCCCACAACCAGCTTGCCCTTGCAGCCGTCCTTCGGGCAGCCCTCGTCTGCGTTCACGCTGCGAATCTCCGCCATCAGAGTCCACGAGAAATCGCGGCCCGGTGTTACATTGCGCAGGTGGTAGTCGAGTTTGTTTGCCCCGGCAACCAGATTCCCGCGACCGTCCAGCGATTTGTCCACCACTACTGTCAGGCCGTCTTCCAGCGGCTTGGCGTCAGGCTTGAGGCCCACCGGTCCGAGGAAGCCTGCCGGGCCGTTGAAGTATTTCTCCAACTCTTCGGCCTGCATGGTGCGCAGTTCCACGGCTCCCAGCGTTCCCAGAAGTTTCGTCTCGTTGACCTGATGATCGCCGCGCAAAAACGCCGCCACGCCGTGCCAAGTGCCCGGCTTATCTGCCGCACCCGGCTTCAGCGCCATGTAGGCCACGCACTTGATGTCGCTCGACTCCTCCATCTTGAGGAAAGCGGCGATGTCGGCGATGGCGCCCATTCCCGGCGTATGAATCAACTCTGGCTTGCCATCCCCAGTAGCATCCAACTCGACTAAATGCTCCAGCAGCGAAGTAGCCTTCTCGGTATTGGCCGCGTAGCCGCACGCCGGGCAGCTTGCAATCAGGTCCTCGCCCGCGTCGGTGTAGACCATGAACTCCTGCGACTGCGAGCCGCCCATCGCGCCCGAATCCGCCTCGACAGCCACAAACTTCAAGCCACAGCGCGTGAAAATCCTGCGATAAACCGCGTCGTGCAGCTCAAAGCTCTTGTCCAGTCCGGCCTTGTCGATATCAAAGGAATAGCTGTCCTTCATCGTGAACTGGCGCGTGCGCAGCAGCCCCGACTTGGGCCGCGCTTCATCGCGAAACTTCGACTGAATCTGATACCAGATCTGCGGCAACTGCTTGTAGCTGCGCAATTCGCTGCGCGCAATCGTGGTCATGATCTCTTCGTGCGTCATGCCCAGGCACATTTCAGCGCCCTTGCGATCCTTGAGGCGAAACATGTTATCGCCCATGCCCGTCCAGCGTCCGCTCTGCTCCCACGGCTCCTTGGGGAGCAGAGCCGGCAGATAAAACTCCTGGCCGATCTTGTCCATTTCCTCGCGCACAATCCCGATGATCTTTTTGATCGAGCGCTGGCCGAGGAAAAGGTAGCTGTAAATGCCCGCGCCAAGCTGGCGGATGTAGCCCGAGCGGACGAGAAAGCGGTGGCTGGCCACTTCGGCGTCTGCCGGGGCCTCGCGAAGAGTGGGAATAAACAGTTTCGACCAGCGTTGCATAGAAATGAGTGCGCGCTTTCCCGCCGATTCACCGGCGCAAGACGATTTACGTCAATGACCATTCTAAATGTTCCCGCCAGCCGGATTGCCTGGGAGTCCTGACTCGCCGCGTCCTCCAGATATAATGCGGGGATGGAGTCTTCGGTGCGTCTAGCGGGTAAACCGGTATGAATAGATTTCCGCGCCTGCTGCGCTACGGGCTTCCTTATTGGCTGGAACTGCTGCCCGGCGTGTTGCTGCTGGCCATGGTTGGAGCGCTTGACACCTTCCGGATCCTCCTCTTTCAGCCCATCTTCGACCAGGTTTTGCGGCCTGACGCGCCCGAAGGGCCCATCCTCCTCGGACTCCCTCATAGCCAATGGCACTTCGACCTGCGGCTTGCGATTCCCCGTTTCATGCACATGCACAATGCCTGGGTTGTTGTGGCCTTCGCGCTGGTTGTCTCCACGCTGGCCAAGGGGCTGTGCGATTACACAGGCACCTACCTGGTCAATTACGCCGGCTTCGGCACCATCACCGATCTGCGCAACCACCTCTACGAAGTCACGCTGCGGCGTTCTTCCAGCTTCTTTCACAAGCACGCCACGGGCACCATCCTTTCCACGCTTATCAACGACGTGGATCGCGTGCAGGTTGCGGTCAGCTCGGTCATCAGCGAATTTCTGCAACAGTTCTTCACCTTTATTGTCAGCCTGGCCTTTGTGATTCGTCTGGGCGGCCATCTCAGTTGGGCGCTGGTGTTGTTTATTCCCGTGGTCATCACCTCTTCGCGCAAGATCGGCAGGGAAGTCCGCACGCGCACCCGCACCGGTCAGGACAAACTGGCCGAGATTCAGAACATTCTGCACGAAACTGTAACCGGCAATCGCATCGTGAAGGCCTTCAACACCGAAATCTGGGAGGTGATGCGCTTCAAGAAAGCCGCCAGCCGCCTCTTCCGCGCCAATCTGCGCAACGTGCGCATCCAGGCCATCAGCTCGCCTTTGATGGATACGGTCGGCGCCATTGCCATCGCCATGTTTCTCCTTATCGGGCGCAATGAAATCATGAATGGCCGCATGACCATGGGTCTCTTTGCCGCATTTATCATTCTGCTCTTCAAGCTCTACGATCCGGTGCGCAAGTTCGCTTATTTCTACAACAGCTTCCAGCAGGCCATGGGCGCTTCGGCTTCCATCTTCGGCTTTTTCGATACCGAGGACGACGTAAAAGAGCGGTCGCACGCGACTCCTTTGAAGGGCTTTGCGAAGTCCGTCCAGTTTGAGGACGTGGGCTTTTCCTACTCAACCGCCGAGGGCGAACACCAGATTCTGCACCACGTGGATATCGAGCTGCGCACCGGCGAAGTGCTGGCGGTGGTAGGCCCCAGCGGCGCGGGCAAATCCACCCTGGCCAACCTGATTCCGCGCTTCTTTGACGTGACCAGCGGCCGCATTCTCATCGACGGCCGCGACCTGCGCGACCTCACGCTGGGCTCACTCCGCCGTAATGTTGCCCAGGTCACGCAGGAGACCATCCTCTTCAACGACACGGTGCGCAACAACATCGCCTACGGCCGGCCGGAAGTCCACTTGAAACTCGTAGAAGAGGCCGCGCACAACGCCCTGGCCCACGACTTTATCATGGGTATGCCGCAAGGCTACGACACCGTAATCGGCGAGAAAGGCTTTCGGCTCTCGGGCGGCGAGCGCCAGCGCCTGGCCATCGCCCGCGCCATCTTGAAAGACGCACCCATCCTGATTCTTGACGAGGCCACTTCGTCACTGGACGCCGAAAGTGAATCCCTGGTGCAGGCCGCGCTGGCCAATCTGATGCAGAACCGCACCGTGCTGGTCATTGCTCACCGGCTGGGAACCATTCGCCGTGCCAACCGCATTGCCGTGCTAGAAGACGGGCGCATCACCGCCATCGCCTCTCATGATGAACTGCTGGAAATCTCGCCCACCTATCAGCGGCTCTATCAACTGCAATTCATGGACGTGCCGGAAGAGCAGGGAACAGGGATCAGGGACTAGGGGAAAAGCCGCCTTTAGCTGAACGGTATGGGCTCTAGCTGAAGGGTACGGGCTTCAGCCCGTACATTAACCAGGCATAAGACCGGGGCTTTAGCCCCTGAGGGAACAGGATGCGCCCCAGGCGAGAAACAATTCGGAGCAACGAATACGCCTACTTCGTCTCGACACAGACAGCGGGCCGCAAGCCTTTTTTTCGCCATGAGCGTTGGGCGCGGTTGATGCTTTCTACACTTGCGCATTACGACGGAACAGGATTCAAACTTCATGCTTTTGTGGTGATGCCGGACCATCTCCATTTACTCATCACACCATTCGAGACGGTTGAGAAGTCGGTGCAACTGATTAAGGGCGGATTCTCATTCCGAGCCAAGCGAGAGTTGGAATGGAATGGAGAGATATGGCAGGCGGGATTTACAGACCATCGCATCCGAGATGAAGAAGACTGGAAGAGACATCTGGAGTACATTCGGCGGAATCCAATCGATGCAAGGTTGGCTGAAGATATCGTTCTTTGTGAATTCATTGGGTTTCCAGGCAGAAAATTCCCTCAGGGGCTGAAGCCCGTACCCTTCACGCCGAGCGAATCCAGATGTTAGAACCGTAGTTTGAGGAACAACATGCCGATTTATTCGATGACCGGGTTTGCGCGCTCTCAAGTTCGCGTGCCCTTGCCCAATGGGGAACAGCTCAGCTACACGCTCAACGTCAAGAGCGTCAACCATCGCTTTCTCGACGTGCAGTTGCGGCTGCCTTCAGGCCTCGACGCGTTGGAGATGGAGCTGCGCAAGGCGCTCAAGGACGCGCTCGTCCGCGGCCACGTTGATCTGACGCTTCAGGTCGATCGCTCCAGCCAGCAAACCGCCGGCTACAATCGCGATCTCGTGAACGGCTACCTGGCAGCTTTCTCCGCCGCTCGCGAGGAGAATGGACTAACCGGCCAGCAGCCCGATCTGAACGCCATCCTGCGCCTGCCGGGCGCGCTGCAAAACGATAATCGGACGAACGGAGACGACGACCAGGCCGCGCTCGTCGAAAGCGTGCAGCTTGAGATTGCGCCTCTGCTTGAAGAGTTGAAGATCATGCGCGCGCGTGAGGGCGAGGCTCTTGTGGCGATTCTGAACGGAACGCTGGATCGCCTGGCCGAATCCACTGAAGGCGTCGCGGCGTTGCGCTCCGAGGTTGAAGAACGCTATGAGGCGCGGCTCACCGAGCGGCTTCTCGCGGCCACCGGCCCGGAGTTCAACCGGCAGAGATTGCTGGAGGAAGTCGCCGTGATGGTCGAGCGCAGCGACATTGCCGAGGAGTTGGAGCGCATGACCACCCACATCGGCCACTTCCGCGAGCTGTTGGCGGCCGGCGGCGAAATCGGCAAAAAACTCGATTTCCTGCTCCAGGAGATGAATCGCGAGGCCAACACTTTGCTCTCCAAGACCGGCGGCGCGGGCGGCAAGGGAACGCGCATCACTGAACTTGGATTGGCCATGAAGTCAGAGATCGAAAAAGCCCGCGAACAGATTCAGAACGTAGAATAAAAAGACAGCAAGGCGCAAACCTCTTCAAAAGCGCCCACGAGGACAATCGCAACGTGGCAGGAATTCTTTTTATCATTTCGGCGCCTTCGGGCTCGGGCAAGAGCACGCTGGTCAACGAGGTGCGCAAGCAGTTGAGCGGAATCGAGTTTTCCGTCTCCTGGACCACGCGAGCTCCGCGTGGCTCTGAGCAGGACGGCCGCGAGTATCACTTCACCACCCGCGAGGAGTTTGAGCGGATGCTCGCCGGCGGACTGTTCATGGAGCACGCCGAGGTCTTCGGCAACTACTACGGTACCGCGCGCAACTCGCTCGAGCAGGCCCGCCGCGATGGCCACGATCTGGTGCTCGACATCGATGTGCAAGGCGCGGCGCAGGTTCGCGCCGCCATGCCCGAGGCAGTGAGCATCTTTGTCTTGCCGCCCAACCCCAAGGTGTTGCGCACGCGACTGCGCAATCGCAGCCGAGCCGAAGGCGTGGTAAACGAGGAAGAAGTTTATCGCCGCCTGGGTGAAGCCAGCAAAGAGATTGAGAATTATCGCCAATACGGCTATATTCTGGTCAATGACACTCTCGACCGGGCGGTGGCTCAATTGGAAGCCATCGTGCAGGCCGAACGCTTCTATCGCAACGATGAACCGATCGCTTATCGTTCGCGAAGGGTATTGGAAGTGGCTGCGGGTTGCCTGCAAGGGAACTCGCAGGACAGGCTGAAACCCGTGCTCGAGGCTTTCGGGATTCTCCATCCCGCAGGCCAGCGGGAATTGCCTTTTTTGGAGGACTCCGATGAGGAGGACTCCATTGATGAAAAGGACGGCAAGGAGGAACCCGATGACGATTGAAACCGGCTTCGACTCGAACTACCGCAAGGTAATGGTGGCTGCCCGCCGCGCTCGACAGTTGCAGAACGGATCCCGCGCCCTGGTCTCCACTCAGTCCACCAAGCCCTGCCGCATTGCGCAGGACGAGATTAACGCAGGCAAAATTTCCTACGTCAAAACCGACGTGCCGGTGGTCAAGCCGGCGGTGGAAGGCCCGGCCATTCCCATCCTGGCCAGTTGATTTTTCCGTCTCATTCATTGCTGCGAATCTTTTGAGCGGCATCTTTGCGGCCTTGGGCCCTGTGTCGACAGCGCTCGGAAAATCTGCGGATTGCGGAGCAGCGCAACGGGCGGATTTGAAAGTGGAGTAAAACAGTTGGCGCAACCGCTCGATTCCGCAACTCGCCAGGCTCTCACAGCCCGCATCCGCTTCTATCGCGATCTTGGCCTCACGGAGTTCTATCGCCGTCCCGTGGACCCGGCGCTCTTGGCCAAGTTGGCCGCCGAGCCGGTCGAGCCGCAAGCCGTGACCGCACCTCAGCTTCATAACTCGCCTCAGGCCATCCAAATGGAGGATCAGCCGATTCCGCCCCGCAAGCCGTTTCCCTCAGCTCCAGCCATTGCAGACGCAGTTCCCGCTGTTGACCGCGCCGCCGCTCTTCAACTTATCCGCGATGAGATCGGCGACTGCACTCGCTGCGCGCTCCATGAAGGCCGCAACAAGCTGGTCTTCGGCGACGGCTCGCCCTCGGCGCGGCTCATGTTTGTCGGCGAAGGCCCCGGCGCGGACGAAGACGCCCAAGGGCTGCCCTTTGTTGGTAAGGCGGGGCAACTGCTCAACAACATGATCACCGCCATGGGACTCCGGCGCGAAGAGGTCTACATCGCCAATGTGGTCAAGTGCCGCCCGCCCGGCAACCGCGTCCCCGAGCCTGAAGAGGGCGCCACTTGCACGCCATTCCTCTTCCGCCAGATCGACGTGATCCGCCCCGAGGTTCTGGTCGCACTGGGAGCTACCGCGGCCACATGGCTGCTGGGCGCGCGCCAGCCGCTGGCCGGGCTGCGCGGCAGGGTTCACGCTGTGCGCGGAACCAAGCTCATCGTCACCTATCACCCGGCTTATTTGCTGCGCGATCCCCGCCAGAAGAAAGAAGCTTGGGCCGATTTGCAGATTGCCATGAAAGAACTGGGACTGAAACCGCCGGCAAAAGGCTGAAAAGCGCGATCCGCCCTCACAGTTTCACAGTTCCACAGGAAATAGGGGGGAGGGGGTACCTTCGCAATAGTCCTCTTCATCGTCCTGATCATCGTCCAGAAGGCCAAGACCCGAGAACGAGTGCTCGTGCAGGGATTCGAGGAAGCGCCGGACGAGAGCGGAAACCGTTGTATTCTCCTTGGCCGCCCAAACCCGAGCCTCCCGGTAGGTCTCGTCGTGGACAGTTACCGTGATGTTTTTCATGGAACTCCAATCCCGCTGCGCAGAGTTTTATCGAAAGATTCTCTATTTGGGATTGTGCGCGAACGGCCGTTAATTTTCTGCAAAGGCTCGCCGTCCGGGCATACGCCTCCCGTTGGTCGGCCAACCGCGGGCGGGGGGCTTGCCCTTCGACTTCGCCCTGGGCAGACTTTCGGCATAGCGGTAAGGATGGAACACCCAATTTCGTGCTTGCGATAGGAGAATCAAAAGGGGGCGCGAACCACCTACCTGTGCAACTTGCGAGCTAAAGGTTCGATGTATCAATATAGTATAAGAACAGCAAACCCGAATACCATCTGATTGTGGCCAAAGGAGATAAGCGATGAGTGGAATTCATTATTTTCCACGGTACTCCCAACCTGAGAATTTTGTCACTAATAACACTCTGCTTTTCCTGCTAAGGCTTCATCAGTACAACCGATTTAAGTTTGAGACTTTTGTGGAAAGATTATGCGCAAATTCTGACGAAGACATTCAGCTAGGTAGCACGTCTCTCGAGTTCAGCCAACAAAAGAGCTCAGGGAAAAGCGTTGTTGATGGATTTATCTCTCAAGAAAGCATAAAGATAGCTGTCGAGACGAAACTGTTCGATCAATTCAGCCCTACGCAACTAAAGAATCATTTGGCAATATTTGGGAACGAGCAACATAAACTATTAATCCTGCTTAATCCTTTACCTTCATCTGTGGATGAGCGACAGTTCAAACTAGTTCGAGAAACAGCCAAGAAAGGAAACATTCAAGTCATTCACACATCCTTTGAGGAGATCATCGACAGCGCACGGAAATGTCTCTCGGAGCTTGATGAGGAGATGCGCGCTCTTGTTGACGACTACGAGTCCTTTTGTAGTAGTAGAGGGTTGTTGCCTAGAGATAAGTACACGCTTTTTGTACCGCCTTGTGGAGAATCATTCATTGCTAATCAAAAATATCGTTTGTACTACTGCCCTACAAGTCGAAGCCTTAGAAACGCTAAATATCTCGGCATTTACAAAGCGAGGAGTGTCCGGTTGATAGGACAGATTGCGAAAGTTGTTGCATGTACTGTTGATACAGTTTCTCGCACCGTCCAAATTACAGATGGACATAAGAACCCTCTAACGCGAGACGAGAAAGCCCGAATCCTTGAAGCTACCGAAGAAGCGCGGATACGCAATTGGAATCTGTCTACCGATCACCAGTTTTTTCTTTGTGATGCACTGTATGATACCGACTTCCGCAAAGGCTCAAAATGGGGAATATACAACCGCCGCTATTTTGATCTAGAGAAAGTCTTGAAAGCCAAACCTCCAGCTGATGTGAAGGATATAGCTAACCTACTGAGGAATCACACTTGGGAAGAAGTCCATTTGTAGCGCAATTAACCCGCGATATTTTGTTTATTCGTCATTCTTGAGACTTGGGGCTAACTCTGCCATCCTCGTCCGCACCTCTCACCCGTCGAATCGCCACAACGCCACGCCGCCGAGCAGGCCTGTATCGTTGGAGACGATGCTCACGTTTTTGGCCGGGGTGAAGAGGATTTTTTTGGTGTTGCCGCCGCCCAGGTAGAGGTAGTCCCAGTTGAAGGTTGCCTCGGTC